>Ga0070678_100000709_pt1 | contig 16500 bp, 10 predicted proteins | sample KBSM73metaG_FD_65647 | JGI IMG/M metagenome (GOLD analysis project Ga0070678, IMG submission 65647) | Miscanthus rhizosphere microbial communities from Kellogg Biological Station, Michigan, USA - KBS M7-3 metaG | ecosystem: Host-associated > Plants > Roots > Rhizosphere > Soil ...
GCGAGCGGGGTCGGCGGCGCGGACACGCTGATCGGCGGGCTCGGCAACGATGTGCTGTACGGCGACGCCGTGAACATGGCGGCTGGTGCGCGGGGCGGGGCGGACAAGCTGACCGGCGGTGCGGGCGCGGACCGCTTCGTATTCGCCCCCGGCTCCGGCGCCGACGAGATCACCGACTTCACCCGCGGCGGCGCAGAGGCCGATCACATCGATCTCAGCGCCTTCGACATCGCTTATGAGGCGCTCAGCTTCACCACGAGCAGCGCGGGAGTGACGATCCAGCTGGGCGGCACCGATACGATCTTCGTGCGCGGCGTCACCGCGCTTGATCACGCGGACTTCATCTTCGGCTGAGCCTCGCCAGCAGTGTGGGATGCCTCCGCGCGGCGAGGCGATCGAGATGGCCGCCGGATCCCTGGCTCGGGAGTGGTTCGGCGGCCCCCGAGGGAACCTCAGCCGAAGACGAAATCGTTGGGAGAAAGCTCCTGCGCGCCGCGGACGAATATGCTGTCGGTGCCCATGGAAATGCGAAGTCCGCCCGCGCTCGTGGTGAAACCGAGTTGCTCATAGGCAATGTCGAAGGCGCTGAGATCGATATGGTCCGCGCCCGGGGTAAAGTCGGCGATCTCGTCGGCGCCGGAACCGGGCGCGAAGACGAACCAGTCAGCGCCCGCGCCACCCTCGAGCAGGTCGTTGCCGCCGCCGCCTATCAGGTGATCGGTGCCGTCGCCGCCATAGAGCTTGTCGGCGCCGCCAGTCACCGTCGCGGCCGACTCCCGGCCGTCGCCATAGAGCCAGTCATTGCCGTCGCCGCCGTCCAGCGTGTCGGCGCCGCCCCTGGCGCTGTCCGTCATCACGTCACCGTCGCCGATCAGGATGTCGTCGCCCGCGCCCCCGGTCAGCCGATCGCTGCCCCCTTTGCCGCTGCCATAGATATTGGTCGCATCGCCGATCAGCAGGTCGCCATCGTCTCCGCCGTCGAGCCGGTCGTTGGCGCCCTGGCTGCTAAGCCATTCCTGGTCGCCGACCAGGCGGTCCGCGCCCGTGCCGCCGTCGAGCCAGTCCGACTGCCAGCCGCCGAGCAGCATGTCGGTACCGGCCTGGCCCCGGAGCACGTCCTCGCCATTGCCGCCCGCGAGCGAATCGTCGCCCGAATTGCCGGCAATGTCGTCATTGGCGGCAAGCCCGCCCAGCGTGTCGCTGCCCGCGCCGCCGATCATCGTGTTGGCGAGCGCGTTGCCATTGCCGGTGAAATCGGCGGCACCACGGCGGATCAGTTCCTCGACATTGCCGGCGAGCGCGTAGCTGTCGAGCGTCGTCTCGACCCGGTCGAACCCGGCGTTGGCGGCCTCGGTGATCCGGTCGCCGGTGTTGTCGACAAGGAAGATGTCGTTGCCGGCGGTGCCAAGCAGCGCGTCCGCCGTGGCCGTGGCGGGCAAGGGCAGCAGCGCGATATAGTCGGTCGCGCCAGGCGACGCGCTGCCCTGATCGACGGTCAGCGTTTCGCGGATCGTCTCCGCGCCACTGAGGCCGGGGAGCGAATCGCTGGTGGCGAGCGTCGCGAGTTCGGACCGGGTGATCTCGACGTCCTGCAAGGTGAGATGCCCCAGCGAGGAGATCACCTTGGTGCGCGATCCGGCATCATCAAAGTGTCCGCCGATCACGGTGACGTTGGCGGCGTCGTCAAGCCAGAGCTGATTCTGCTCGGAGATGCCGCCGCGCAGCACCGGGTTCAGGCCAACCGAGTCGATCAGCGTCGCCTCGCCCCAGAGCCGGTAGTTGCGGCCATTCTCTTCGCTGAGCGCGCGGAGGAGCACGGTGTCGCTCGACTTGAGGTCGTAGCCGCCGTCGCTGTTGCCGCGCGCGACCGTGTCGATGAAGCGCACGTCATAGACGCCCCGCTCGCTCGCGAAGCCATCGCCGTTGAAATAGGCGCCGGCGGTGCTTTGGACATTCTCCATCACCACCTGGCTGAGCGTGACGTTGTGGACGGTGCCGTCGAGATGGACGCCTTCGGGCAGGTCGTCGCCGGTTTGCCCGGCCATGTCCGCCGTGACGTTGTCGATCACCACGTTGTTGGTATCGTACTGGAGGCGGATCGCGGCCCTGGAGAAGCCCTGCACGTCGACGTCGCGGATCGTCAGCCCGGTGATCGTCGCGGTACCCGAGGGCGCACTGGAATAATCTTCGAAGAAGCGGCGGACATTGCTCGCGTCGACCCCCTCGATATGGAGATTGCTGAGGTCGGCGGTGGCGCGGAAGGCCGTGCCGACATTGTCGATCCGCAGGTCGCGGAATTCAAGATTGTCCGCGCCCGTGCCGAGTTTGAACAGCTCGTTGCCCGAGGCATCGCCCGCTTGCCAGTCGGCCGGGCGCGAGCCGGTGAAATGGGCGGCCAGGGCATTGCCGCCGGAATCGATGCCGCGCACAACCACTGGCTGGCCCTCCGCCCCGCCGCGGGTGAGCGCGAGGATACCGGTAACGTTGTAGTCGCCCTGGTCGGCCAGCAGCAGCACCTCGCCCCCCGGCCCCGCCTTTCCGATCAGCGTGTTGAGCGACCCGATCGGGGCTGCGTTGTTGATGTCGCTGCCGCTTTTGTCCCCGGATCCGGCAGGCGAGATATACAGGCTTGGCATGGCGAATCCCCTGCTGTTGCACGAGGTTAACCTCGATCAAGTCGCACTGCTGCACGGAAGCGTGGTTAAGCCAACATCATGCTGATAATCGGTGAGATTATCGCGATGGACCGTCGTAAACTTCTGACGCCGCTTGGCCACTGCGACGATCCAATGTGGCCGAGCCCCGCGCTGGATACGCTAGGGCGAGATCAGCTTTTGAGTTCATGGCCATGTTTACGACACAGCCTTTATCGACGTTTGCGTCTCGCTGCTGCCAAACTTACCGTAGATGTCCATCGACACGCCGCGATATCGCCTGTCAGGCGGCCTCAGCGATCAGAGCCGCGCACGCTTGAGAAGCTCCGCGTGGTCGGGGGCAGTCCGCAATTCCGCAGACTTGGCCATCATGTGAGTACACGATCGAAGAGCTGGATGCGTAGGCAGCGATGCGGAGATGCGATTCTACGTGGGCTCCAGCGTGGAAACGGCCATCAAGAAACAGCTAACTCCGGTCTGGAAATCCCCAAAGCGCTCGCTTATAGACCCCCCAATCGTCGATCAGTGGCCCCCTGTTGTGCCTCGTCGACACGCGGGCGTGGTGGAACTGGTAGACGCGCCGGACTCAAAATCCGGTTCCGAAAGGAGTGTGGGTTCGATTCCCACCGCCCGCACCAACTTTAAGCTATCGCGGTTTGCACGATTGCCCGGCAAACCCTGTTTAGAATCGGGAAGGGTGGCTGTTGAGCCGCCAGTGGCCTGACGGCTTGATCGCACGACAATTGTCGGCAACCGGATATGTCCATTAGTTTGGTCGCCCCGGCTCGCCTATATCCGGCGCGCGATCATCGCTGCATAGCAGCCGAACCGCCAATCGGTCACTTGGCCGACAATCTCCTCCGCACGCCAGCGATTGGGTTGGGCGGGGCGCCATTCAACCGGTTCGGGCGACATGTTGAACACGCACAGCATGGCCTCGTCCGCCGTCGACCGCTCGATCGCCAGGACCGTGCCACTCGCTTCGATCACGCGGGCGCCGCCGTGCATCAGCGCATCGCTAGCGTGGCGGAATGCGAGCAAATGCCGCGTCAGGTTGAGCAGCGAATCCGGATCCTGGTTTTGGCGATCGACCGCCAAAGCGAGATGGTCGGCGCCGATCGGCAACCAGGGCGCACCCGAACTGAACCCGGCATGGTCATTTGCGTCCGCGCGCCAGGGCATCGGCGTGCGCGCGCCGTCGCGCGACAGGGTCAGTGGCCAGTTGGCGATGGCTTCGGGGTCGCGGAGCGCCTCGAACGGGATGTCGACCTGGGTCAGGCCGAGCTCTTCGCCATTATAGAGGAAGATATTCCCCCGCAGCGAGACGAGGAGCATCAGCTTCATCCGCGCGAAAGCGTCGCGATGCGCGGGACCGGCCCAGCGCGAGATCGCCCGCGGGGCGTCGTGATTCTCGAAAGCCCAGCTCGGCCAGCCGGTGCCGGGTGTATCGGGCCATTGCGCAAGCGCGTCGCGGACCAGCCCCGGCGTCAGCTTCTCGGCATAGAGGAAATTGAAGCCGTATGCCGAATTGAGCCGGCGATCGCCCTGGGTGAAGGCGTGCATTTCGGCCTCCGGGCTCGGTCCCCCGACCTCCGCCACGGTGAAGGTTGCGCCGTAGCGGTCGAGCAGGGCACGGAGCCGCTCGAGGAACGCCGGGATTTCGGGCTGGCTCTGGTTGTGGACGTGCAGCTGGAAATCGAACGGCCGCGTGCGCGGGCCCGGAGGTGCCGGCGGGTTGTCGGTCAAGGCGGGATCGTGCATCGAAAAGTTGATCGCATCGATGCGGAAACCGTCGACGCCGCGGTCGAGCCAGAATTTCGCGACGTCGAGCATCGCGTCCTGCACCGCCGGCAAATGCATGTGCAGCTGCGGCTGCTCGGGGAGGAAATTGTGCATGTAATATTGCCGCCTGGGCGCGCTCCACGTCCAGGCGGGGCCGCCGAACACCGACTGCCAGTTGTTGGGCGGCGAACCGTCGGGCCGGGCATCGGCCCAGACATACCAGTCCGCTTTGGCATTGGTGCGGTCGGCGCGGCTTTCCAGGAACCAGGGGTGACGGTCGCTGCTGTGGGAATAGACCTGATCGATCAGCACCTTGAGCCCGAGCTCATGGGCGCGCGCCACCAACGCGTCGAAGTCGGCCAGCGTGCCGAAGATCGGATCGACGTCGCAATAATCCGACACGTCATAGCCGAAATCGAGCATCGGCGAGGTGAAGAAGGGCGACAGCCAGATCGCGTCGACTCCCAGGCTCGCGACATGGTCGAGATGCGCGGTGATACCGGGCAAGTCGCCGATGCCGTCGCCGTTGGTGTCGGCGAAGCTGCGCGGATAGATCTGATAGATCGCCGCCCCGCGCCACCATTCGCGCGCGGTTTGGACGGAGGGCAGGCGGGCGGCGTCGTTCACTGGGCCTCGCAGATGATGAAGTCGAGAGGAGCGAGGCTGACCTTGAGACTGCCCGGCACGGCGGCTTTGGCTTCGCACGCGCCATGCAGCGCCGTGAAAGCGGTAGAGGCGTCGTCAACCAGCACGTTGGCAGTGAGCGGCGCGGTCGAGGTGTTGAACGCGATCAGCACTTCCTTGCCGGTGTCGGGGTCGAACCGCGACACCGCGAACAGGCCCGGCTTGTCGCCCCAGGCGCGCGGCACCTGGCGCCCGCGAGTCAGCGCGTGATGGCCGATGCGGATGCGGGCAAGCTCGGCGATTGCCTTGAAGATCGGATTGTCGGTGCCGAAGCTGGGCGTGGCGGTGGTCTTGGTCGTGCCGAGTAGCTTGGTATCGTTGTACACCGCGACCTTGCTGCCGAACATGTCCTCGCGCGCCAACTGGTCGTTGCCCTTGCTGACGAAGCCCTGTTCGTCGCCATAATAGATCGTGGGCACGCCGCGCAGCGTCAGCAGCATCGCATGGCCGAGGATGACGCGCTTCAGCACCTCGTCGTCGCTCGCCTGCGGCATGCCGGCTTTCACGAACATCGAGAAGCGGCCCATATCGTGGTTGCCGAGGAATGTCGGCAGCGTCCGCGCGGTGGCCTCGCCATTCGCATAAGCGGGGTCGCCGAAGAACATGTGGAACAGCTCGCTCGTGGGCGCGCCGCGGGCGACCGTATCGGCCACCGCGCGCTCGAACGCGAAATCGAGCACGGCGGGAAGCTTGTCGACCCGCGTGTGGGCCGCGAGGCGTGCGACGTCGAGGTCGCCGGTGAAGACTTCCCCGAAGATATGGAAGTTGGAGATGCCCTTGGCCTTGGCCCGCGAGAGCATCGCCGGCACGAACGCCTGCCAGAAGGCCGGGTCGACATGCTGCGCGGTATCGATGCGGTAGCCGTCGATCCCGAAATCGTCGATCCACTTGCCGAAAATGTCGATCATGCCCGCGATCACGCGCGGATTTTCGGTCATCAGATCGTCGAGACCGGAGAAATCGCCGAGCTGGGAATCCTCGGTCGAGAAGGTCGAATCGCCGCGATTGTGGTAGTAGATCGGATCATTGAGCCAGGCCGGGACCTTGGCCTTCTCCTCGCCCTTGGGGAGGTAAGGCGTATAGGCCCAGTTCGGATCGGTGAGCTTCGCGAAATTCTCCGGCGTGGCGATGCCGTCGCCCAGGAAACCGGGGTTGATCGCGGGGCCGTTCACGCCGCCCTTGCGTGTATACGGATAGTCGGCACGGCTGCGATAGGCGCAGGGCTTGTCCGCCTCGCACTCGCGATATTTGATCACGTCGGCGGTGTGGTTGGCGATGATGTCCATATAGACCTTCATCCCGCGCGCATGCGCCGCGTCGACCAATGCCTTGAAGTCGGCGTTGGTGCCGAAATGCGGATCGACCCGAGTGAAGTCGGTGATCCAATAGCCGTGATAGCCGGCGGACTCGTTGCCCTTGGGTCCCTGGACGGGCTTGTTCTTGAAGATCGGCCCGACCCAGATCGCGGTCGCGCCCAGCGCCTGGATATAGTCGATCCGTTTGAGCAACCCCTTGAGGTCGCCGCCGTGATAGAAGCCCTTGGCGGTCGGATCGAACCCGGTGACGAGCCGATCGCCCTTGAGTCCGCCATTGTCGTTCTTCGGATCGCCATTCTCGAACCGGTCGGGAAGGACGAAATAGATCACTTCGTCTTCGGGCAGGCGATCGCGGTAACTGGTCGCAGGTGCCGGCGCACGATCCGGCGACGCCAGCGCCGGTTGCGCGAGCGCGGTCGCGAGCAAGGCGGCGAGCAGCGAGCGGCGGATCATGCGTGTTTCTCCAGAGCGTCGCCCGCCATCGCGGTGACGAAGTCGCGGTGGCTGGGCAGCATTTCGGCTTTGACGCGGCAGGCCTTGGCAAGTGTTTCGAGGAACGGGCCGACATCCTGCCCGGGGACGTTGTCCGCCAGCGGCGACCAGCTCTTCGGCATGATGCCCTGGCCAATCATCACCTGACCCCAACTGTCGTCGAGGAAAAGCTCATCCTCCTCGCGGACGAACGCGCCGGCCTCGCGGAACAGCGCGATCTTTTCCGCCAGCGTCGCGGGTAGTTCGATCGCCCGGCAATGATCCCAGAACGGCTCGCCGATGCGGTCATTGGCGACATAATGCAGGACGATGAAGTCGCGAATGCGCTGCCATTCGATCACCGACAGGCGGTTGAAGGTGTCGCGCGCGGTCGAGATATTCGACAGGTCACCCGACAGCAGGGTGAGGAGGCGGCCCAGCCCGGATTGGGCGAGATGGATGCTGGTCGATTCAAGCGGTTCCATGAACCCGGCGGCGAGGCCCAGCGCGACGCAATTGCGTGACCAGAATTCCTGCCGATGCCCGCTGGTAAAGCGGATCGGACGGGGATCGGCTAGCGGTTTGCCCTCGACGTTGGCGAGAAGCAGATCGCGCGCCTCGTCGATCGACATGAACTCCGAGCAGAAGACATGGCCATTGCCGGTGCGATGCTGCAACGGGATGCGCCATTGCCAGCCGGCCGGTCGCGCCATCGACTGGGTGTAGGGGCGCAACTCGGGGCGCGTTTCGCTCGGCACCGCCAGCGCGGTGTCACAGGGGAGGAAGCGGCGCCAGTCGACGAACGGAACGCCGAGCGCGTCGCCGAGCAACAAGCTGCGGAAACCGGTGCAGTCGATGAAGAAAGAGCCCGCGATCTCGCGGTCGTGGTCGAGCCGGAGCGCACGGATGTCGCCGGCTTCGCCGTCGCGCTCGACCTTTTCGATCAGTCCTTCGACCCGCCGAACGCCGTGCTCTTCGGCATAGTCGCGCAGCATCGCGGCGAACAGCGCGGCGTCGAAATGATAGGCGTAGGCGAGTTCGGTCGGCTTGCCCTCGCGTCCGTCGGTAGTGGAGAAGCGGTCCAGGCGCGTGGCGGCGACATTGTAGCTGTAATCGCCATAATCACCCGCGACGCCGAGATGCCGGCCGCGCAGCCAGAGCTGGCGGAATGGGATCAGTCCGACCCCGCGCCCGACCTGACCGAAGCTGTGGATGTAGCGATGGCCAGGACGCAGCCAATCGCTGAACTCGATCCCCAGCTTGAAGGTCGCATTGGTGCGCCGCAGGAACTCGGCTTGGTCGAGTCCCAGCCCGATGATCAGATTGTGGATTTGCGGGATCGTCGCCTCGCCGACGCCGACCGTGCCGATCGCGTCGGATTCGACCAGGGTGATCGTTGCGCGATTGCCGAGGAAGCGGGCGAGGATGGCGGCGGCGGTCCATCCTGCCGTCCCGCCGCCGGCGATGACGATGTCGAGCGACGTGGGATCAGTCATGTCAGGCCTTCACCATCGAATGAGCCTCGCCGGCCGGAACCGGCGAGGCAGTTCGTGTATCAGAACTTGAAAGTGAAGCCTCCGACGACCCGGCGCCCATAAGTCTGATATTTGAGCCAGGCGCCGGGGAATGCCGCGCCGTTCACGTCGGCGACCGTCGCCGACCGCGTGTTGGTCAGATTTTGGCCTTGAACGTACAATGAGAGCCCGCGCAATGGGGAAGCTGCCGGGAAGTCGTAGCCGACCTGTGCATCATAGACGGTTTCCGCCAGCACTTGCTGACGATCGAGACCGCCGCTGAACAGCGAGAAATCGCCGAGGAAGCCAGAGCGATACCGCATGCTGCCGCGCAAGCTGAACCCGTCAGCCTCATAATAGACCGTCAAATTGCCGACATATTTCGAATAACCGGGGATGACCGTGACCCGACCGGCAAAGTCCTTCACCTTCGTTTCGGTATAGCCGAAACCACCGGTCAGGCCGAAGCCCGAAAGTGCGTTGGTGAACAGGTCGAATGGCAGCGTGCCAGCGGCCTCGACACCGTAAATGTGCCCGCCATGCGTATTCACCGGGCCGCTGAATTGGCCAATGGGCGAAGATGGCACATTGCCAGGGGGCGTCGGGAACCCAGAATAATCGAAGTTGAGATCGAATGCGCTGGGGTCAATATATGTATTGATGTGCTTGTAGAAGGTCTGGAGCGCGATGTAGCCCTTAGATCCGAAATATTTCTCGAAGTTTAGATCGAAGGCTGTCGCCTTGTATGGGCGCAACAGCGCGTTACCGCCGCTGCCGACATAGATCGGTGGCGTACGGGTGTTATCGATGCCGAAGTTCACGATATTGGTCAGCTGATCCATACGAGGGCGCATGATCTGCTGTGACGCGGCGAAGCGGATCACGAAGTCGTTCGGAAAACGGAAGTTGAGATTCATACTGGGCAAAACAATCCAATAGGAATCTCTGACGGTCGGCTTGGTCGCACCCTTCGACGTGAGCGCTGTGCGAATTCCTTGCACGCCGATATTGCCGGTGAGCTTTACCGTTCCCAGATCGGCGTTCAGATTGGCCATGGCGTAAGGGGTCCAGACCTCCTCGGTCACGTCATAAGCTTGCGATGCGCCGGAACCATTGGGTATGTAGACCAGCACATTGTTCGCAACCAGCGCTCGCGGATCGTAGGCCAAGATCGGACCGAACCCCCGGTCCAGCTGTACCGGGCTGAGGATTAGATTTGACGGGATCGCTGCGGTCGTCGCGCCGCCCGGCGGCGACAGGAACGCCTCATCCTGGGTCAGCACCTTGGTGCGATAGGTGTAATCGACACCGACCTTGATCGATTTCACGAAGTTGCCGATGTCCTGCTCGATCTCGCCACGCAGCTCGACCAGATCGTCCTTGCTCTTGCGAATTTTGTCATAGCCCGCCTGGACCGGCGTGCCCGACCAGCCTTCGACGTCCGTCAGCACCAACGCGGAACTGGCGCCGTTATAGTCGCTGGTAAAAACCGGCCCCTTGTCGGTCAGCGTATAGCTGACCGTCGCCGTCGGGTTCGGCAGTGCGCGGCCGAGACCCGCGGTTGTCTCCAGGCGGTCGTCCCTGCGATCCGTGCGCGACCAGCTCGCGTCGAACAGGGCGCGTGTCGACCCCCCATTGTCCCACTTCAGATTGCCGGCGAGCGCGTAGGTGCTGGCCACGCGGTCATTGGCATAATTCTCGATAACGGGCGTTCCCTTGATCGTCGCCGACGTCACGAGCCCGCGCGAATCCGCGGTGTAGTTCAGGATTTGATCGTGCCCGCAGCCACCGCCGCAGTTGAACGGCATCTCGATGCCGCGCTGATCGATCCGATCGACGAAACGGGAATAGAAACCGTCGACCGTCAGCATCAGGTCGTCGGTTGCCTTCACCTGGATCGTGCCGTTGGCCCCGAAGCGCTTCAGCTTGTCCGACTCGGACCAGGTTTTGACGCCGTTCATGCCATATTGGTTCGGTCCGTAGCTGCCATATCCCCAGGCATTCCAGTCGCGCGTCTGATAGGGCTCGTCGGTGTAAGCGGCCGACAGCGCAATGCCGATCCGGTCGTTGGCGAATTTGTCGACGAACGTTCCATAGACGCGATAGCCCAGGTCACTCGTTCCCGGCTGCAGCTTCTGGTCGACATAGGTTCCGCGCCCGCCGATCGCGAGGATGCGCTTGCTGACGTCGAGTGGACGGATGGTGCGCAGGTTGATGCTGCCGACCAGGCCGCCGGCGGTGAGATCCGCTTCCGACGACTTGTAGACGTCGACGCCCGCCAACACTTCCGACGGATATTGGTCGAATTCGACAGCGCGGCTGTCATTGGTCGTGGTCTGTTGACGGCCGTTGAGCGTCGTCGTCGAGAAGTCCGGGCCGAAACCGCGGATCGAGATGATGTTGGCACGTCCGGCGCTGCGCTGGGCGGAGATGCCGGGCAGGCGCGCGATCGACTCGCCGATGCCGTTGTCGGGCAGCTTGCCGATATCTTCCGAAGACACCGATTCGACGATCTGTTCGGAATTCTTCTTCTTTGCGGTCGCGCTGGCGAGGGCAGCTCGGAAGCCGCTGACGACAATGTCCTGGGACGAATCGGCGGTCGCCTGATCGTCGGCCTGCGGAGCCGCCGCTGTCGGCGCCGTCTGCGCGAGCGCCGGCGACGCGACCACCGTCAGCGCGCCGGCAAGCGCGATGCCGCTTGCGCGCAGGGCAAGCTGGGTACGACGGTTCGAACGGAAAGCAGTCATCAATTCCTCCCCTTGCGGCCGCACCATATTTGGCTTGCGGCATCGACGCGGCCCACACGGCGCGTGCAGATGCATTGCGATTATGGTGCAGCGGGGATGGGGCCAAGTTGGCCACATACGTATTCAGGATTATGCATAGGCGGGTGTTGCCCGGTTGCATCGCCCCGGTCAGCGCGAACGCTAGATAGGATTCGGTAGCTCCAGCGGGCGAGAAAACGGCATAGGTGCCGTCGCTGGAATAGCCCTCTCCCGTAAGCGGGAGTGGGTTTATCTCATCATCGGCGTTTTCCGTGCTTGTGCCGGCACCGACACTGCCGGCTGAATACGTATGTGATGGCGTTCCGGCCCTCGCACCGCTCGCCTAGGCTCCAGCGATCGCCCCGCGACCAAGAGGGCGGCAGGGGAGGGATGATTTGCCGGACACTCTTTACGCGCGCGGACCCTATCGCGCCGCCGCGCTGCCCGCTACACTCGCCTCCAATCGGCCGCAAACGACGGCCGGCAGCGGGAGAAGCCGTCGGGCGATGCTAACCGACAAACCGACGTCGTTCGATATCGCCCAACGCGCGGGCGTATCCCAACCGACCGTGTCGCGCGCGCTGCGTGGCGATCCGACCGTCAGCGAAGCGACGCGCAAGCGGATCGAAGCGATCGCGGCGCAACTCAACTACAAGGTCGACAAGAACGCCTCGTCCCTCCGCAGCCGCCACACCAATACGTTGGCGCTATTGTTCTTCGAGGACCCGACACCTGACGATTCGCTGATCAACCCGTTCTTCTTGTCCATGCTCGGTTCGATCGCGCGAACCTGCGCGTTGCGCGGCTATGATCTGCTCACCTCGTTCCAGCAGCTCTCGTCGAACTGGCATGTCGATTACGAGGACAGCCACAAGGCCGACGGCATCATCCTGCTCGGCTATGGCGATTACGAGACGTATCGGGCGCGGCTCGAACAGCTTGAGGCGCAGGGCACGCATTTCGTGCGCTGGGGATCGGTGCAGACCGGCCAGCCGGGCACGACGATCGGCTGCGACAATGTGCGCGGCGGGCGCGATGCCGGCGCGCATCTGATCGGGCTGGGGTGCCGCCGGATCGCTTTCCTGGGGCAGGTGTCGAGCCATTCGCCCGAACTCGCCGATCGCTATCGCGGCATTTGTTCGGTGATGCTCGAAACGGGGATCGACCCCGATCCGGCGCTTCAGGTCGATGCGATCACCACGGAGGCGTCGGGTTACGAGGCGGCGATCGAATTGCTGCGGCGCGGTGTGAGCTTCGATGCGGTCTTCGCGGGCAGCGACCTGATCGCGATCGGTGCAATGCGCGCGTTCGAGGAAGCGGGGCTCGATGTACCGGGCGACGTGTCGATCGTCGGGTTCGACGATATTCCGGCGGCCAGCCTGTCGCATCCGCCGCTGACCACAATCGCGCAGGATTATGCCAAGGCCGGGGCCGCGTTGGTCGACACGCTGTTGCGCCAGATCCGCGCGCAGCCGGTCGAGGCGGCGATGCTGCCGCCGCGGCTGGTGGTTCGGCGCTCGACGGCCCTCAAAGCATGAGCACGCCTCCGGTGGAGAAACCGCGCCAGAGCTGGCGTGGGTTGTGGAACATCTCGTTCGGCTTTTTCGGCATCCAGATCGCATTCGGGCTGCAGAATGCGAACCTTAGCCGCATCTTTCAGACACTGGGCAGCGATGTCGGCAGCTTGGCGCTCTTGGCCATCGCGGCGCCGGTCACTGGCCTCGTCGTACAGCCGCTCATCGGCCATTTCAGCGACCGCACCTGGGGACGGTTAGGGCGGCGACGGCCATATTTCCTGGCGGGAGCGCTGCTCGCGGCGCTTGCGCTGCTCGGCTTGCCCAATGCCACGACCTTGCTCGCGGCCGCGTTGTTGCTGTGGGTCCTCGACGCGTCGATCAATGTCTCGATGGAGCCGTTTCGCGCGTTCGTCGGCGACATGGTCGGGCCGTCGCAGCGTACGGCGGGCTATGCGTTTCAGACAGGATTTATCGGCGCCGGCGCGGTAATCGGCAGCCTAGCACCGTTCGCGATGGCCAGGCTGGGGATCAGCAACGTCGCGGCGGCGGGAGAGATTCCACCGTCGGTCCGTTATGCCTTCTATCTCGGCGCCGCGTTGATCTTTGCGGCGGTGCTGTGGACGGTGCTGACGACGCGCGAATATTCGCCCGAGCAGATGCGGTTCTTCGGCGATGCCGATGCGGGGCGAGAGCATGAAGCGCCCATCGCCCCGCGCGGTGGCTGGTGGTGGCTGCTGGCGGGCTCAACAGTCATCGCATCCGTCTGGCGGATCGGACTGGAGCGTGATCTCTACGTGCTGGGTGGCGCACTCGCGGCTTTCGGTTTGCTCGGCCTGACCGCCGCTGCGATGGTGCGCGGTGGCGGCGATAACGCTCTGGTCCAGATCATGAGCGACTTGTCGCGCATGCCCGACCAGATGAAGCGGCTGGCGCTGGTCCAGTTCTTCTCCTGGCTCGCGCTGTTCATCATGTGGATCTACACCACGCCGGTGGTGGCGCAGTATGTGTTCCATTCCACCGACACCTCGGCCAAGGCGTATAATGACGGCGCCGACTGGGTGGGGGTATTGTTCTCCGTCTATAACGGCGTCGCGGCGCTTGCCGCGTTCGCGCTGCCGGCGCTGGCAAAGCGGATCGGCGCGCAGAAGACCCACATTCTGTGCCTGGTGATCGGCGCCATCAGCTTCGCCTCGCTGCTGGTCATTCACGATCAGGCGATGTTGCTGCTGCCGATGGTCGGGATAGGGTTCACCTGGGCATCGATCCTGACCATGCCTTACGTCATCCTGGCCGGCGTGCTGCCGCAGCACAAGCTCGGCATCTATATGGGGATCTTCAACTTCTTCATCGTGGTGCCGCAGCTGCTGGTCGCGACGGTGATGGGGGCGATCATCCGCACGTTCTTCCCGGCGGAACCGGTCTGGACGATGGCGTGCGGTGCGGTCGTGCTGGTGTTGGCGGCGTTGGCGATGCTGCGGGTGAAGGATCCGAAAGCGGAGCCTATCGCGGCAGCGTGATCGTTGCCGCTAGCCCGCCTTTGGGGCGGTTTTCCAGTCGGATATCGCCACGCGCCTCACGGACGATCGCCCGCGCCAGCGCCAGGCCAAGGCCGATGCCGCCTGTCTCCTTGTTGCGCGATCCCTCAATCCGCGTGAATGCCTCGAATACCTCGGCGATGCGGTCGGACGGGATGCCCGGGCCCTCGTCGCATACCACGATCTCGACTGCCTTGGCGTCGGACCGAAGGAACACTTCCGCGCCGCCGCCATATTTGACCGCATTCTCGATCAAATTGCGGATCGCGCGGCGCATCAGCGACGGCCGCAAATGCATCGTCAGCCGTTCCACTTCGGTGAATTCGACCGGCATGCCGAGGTCGCGGAAATCCTCGACCACCGCATCGACCAGAGCAGCGAGGTCGACTTCGGTCGCCTGTTCGCTCGGCCGCCCGAGCCGCGCCAGTGACAGGATGTCATCGAGCGTGCGGTTCATCTCGTCGATCGTGTCCGCCATGCGCGCGCGGTCGTCGTCATCCTCGACCGATTCGATGCGGACACGGAGTGCCGCCAGCGGCGTGCGCAAATCGTGCCCGATCGCACCCAGCATGCGGTCCTTTTCCTGAAGCATTGCGCTCACGCGCGTGCGGAGGTCGTTGAACGCCGTGATCAGCGTGCGGACATCATGCGGTCCGCTCTCGGTGATCGGGCCATCGGCCTCGCCGGGATGGAAACGCTGCGCCGCCTTGGCCAGCGACCTCAACGGCTGGGCGATGCGTCGCGTCGCCAGCAGCACCGGCAGCAAAACGATCGCGTAGAGCACCAATGTCTGACCGATCAGCCGCGACAGGAACGGCCATTCCGAATCCTGCCAGGGGACGGAGGCCGCCCACCAGCCGACTTTGGGTTGCTCGACGGCGATCAATAGCTCGTGCCGTACGAAGCGATAGCGCTGCGCGCGGACGCGCGACATCTTGCCGAAACGCGGGTCGTCGGATTGCAGCGGGCGGATTCCGGTCACTATTTGGCCGACAGGGACGCCGGCTTCGTTGAGGCGCGCGCGTAACGCTTCCTCGATGTCTGCTCGTCGCCTCAGTCCACCCTCGATCGGGTTGGACGGCCAGGGGCGCGAGCGGAACCGGTCCCAGGGAGTCTCGTCGCCGACCGGCGGGGCAGCCGCGATGTCGAGCGGCTGGTCATGCCGGTTGCGCGGCCCCTGTGACGCGTCGACGATCCGTGCCGTGACGGGGCCAACCGTCTGTTCAAGCCGGAACGCCTGGCGATCGCGTAGGCTTAGCCCGAAATTGACCGCCTGCGCGACGAACAAGGCGATCGCGACCAGGACGGCCATCTGCCCCGGCAGGTTGCGCGGCCACAATCTCACAGCCATGATCTCACAGGCGCGTGACTTCAGCAGCGAGCGTGTAACCACCGCCCCATACCGTCTTGATGACGGCGGGGCTCTTGGGATCGGGCTCGATCTTGCGCCGCAGTCGGCTGACCTGGTTATCGATCGCGCGATCGAACGCCATCGCCTCGCGACCCTGGGTCAGGTCGAGCAACTGGTCGCGGGTGAGGACCTGGCGCGGGCGCAGTACCAATGCCAGCAGCAGATTATATTCGCCGGTCGACAACGGCACCGACACGCCCTCGCGATCGACGAGCGCGCGTTCGCCGGACTTCAATACCCAGCCGGCAAAGGCATAGGATCCGCTTTCGGGTGCATGCTGGCGTGCGCCGCTGCCCGCGGCGCGACGCAGGATGACGCGGGCGCGGGTGGCCAGTTCGCGCGGCGAGAAAGGTTTGACGACATAATCGTCGGCACCCATTTCGAGCCCGACGATGCGGTCGGTCTCTTCGCTCTTGGCGGTCAGCAGGACGACGGGAATATCGCCGGTCGCGCGTATATGGCGGCACAGGCTCAGCCCGTCCTCGCCGGGCATCATGATATCGAGAATGATCAGGTCGATGGCATAGGCCGCCATCCGCGTGCGCGCGCTTTCGGCATCGCCCGCCTGGGTGACGCGAAAACCCTGCTTGGTCAGATATTGGGCGAGCGGCTCGCGGATCGAGCGCTCGTCGTCGACCAGAAGAATGTGGGGAATGCCGCCCATCGGCACTTCGCTAAGCATCAATCGTCCCCCTGAAAAGCCCCTGACGGCGAAAAGGACCAATGAGGAAGGTGGAGGGCCGGGCGGGTGAGGAGGGGCACCCGCCCGGCAGCCTGGGCATATGGGGATTACTGCCCGGGCTTGTCCGTTGATGCGGGGGGCGGGGGCGGTGTGTCTCCGCCGTTGCCGC
>Ga0070678_100000713_pt1 | contig 16488 bp, 13 predicted proteins | sample KBSM73metaG_FD_65647 | JGI IMG/M metagenome (GOLD analysis project Ga0070678, IMG submission 65647) | Miscanthus rhizosphere microbial communities from Kellogg Biological Station, Michigan, USA - KBS M7-3 metaG | ecosystem: Host-associated > Plants > Roots > Rhizosphere > Soil ...
GTTCAGCGCCAGCACCATCGGCGCCTTGGTGCGGGCGACGCCGAGGTTGACGGCGGCGGCGAAGCCGACGTTCTCGGGCAGCGAGACGTGCGGCACGCCGCGCTCGCTCAGCAGCTCGAGGCTGCCGTCGCGGGAGCCGTTGTCGACCACCATCAGCTCCAGCCCCTCGCCCTGGCCGGCGAGGGAATCGAGGCAGCGCGGCAGCAGCCCGGCCGAGTTCCAGCTCGGGATCACCACGGCCACGCTCGCCTTGCTCACCACAGGGCGGCAGCCTAGTTGCCGGACCCCCCTGGGCCGCCGATATCGTCCGCCGCCGATGCCGGGGCGCTTCAGATCCAGGTTGGCGGCGCCGCGGCAGCTGCTCCAGCGCGACCTCTTCCCGGCGCCCCCCGCGGACCGCCGCCAGATGGGGCGCGGCAAGCTGGCCCTGCTCGCCGTCGCCTTGCTCGCCCTCGGCGCCGTCCTGCAGCTTGCCCGCCTCGGGATCGGGAACGCGCTCGAATCGCTCTGGGCCGAGGACGGCTCGATCCTCCTCCAGGGCGCGTTCGAACACGGCCTCCTCGACGCCCTGTTCACCCCCTACGCCGGCTACCTGATCCTGGTCCCGCGGCTGATCGGCGAGGTCGGCACCGCGGTGCCGCTGCGCGACGCGGCCCCGGCGATGGTCGTCGCCTCCACCCTGGTCGTCGCCCTCTGCGGCCTCGTCGTCTGGGTCGCCGCCGCCGGCCACGTCCGCAACCCCTACCTGCGCGGCGCCCTCGTCGCCCTCACCGTGCTCTCGCCGGTCGCCTCGCTGGAGTCGATCGGCGCCGGCTCCTACGTCCTCTGGTACATGCTCTTCGCCAGCTTCTGGGTGCTGCTGTGGACGCCGCGGACGACGGCCGCCGCCGTGCTCGGCGGTCTCTTCGTCCTCGCCACCGGGCTCAGCACCCCGGGGGTCTGGTTCTTCGCCCCCGTCGCGGCGCTGCGGCTGCTCGCCGCCCGCGACCGCCGCGACGGAGCGATCCTCGCCGGCTACGCGATCGGGGCCGCCGTCCAGGTCCCGGTCCTGGCGAGCAACAGCGAGACGGCGGTCGAACCGCAGTGGACCAACGACATCTGGACCAGCTACCTGCAACGCGTCCTCGACGGCGGCGTCCTCGGCGAACGGCTCGGCGGGCTCGCCTGGGAGCAGCTCGGCTGGGCGCTGCTGATCGCCCTGGCGCTCGCCACGCTCGCCGGCCTCGGCTGGGTCGCCTGGCGCTCCTCGCTGCAGGTCCGCGCCTTCGTCGCGGTCGCGGTCGGGACCTCGCTGCTGATGTTCGTCGCCTCCGTCTACCAGCGCGCGGTCGGCGCCCAGGTGATGTGGCCGGCCGGCACCTATTTCGGCAACGCCGGCCGCTACGCGATCGTCCCGGCGCTGCTGCTGGCCAGCGCCGCCCTGGTCGCGATCGACCGCTGGCCGCGCCCGCTGCCCGGCCCGCGGCGGCTGCCCTGGGTGGGGATCGCCGCGGCGCTCCTCGCCGCTTTGGCGATCGCCACCTCCTTCCGCGTCGCCGACCCGGCCGTGCGCGGCACGCCGCACTGGACCGAAGCGCTCGACGCCGCGATCGCCGATTGCCGCAGCGAGGGCAACGAGACCGCGCCGATCAACACCTCGCCGCCCGGCTACGCCCTCTTCCTCAGCTGCGGGACCCTCGCCGAAGCGGATCGCTAGCCACTCGAAGGGTTCCGCCAACCACCCCTAGCGGTAGCGTTCCCACGTTCTGTCTGCCGATCCCCTCACCGCCGCCCCCGCGATTCAGGTCGAAGGCCTGCGCAAGTCGTTTCGCATCCCGACCCACCGGGTCGATTCGCTCAAAGAGCGGGTCGTCCACCCCTTCGCCGGCCGCGACTATCGCGACCTGCGGGCGCTGCGAGGGATCTCCTTCGAGATCGGCCAGGGTGAGTTCTTCGGCATTGTCGGCCGGAACGGCTCCGGCAAGAGCACGCTGCTGAAGCTGCTGGCGAGCATCTACCGCGCCGACGCCGGCACGATCAGGATCGCCGGCCGGCTGGCACCGTTCATCGAGCTCGGGGTCGGCTTCAACGTCGACCTCACGGCGCGCGAAAACGTCGTCCTCAACGGGGTGATGATGGGGCTCACGCCGCGCGAGATGCGCCGCCGCCAGGACGCGATCATCGAGTTCGCCGAGCTCGAGGAATTCGCCGACCTGAAACTGAAGAACTACTCCTCGGGGATGCTGGTCCGGCTCGCCTTCGCGGTGATGATGGAGGCCGACGCCGACGTGCTGCTGATCGACGAGGTCCTCGCGGTCGGCGACGCCGCCTTCCAGCAGAAGTGCGCCGACGCCTTCCACCAGATGAAAGCCGAAGGCAAGACGATCGTCCTCGTCACCCATGAGATGGAGACGGTCGAGGACTACTGCCACCGGGCGATGCTGATCGCCGACGGCGAGATCCAGCACCTCGGCGACCCCGCCGAGGTCGGCCGCGAGTACCTGCGCCTTAACTTCGAGGGCGGCGGCAGGAGCGAGGGCGCCACCGAGGCCGAGGAGGTGCGCCTGCTCGAGGCGCGGCTCGAGGGCAGCGACGGCAAGCCGACCGCCAACGTCGAGCACGGCGAGGAGATCCGGCTGCGGCTCGAGCTCGAGGTCAAACGCGATCTGCCCGGGATCGACGTCGGCTTCCTCGTCGCCAACGCCGACGGGGTCAACGTCTTCAACTTCGGGATCCCGGTCGGCGAGCGGGAGCGCAAGCGCGAGCTCAGCGCCGGTCAGCGGGTGGTCGTCACCGCGGCGCTCGACAACCAGCTCGCCGCCGGCCGCTACTTCGTCCACTGCGGCATCAACCGCGCCTTCGACGGCGGGATCGCGCTCTACCTGCAGAACGCGATCGACTTCGTCGTCTTCGGCGGCCCGCACACGCGCGGCGCCGTCTACCCGGCGCTGAAGATCGACGCGGCGATCGAGGGCGGCGAGTGAGCGCCGAGGCGACCGCCCCCGCCCCGCTCCGCGAGGTCCACGGGCCCTCCGCCCTCGGCGGCGGCTCGCGGCGCTTCTTCGACCTGCTCTGGCTGATGTCGGTGACCGAGTTCAAGCGCGTCTACTTCGGCACCGTGCTCGGCTACGTCTGGTCGCTGGTGCGGCCGCTGGCGCTGTTCGGCGTCCTTCTCTTCGTCTTCACCAAGGTCTTCAAAATCGGCAGCGAAACGGCCGAGCACTACCCGGTCCTGCTGCTGATGGGGATCGTGATGTTCACCTTCTTCCAGGAATCGACGACCGAGGGGGTGACCTCGGTGGTCGCCCAGGAGGGAGTCGTGCGCAAGACCCAGTTCCCGCGCCTGGTGATCCCGCTGGCGACGGTGGTGACGGGGCTCTTCAACTTCGGGCTGAACCTGGTCATCGTCCTCGGGTTCCTGCTCGCCTTCGGCGTGACCCCGACCTGGACCTGGCTGCTCTTTCCCTTCGTCGTCCTCTTCCTCTTCGCCTTCACCGCGGCGGTGAGCATGCTGCTCTCGGTCCTCTACGTCCGCTTCCGCGACGTGGCGATCATCTGGATGGTCCTAGCCCAGGCGCTCTTCTACGCGACTCCGGTCCTCTATCCGGTCGAAGCCTTCAAGAACGAGACCTATGAACACCTGCTGATGATTAACCCCCTGGCGGTGATCTTCGAGCAGGCCCGCGTCTGGGTCCTCGAACCCCACGCGCCGACCGCGGTCGAAGCGGCAGGCGGCTGGCTCGGCCTGCTGCCGGCGGCCGCGATCTTCGCCGGCGTCCTCGCGATCGGCGCCTGGACCTTCAACCGCCAGGCCCCGCGCATTGCCGAGGACCTCTGAGCGAAAAACCCGGGCTGGAGCATCAGTTGCAGCGCTCGTTAGATCTCTACATCGCTTTCGAGATGTCTATCATCTCGTCTTGAGATGTCTAACATCGTTCATAGCGGCAATATCGACCAGCTCCTGGGTGCGCTAGGGGAACAACTCGCCGCTTCGGGCGAACGCTACGAGCTGGTCGTGATCGGGGGCTCCGGGCTCGTCTCCCTGGGGGTGATCACCCGGTCGACTCGAGACGTCGACATCGTCGCCCTGCGCACCGACGACAACCTGAGCAGCGCCGAGCCGCTGCCCGATGGACTGCGGGCCGCACGCGACCGCATTGCCCGAGACTTCTCCCTACCCGAGGGATGGTTGAACTCCGGTCCCACGGACCTGCTCGAGCTCGGATTGCCCGAGGGCTTCGTCAACCGTCTCGAGCGTCGCGACTACGGCGAGGGTCTCGTCGTCCACCTCGCCTCTCGCTATGACCAGATCCACTTCAAGCTCTATGCCCTTGTAGATCAAGGCCCCGGAAAGCACGAGGAGGACCTGCGGGCTCTTTCTCCCAGCGAAGAGGAGCTGGTCGCGGCCGCCAAGTGGACCAGGTCGCAGGATCCATCGGAGGGCTATGCGGTGGTCCTCAGCCAAGCCCTCGCTCACCTGGGAGTCGAGCATGGTGTCGATCCCGAAACTTAGGGAGGATCTCCAGAGGCGCCTCTCCGACTTTCTCTGGAATGAGTGGGGGCAGATGGGTGCTTCCGCGACGGTCGCCCAACACAGCCCGTGGGCTGCGGACCCGGAGGCTCTCCTCCTAGTGAGTTTCGAGGTGGGGCGCGAGGAGCCGCGCCTGCTCGGCGAGGTGCTCGACTGGCTGGTCGTCAACGAGCGGCTGGTAAGCGTGCAGCGTCTGCGCAATCTCGCCCGCGACGAGCCGGACCGGGCGCTGGTCGAGGCGGTGATCGGGTGGTTGGGGGAAAGGCGCAAGCGGCCGCGACGGGGAGCGAAGCCTGGAATCCCAAGGTCGGACGAACCGCAGCCGTTCTTCCGCATCTCCCAACTTCCGGTCGAAGACCCAGACCCCGCCTTCCTCGCCCAAGGCTTCACGAAACCGCGATCGGGACCCACCTGGAAGTCTCAAACCCCCGACCTCAACGATCCGATCAACTTCGCCTTCCGGCTGCGGCTGTTGCTTGGGGTCGGCGTGCGCGCCGAGGCAGTGCGCGTTCTCCTGACCACGGAGGCACCACAGCTCGACGTGAAGACGCTTGCTGCCTCGACCGCCTTCAGCAAGCGCAATGTCCAGGAGGGGGTCGCCGCTCTGAACGCAGCCGGCGTCTTGACCTCGTGGGAGGTTGGGAACGAGCAGCGTTTCGAGGCGTCGCGGGAGAGCTGGGCTCGCTTTCTCGGTCTCGACCGACTCCCGCAGCATGTCGACTGGCCGCAGATCTTTGCCGCCTATCGCAAGATCCTGCGCTGGCTGGCGGACCCAGCGAACCAGGATCTGAGCGACTACATGCTTGCGAGCGAGGCGCGGACGCTCGTCGAAGAAGTCGCGCCCGATTTGAGGTTCGCCGGGATCGATAGCGGCGCCAGTGGCAAAGTCGAGGATTCGTCCTATTTCGAGGACATCGCGAAAAGCTTCCTAGAATTGGGGCCGTTTTAGCCCGTGCTCGATCGAACCTTGAACCGGGAGCGGCTGACGATGCTCGGCGTCTGGGCGGCTGCGGCCTCGGCCTGCCTGCTCGGTGTCCTCGACCCTCCCGAGGCGAACCTGACCCCTGGCTTCGGCCGGGAGCTGCTCGACCTGGTCCGGGTCCTCAGCACCACCTGCCTGGCGATCACGCTCCTGCTCGGCCCCGGGCTGCTCTGGCGGGCGACCGGGCGCTCCCTGCGGCTGGCGTTCATGCCGCTGCCGGGGCTTGCGCTGCTGGCCGTGACCGCCGGGCTTGCCTGGTGGCTGGCCGGCACGGTCGATCCCCGGCTCGCCTGCTTCGTGGTGCTGGCGCCGATCCTCGGCGTAATGCTGGTCGCCCTGCTCCGTCACGGACCCGAGGATCTGCTCGACGGCGAGGAGAGGCGCGTGCTGCTGATCGTCTCCCTCGCCCTGGGGCTGGCAATCGGTCGCTCGCTCTGGTCGCTGGGCCCCGAGGGGGAGCTGTTCGAAGGGACGATCTCCCACACGATCGTCGCCGAGGGGCGGCCGGACAGCCGCATCCCGTTCCTGCTGCCCGAGCTGGTCAACACCGGGGGAATGGCCTATGGAGGCCCGGCGACCGAACTGTTCGCCCCCTACAACTTCTCCAGCCGCGGACCGCTCGCCGGGCTGGCGAGCACGCCGATCGTGCTGATGAGCGGCGGCAACCCCGAACTGGTGGCGCCCGAACAGGCCTGGCAGCCGTTCGACCCGCAGGGGTTCATGGCTTTTCGGCTGGCGATGCTGACCTTCAGCTGCACCGTCCTACTCTCGCTCTGGCAGCTGGTCCGCCAGCTCGGGGGCGCCCGGGCGGCGCGGCTGGCGGTACTGCTCGGCGTCGGAACGCCGTTCCTCTTCGCCGACCTCTGGTTCACCTGGCCGAAACTTCTGGCCGCCTCCTTCGTCCTCCTCGGCGCGATCCTCCTGTTCGAGCGGCGGCCGTTGCGCAGTGGCCTCTCGGTCGGCATCGGCTACCTGATGCACCCCAGCGCCCTGATCGGTCTCTCCGCCCTGCTGCCGCTCGCGCTCTGGCCGCTGAAAGGCGCCAACTGGCGGCGTCCTCGTCTGCTGCCGGCCGCCCTCGTCGCCCTCGGCGCCGGCGCCTTCGTCCTCCTCTGGAGGCTGGTCAACGGCGACAACTACATCCAGGAAGGGTTCCTCGAATACGTCGTCGCGGCCAATCCCGACTACCACCCGCCGCTCACCGACTGGCTCTACTTCCGGATCAACTCGCTGGCCGATACCTTCGTGCCGCTCTACCTGCCGATCTTCCAGGGCGACGACATCTCGATCAACATGGACGGCGGCGGCTCGCCCGCGGTCGTCCACTTCTTCTTCCAGCCCTGGACCAGCTTCCCGTTCGCCTTCGCGATCGTCTTTCTGCCGATGCTGCTCTCGAGCCTCTGGCAGGCGCTGCGGCGCTGGCCCTGGGGCGTCACCGCGACGATCCTGCTCCCCGCCGCCGTCTTCGCCGTCTACTGGGGCGCCTCGCGCAGCGGCATGCTGCGGGAGGGGATGCAGTCCTGGGTGCTGGCGGTGCTGGCGGTCGTCGTCCTGCAGCAGGCGGCCGCCGGGTTCCCCTGGCTGCGCTCGACCGTCTGCCGCGCGGTCCTCTCGCTGCGCGGGCTCGAGGTCCTGGCGCTGGCCGTCGGCGCAACCGTCGGCACCCGCGGGCTGTCAGGGGCGATTGGCGACTTCGCGCTGGTCGACGGGTTCGCGATCGCGACCATCGTCGTCTGCTCGCTGGCGATCGTCGCGCTCGTCTGGGTGGAAACCGGCCGCCTCGGGCGCTCCGAGCCCTGAGAACGCCGCGGCGCAGAACCCGGCCAGGGAGATCGCCGCGAGCAGGATCGCCCAGAGCGAGAAGGCGGTCCCCGCCAGCGGGTCGAGGACCGGCACGTAGAGCGCCAGCATCAGCGCCGCCGCGACGGCGATGTAGTAGATCGCGAAGCGGGGGAAGACGGCGCGCAGGCCGGCGACCGCGCCGGCGAGGGTGAGGATCGGCAGCAGGTAGCTGCTGACGTGGAGCACGGTCCGCGAGGGAAGGTCGCCGAAGGCCAGCAATCCCCAGGCGAGGGCGCCGATGCCGACCACCGCCCAGCAGGCGAGCGCGAAGGACCATTCCTCCGGCCGGGCGCGAGCCCGCCTGCGGCCAGCGAGCATCAGGAAGGGGGCGAGCAGGAGCAGGCCCATGGCCGGGAAGAGGTCGAAGAAGAAGACGACCCGCGTTTCCCGCACGGCCTCCTCGAGGTCGCCTTCGCCGGCCGCTTCGGCCGCGTTCTGCAGCGTCTCCCAGGCCGGTCCGCCGCCGAGCATCGTGACGAAGTTCTGGCCCTTGTTGTGGATCGCGCCGCCGACCCCGGCCTCGCGGTAGGAGTCGACGATCGTCTCGACCGTGCCGCGGTCGTCGATCTCCGCCACCCCGGCCAGCGACCACTTCAGCAGCCGGTTGCCGGGCGGCTCGCCGTACTTCTGGTAGGCCGACCAGGGCGCCATCACGAGGATCCCGACCAGGGCCGCCACGCCGACCCAGCGCCAGCTCGGCAGCTTCCCGCGCAGGGCGACGAGGAGGACGAGCGGGATCACCCCGAAGACGCTGGAGCCGTGGCCCATCATCGCCAGCGCCAGCAGGGCGCCGATCAAGGCCGCGGCCCAGCGGCTACGGCGCAGCTCCTCCCACAGCGGGGTGATCGTCAGCGCCGCGGCCGCGAGCAGCATCGCCGCCGGCAGCAGCTTCGGCCAGACGAAGAAGCCGTTGAGCAGGGCGAGGTCGCTGACCAGGACCGTGATCATCACCAGCCCCCGCGTCGTCCGGCCGATCCGGGCCGCGACGAGCAGCGCCCAGAGGCCGACGATCCAGAGCTGCTGCAGCACCAGCGCGCCCACCTGGTAGTTGAGTTCGGCGTCGACCCGCTCGAACGGTTTCTGGGCGAGCAGGTAGCCGACCTGCAGCGGCGGCCGGTCGCTGGCCAGCCAGTCGGGCGGGTAGAGCGGGTGGCCGCTGTGGCCGTGGAGGTAGAACCAGTCGACGAAGTAGCCGGGCAGGGCGTTATCGCTCGGCAGCGGGTTGGAGAAGCGGGTGGCCCCGGTCGGGATCGCCTGGTCGGCGCCACCGTGGTCGAAGCCGAAGAAGACGAGGAAGGCGCAGCCGAGCGCCCACAGCCCGAGCGGCAGCGCGAGCTGGCGCAGCAGGGCCCGGTCGATCCGCCCCCCAAAAAGGGACCAGGCGATCAGCGCGACCGAGCCGAAGACGACCAGGTAGGAGAGCGATTCCCCCAGCGTGCGGTCGGCGTAGTAGGCCCAGAAGGCGAGCATCGCGACCGCTCCCGTCGCCGCCAGCCCGGCGGCGAGCAGGACCGGCACGCCGCGCACCCCGAGCCGCGCCGGAACCAGCGCCGCCGCCGCCAGGGGCAGCGCCGTCAGCGCCAGATGTAAGACGAGAAGCTGAAAGAGGTCCGGGTTGCCCATCCGAGTCGGCAAGGCTTGCAGATGCCTTCCCGGCAACGCGCTCCGTGGTACCGTCGCCGCCCTTGCGACGCGCGAATCGCTGGAACCTCGGCTTCGGCTGGCGGGAGCTCACGGTCGTCAGCCTGCTGATGACCGTCGCCGCCTTCGTGATTTTCGGCTGGTACGCCTTCCACGGCGGCTTCGTCGCCGACGACTGGGTCAACGCCGACCGTTACTACTTCCACCCCGATCCGGGCTTCTGGGGCGCGGTCGACAACTACCAGACCCCAAGCCGGCCGATCGCGGCGGTCTACGTATCCCTCACCTACGCGGTGATGGGGATGCACTTCGACCAGCACCTGGTGCTCTCGGTGATTCTGGCCGCCTTCCTCTCGATCGCCTACTTCGCCTTCCTGCGGACCCTGGGCCTCGGGCTTCCCTGGGCGCTGGCGGCCGCGGCCGTGCTGCTGGTCTTCCCCTCCTCGGACTCGACTCGACTGTGGAGCACCGGCAGCCAGATCGATCTCTTCATCGGCCTCTACCTGGTGGCGATGGTGATCGGGGTCGCCGGCCGGCGTCGCTTCGGTCCGGCGCCGAGCCTGCCCGCCGTCCTCACCCAGGTGGTCGCATCAGTGTTGGTGGTGATCGCCGTCGGCGGCTACGAGATCGTCGCCCCGGCGGTCTTCCTCTCCTTCGTCCTGTACCGGTGGGTCGGAGGGCGCGGCGGCACCCTCTGGCGCTGGCTCCTCGACGTCGTCCCGACCCTGCTCCTGCTGCTCCTCTACACGCGCAAGTTCGGCAACAGCCCCGCAAGCGGATCCCAGCTGCTCGACAACGCGCACGCCGTCCTTGACGGCGGGGTCTCCGTGCTGGCCTACTCGCTGTATCCGACCCGGATGCTGACCATGCCGTGGCTGTTCGTCGCCGCGGTCGCCGGAGTCCTGCTGGTCACCCAACTCGTGCGCCAGCTGGCGCCGGCATCGCCCGACCGCGACGCGATCGCTCGCTGGAGCGTGCCGATTCTCCTCGCGGTGGCCGCGATCGTGATCGGCTACGCGATGATCGTCCCGGTCGCCGACCGCTACCCGATCTACGCCCCGGGTGTCCAAAACCGGACCAACTGTTTCGCGGCGCTTGGGATCAGCGCCCTGATGGTGTTCCTCGCAGCGGCGGTCGCCGCGATGGTCGCCGGAGCGCTGCCACGGATCTCCGCCCAGGCCCGGGCCCAGGCGCGCGCGGGCATAACCGCCGCCCTCATCCTCGGCGTGGTCGGCGTCTACACCGTGCGGGTTACCCAGGACACGGATCGCTGGACCCAGTCAGCGGAGATTCAGGACGAAATCCTCACTCAGACCCGGGAACTGCTCCCGTCCCCCCCGCCGGACGCGACCATCTTCACCTCGCCCTTTCCCGGGAACTCCTCGCCGGGCGTCCCCGCCTTCGGCGGCGGCGGCAACAACGACGAGGTCGGCGCCTTCAAGGTCACCTACGACAGCGAAGAGATGCGCGCCTTCCCCCTGATCGTCGACATCGGCCTCACCTGCGAACCCGACCAGATGTCCCAGACCAACGCCGGCAACAGCGAAACCGAGTACGGCAAAGCGTTCCTCGTCGACCTCCGCACGCGCACGGTCTACCGGCCGACCAACCAGAACGAGTGCTTGGCCGCGACGAAGGCGATGGAACCGTTCGGACCGGTCAACCAGAGGGAAGACTGGTAGGGAAGGACCCCACTAGACTCGCCGCCGATGGCAGAGGGCGCTGACCGCGAGCTGTTGCTGCGCGAAATCGAGGAACGCGACGCGGAGATCGAGCGGTTGCGCGGCCTCCTCGTGGCCAAGGACGTCGAGCTCGGCGAAGAGACGGGGCGGCGGCTGGAGCTGGAAAGCCATGCGCTGCGGCTGATCTCCTTCGCGCGGCTGGGGAAATTGGCGGTGACGCGGCCGGGGGAGCTGGTGCGCCGGGTGCGCGAGCGCCGGAGCGGCGAGCGTGGCTGATGGGCCCCGCTTCTCGGTCATAACGCCGGTCTACGAGACGCCGGCCGACGTCTTCTGGGCGATGGTCGGCTCGGTCAGGCGGCAGAGCTTCGGCGACTGGGAGCTGTGCCTCGTCGACGACTGCTCCCCCTCCTCGCACGTCGCCGGCTTGCTCGAGGGGGCGGCGCGAGAGGACCCGCGGATCCGGATCGCGCGCCGTGAGGAGAACGGCGGCATCGTCGCCGCCTCCAACGACGCCCTGACGATGGCGCGCGGCGAGTTCGTCGCCCTGCTCGACCACGACGACGAGCTCCACCCCGACGCCCTGCTGCACATGGACGCGGCCCTGCGCGAGCGGCCGGAGGCCGACTACGCCTACTCCGACGAGGACAAGATCGACCGCGGCGGCCGCCACTCCGGCCCCTTCTTCAAGCCCGACTGGTCGCCGGAGCGGATGCGGACCCAGATGTACTCCTGCCACCTCAGCGTCTTCCGCCGCTCGCTGGTCGAGGAGGTCGGTGGCTTCGACCCCGGGTTCGAGGGCTCCCAGGACTGGGACCTGGTCCTCAAGGCGACCGAGCGGGCCCGCGCCGTCGTCCACGTGCCGCGCGTCCTCTACCACTGGCGCACCCTGGAGACCTCGACCGCCGGCGCCGGCGTGGCGGCGAAGCCGTGGGCCTTCGAGGCCGGCCGGCGGGCGATCGAGGCCCACTGCGAGCGGATCGGGATGCGGGCCCGCTGCGAGCGGGACCCCGACGACGCGGGCGTCTACCACCTGCGGCCGGCGCTGAGCGACGAACCGCTGGTCAGCATCGTCATCCCCACCGCCGGCCAGGAGCGCGACGTCCGCTACGAGCCGACGGTCCTCGTCAGCCACTGCCTGCGAAGCATCGTCGCGACCTCGACGTATGAGAACTACGAGCTGGTCGTCGTCGTCGACGCCCCGGCCGATCCCGCCCTGCTGGAGGAGCTGCGCGAGATCGGCGGCGAGCGGCTGCGGCTGGTCGACTACGAGAAGCCGTTCAGCTACTCGGACAAGATCAACGCCGGCGCCGCGGCGTCCCGCGGCGAGCACCTGCTGCTGCTGAACGACGACATCGAGGTCGCGACGCCGGACTGGATCGAGCGGATGGTGATGTACTCGGAGCTGGAGGAGATCGGCGCCGTCGGCGGCCGGCTGGTGCTCGAGGACGGCCGCCTGCAGCACGTCGGCGTCCGCTTCCAGGGCGGCCTGCCCGGCCATCCCTACTGGGGCTTCCGCGCCGACTTCCGCGGCTACGCCAACAGCGTCCGCGTCGCCCAGAACTGCCTCGCGGTGACCGGCGCCTGCCTGATGACCCGCCGCTCTCTGTTCGAGGACGTCGGCGGCCTCAGCGACGATTTCCCGATCAACTACAACGACGTCGACTACTGCCTGCGGCTGCGGCGCCTCGGCAAGCGGGTCGTCTACGACCCCGACCTGGCGATGATCCACTTCGAGTCTTCGAGCCGATCCTCGGCGGTTAGCACCTGGGAGAAGCGACTGTTCAAGGAAAGGTGGTTACCGTTCACCGCCCCCGACCCCTATTCCAACCCCCACCTGCGCCATGAGATGCCGCGGATCAGCTCCCAGCTGAGCTGGATGCGCCGCCGCCCGCGACTCCGGCGCCGTCCCCCGAAAGGACAACCAGCCTGACGTGAACTACGAGCGCCTTTACAGCTTCCGCTTCCGCGACATCGACCAGGACGGCCGGATCGCGGTCTGGCAGCAGATCAGCCCCCACGTCCACGGCCTGATGGGGAGCCCGCAGAAGGTCCTCGACCCGGCCGCCGGTCGCGGCGAGTTCATCGGCGCGATCCCGGCCAAGGAGACCTGGGCGGTCGATGCGGTCAGCTACGACGAGGCGGCGCACAAGCCGGACACGAAAGTGATCGTCTCCTCGATCATGGACGCCGAGCTGCCGGCCGACCACTTCGACGGCGTCTTCGTCTCCAACTTCCTCGAGCACCTCTACGACCAGGAGGCGATCGCCGCCTTCCTGGAAAAAATGCACGGGCACATGGAGGCGGGCGGGCGGATCGCGATCATGGGACCGAATTACCGCTACTGCTCCGACGAGTACTGGGACTGCGCCGACCACTACGTCGCCCTCACCCACGTGGCGATCGAAGAGCACCTCTACGCCGCCGGCTTCGAGATCGAGCGGGTCGTCCCCCGTTACCTGCCCTACTCCTTCCGCGGCATCCTGCCCCCCTCACCGCGGCTGACCCGGCTGTACCTGAAGACGCCGCTCGCCTGGCGCTTCCTCGGCAAGCAGTTCCTGGTGATCGGGCGCAAGTAGTGCCGGATCGGATCCTGGTCATCGGCTGCGGCTTCATCGGGTCCAACGTCGTCGAGGAGCTGGCCGGCGGCGGCCGGCCCCCCGTCGTCCTCACCCGCTCCGACCCCGAGCCGGAGGTCGCGGCGAGGATCGAGGCCGCCGACCTGATCGTCGGCGACGCCGCCGACCCGGCTGTCGTCGAACGGGCGCTGGACGACGTCGGCCATGTGATCTTCAGCGCCGGCGGGCTGCTGCCGGCGGCCTCCGAGAAGGACCCCGAGCGCGACGAGGAGCTGACTATGGGACCGGTGCGGGCGGTGCTCGCGGCTCTGCGCGAGCGACCCGGGGTCGGGCTCACCTACCTCTCCTCCGGCGGCACCGTCTACGGCGAGCCGGAGGCGACCCCCGTCCCCGAGGACGCCCCGACCGAGCCGCTCGGCGCCTACGGCCGCCTCCACCTGCGCTGCGAGGAGGAGGTGCTGGCGGCCAGCCGCGAGCATGGTTTGCGAGCGACGATCCTGCGCTGCGCCACGGTCTACGGCGAGCACCAGCACCCCAACCGCGGCCAGGGCGCGGTCGTCACCTTCCTGCACCGGATCGAGCACGGCGAGCCGATCGATCTCTACGGCGGCGGCACGACGATCCGCGACTACGTCTACGCGGGCGACGTCGCCAGGGCGGCGATCGCGCTGGTCGATCGGGACGGCCCGGCGGTGATCAACGTCGGCAGCGGCGAAGGCACCTCGCTGATCGACCTGCTGCGACTGGTGGAGCGCGAGATCGGGCGCGAGGCGGAGGTGCGCCGGCACGGGGAGCGCGGCTTCGAAGTCCACCAAATCGTTCTCGACACGACGCTGTTGCATCAAACCGTGGAGCTCGAGATCACCGACCTTCCGGCGGGCATCGCCCGCACCCACCGCTGGCTCACGGGACGAGCGGAGCAGGGTTGAGCGAGAACGCTGAAAGGCTCGAGGGCCTGCGCTGGCGGCTGCGGGCGACGCGGGCGCTCTGGCGCCTCGGCGCCACCCCTGATGCGGTCGTCGGGGCGGTCGGCGGACGCAAGCGGGCAGAGCCGATGTCCCAGCTCGACGCTCCCCTCCCGGACGAATCGATCGAGGGCGGCGCGATCTCGGTTCGCGGCTGGATCTACCTCCCCGCCGACGCGACGGCGAAGGTCGAGGTCTTCCTCGGTGGCCGCTCGCTCGGTCGCGCCCGGATCGGCGCCCCCCGGCTCGACGTCGCGACGATCCTCGAGGACCCCCAAGCGGCGGCCGCTGGCTTCGAAATGGACGCCGACCTCGGCGACTGGGACGGAGGCGAAGGCGAGCACGACCTCCTCGTCGTCGCCACCAGCGTCAGCGGCCAGCGGCAGGAGATCGAGCCGGTGACGGTCAGGGTGGGAAAGGCCGCGGGGGAATCCGCCCCGCTGGCGCCGCCACCGTCTCCGACCGGCAGGCCCGACGCGGCGGAGCGCCCGCACGTGCTCGTCGTCACCCATCAGCTCACCCTCGGCGGCGCGCAGCTCTACCTGCTCGACCTGCTGCGCGAGCTGGTTCGCGCCGAGGCGGCGGCCTTCACCATGGTCGCCACGATCGACGGCCCGCTGCGCGCCGACGTCGAAGCGCTGGGGATCCCGGTGCACATCACGACCCTGGTTCCCTACGACGACCTCGCCTACCACCAGGGCCGGGTCGAGGAGCTGGCCGACTGGGCCCGCCCGCGCGGCTTCGACGCCGTCCTGCTCAACACCGCGACCGCCTGGACGGCGCCCGGCGCCGAGGCCGCCGCGGCCCTCGGAATTCCCTACGTCTGGGCGATTCACGAGAGCTTCGCGCCGAGCATCTTGCTCGGCGACTTCGCGCCGGAGGTTCGCGAGCGGACCGAAGCGGCTCTGGCCGGCGCCTCCTCGCTCGTCTTCGAGGCCGAGGCGACCAAGCGCCTGTATGAGCCGGTGGCGGGCACCGAGCGCTGCGCGATGTACCCGTACGGGCTCGACCTGGCGCCGATCGACGCCCACCGGGCGGCGTTCGACGGTGCTGCGGCCCGGCGCGAGGCGGGGATCCCCGGCGACGCGACGCTGGTCGCCTGCGTCGGCACGATCGAGCCGCGCAAGGCGCAGGTGATGCTGGCCCAGGCCTTCGATCTCGTCGCCGCCAAGCACCCGGATGCCTGGGTCGCCTTCGTCGGCGGGCGGGGCGACGACAACAGCGCCGCGCTGGAGCGGTACATCGAGGCCTCGCCACAGGGCGAGCGGATGCGGGTGATTCCCGTCACGCCGGAAGTGGAAGCCTGGTACGGGATGGCCGACGTGCTGGTCTGCGCCTCGGACATCGAGTCGACCCCGCGCACGGTGCTGGAGGCGATGGCCTGGGAAACCCCGGTCCTCGGGACCAGGGTCTTCGGCCTGCCGGAGCTGATCGACGATGGCGAGACCGGCTGGCTCTGCGAGCCGCGCGACCTGCCCGCCCTGGCGGCGGCGCTCGACCGCGTGCTGAGCCTGCCGGCGGAGGAGCGCCGCCGCGTCGGCGCCGCCGGCCGGCCACTGGTCGCCGAGCGTCACTCGCTCGAGCGCTATGGACGTGAGATCGCGGCCCTGCTGGAGCGGGCGGTCGAGACGAAGGGAGCGGCGGGATGAAGGAACGGCTGCGGAACCTCAGCCCGGCCTGGCGCTGGGCGCTGATCGTCGCTGCCGGCTGCCTGGCGATGGCCGCGATCAACGTCTGGTGGGTCGCCACCTACCGCCACGGCTACCCCCTGGACGTCGACGAGAACGGCTACACGATGATCGGGATCGTCGACTTCCTCGGCTTCGAAAACGGGGGCCTCAGCGGCTGGTGGGAAAGCGTGCAGAACCAGACCCCGAACGCGCCGCTGCTGCCGGCGCTGACCTCGATCGTGCTGATCTTCAAGCCCGGCGTGCTGGAGGGCTTCGGCGTCCTGATCGCCTTCGCGGCGCTGCTCACCCTCGCCACCTACGGGATCGGCGAGCGCCTCGCCGGGCCACGTCTGGGAGCGCTGGCGGCGCTGGCGGTCGGCACCTGCCAGGGCATCTTCGTCTTCACCCGCGAGTACATCTTCGCCCTCCCCACCGCCGCCTTCCTCGCCTGCTCGGTCTACGCGCTGATTCGCAGCGAAGGGATGATCAGGCGGCGCTGGGCGATCGCCTGCGGCGCCGCCGTCGGCCTGATGCTGCTCTCGCGGACGATGGCCGTCGCCTTCGTCCCCGGGGTCGCCGTCGCCGCGGCGCTGGCGGTCGCGGTCAACTACAGCGACCGG
>Ga0070678_100000728_pt1 | contig 16377 bp, 11 predicted proteins | sample KBSM73metaG_FD_65647 | JGI IMG/M metagenome (GOLD analysis project Ga0070678, IMG submission 65647) | Miscanthus rhizosphere microbial communities from Kellogg Biological Station, Michigan, USA - KBS M7-3 metaG | ecosystem: Host-associated > Plants > Roots > Rhizosphere > Soil ...
CGACGAAATCTCGCTGCCGAAGCTCTTGAGCGCGGCGGGCTACACCACGGTCCTGTCCGGCAAGTGGCACGTCGGGGAGGCGGAAGGGATGCGTCCACACGACGTCGGCTTCGACGAGTTCTACGGCTACTACCAGGCGGAGAAGGAGCTGACCCAGGCGTTCGACAAACGCCGCTATCCCGACCTCGTGCTAAATCCGGAGCGGCTGGAGATGCTGCGCAAGACTGGCGCTAGCGACGGGCTGTACCACGGCTTCAAGGGCGGTGCCACTACGGAGGTGCAAAAGGTCGACAGCATTGAGGCTATGGCGGAAGGTGACCGATTGCTCAAGGAGTTCACCGTCGCCAAGATTAAGGAGCTCGCGAAAAGCGCGAAGCCGTTCTTCCTGGAGCACGCATTCATGAAGGTGCACGCCGACACGTTTCCTTCCAAGGCATTCGAGGGCAAGAGTGCCGCCAAATACCAGTACAAGGATTCAGTGGTTGAAGTTGATGCATACATTGGCGAGATCGTGAAAGCCCTTGATGATGCCGGTGTGCTCGACAACACGTTCGTCTTCGTGACATCGGACAATGGCCCGCAGATGGATAGCTGGCCCGACAGTGGTTACACCCCTTTCCGCGGCGCCAAGACGACGCCGTGGGAAGGTGGCGTCCGCGTGCCCGCTATCGCTTACTGGAGAGGGATGATCAAGCCGGGACGCGAGAGCGACGACCTGTTCGACCTGATGGACCTTTACAACACGTCGCTGGCGCTCGCCCGAATCGCCGACAAGATCCCCACCAACCGCTACATCGACGGCATCGACCAGACATCTTTCATGCTCGCGGATGACGGCCGTTCGAAGCGCGAGAAGGTGTACATCTGGGCGCAAGCCGATCTGATGGCGATGCGGATGTACGAATACAAGATCCATGTCAAGGTCGTCGAGCAGAAGGCGCAGTGGCTATGGACGGACATGTCGACGATCACCGACGTGGGCCTCGCGCCTTGGCTGTTCAACTTGTACATCGACCCGAAGGAAGAGTACCCAGTAGGTCATCGGCAGAACGCGTGGCTCGCCTCGATGGCGGCGGAGCTCAAGGCCCACGCGGCGACTTTCAAGAAGTACCCGCCCAAAGACATAGGACTGGGACAGTGATTGGGTAGTCGGGGGCAGGGCGGAACACGGCCGGGCGGGGGGAGCCCCAGTTCGTCTATTCCGCGAATGAGTCGCCCGTGAGACGAGACGCTCACTGAACGATGGCCTTTCCGAACACGGCTCCGGCGGTCTGTGCCAACGCATATCGGCTGGTCAGGCAACGTCCGTTATGGTCGACAAGCGCCTTCGACCAAGGATCAACATGAGGCTCCTTTCCTCTTACAAAGGAGCCACTCATGCATGCCGCTACAAACACCGCACCCAAAGCTGACCGGCGTGTAGTACCGTGGAACAAAGGGAAGCTGATCGGCCAGAAGCCCCCGCTGAAAATGAAGGAGATCTGGGCTATCCGGATTCGACTGCAATTTGACCATCGAGCCCGGGAACTGGCGTTGTTCAATCTCGCGGGAGTTCGAAGTGAAGAGTTGAAACGGGGCCGCCAGGGTGCGTTTTATCGCGGCCCTGGCACCACGCCACGCTCGTTTCCAGGCAGTGACTTAAGATCGCCCAGGTCGAAACGTCGCCTGCACCTCGGCCTTGAACACGTCGATGGCGGCGACCATGAATTTCTCGTTTTCCGTTTCCACGCTGTCGAGGAAAGCGGTGATCGCCGCCTTGACGTCCTTGCGATTCTCGTCGGTGATATGCACGTCGGCGCGCGGCAGCTTCTCGTTCAATCGCTTTTCCGTTTCCGCCCAGTTCTGGAGGAAGCTCTCGGCCTTGGCGCGATTCTCGGCGCCGAACGCCTTGATGAACGTGGTGGGATCGAGCAAGCCGAAGTCGGCCGCTTCGTGCGACATCTGCTCCAAATCGTACTTGAGTTGCCTGCAGCTCGCTTCGAAGTCGTCGTTGCTCAAGCGATCGCCGAATTGCTTGGCGAGCACTTCTTCCCGCTCTTCCAGGTACGCAAATCTGAACCGCGAGGCGAGCACCAAGCCCGCCAGCAACATCGACGTGTTGCTCTTGCCGAGGAACTGACGGGGCAGCGTCTCGACGAACAGTATCGAGAAGACGTGGCCGCCGCTGTAGTACTCCACGTGACGGGCAAGTATCGCCCGATAGATCTTTTCGTGGCTCTTGAAGGTCGCCTCGGCGATTCCAACGGCGCGGCCCGTGGCCGCGAGCACCATGTCGCGTTCGAGTTTCTCCATCCATGAGACTTCGGCGTTGAACTCGGACGAACAGGCATCGCGCAACTCGCCCCACGATGCGCGTGGAAGCCGCTCGTTCTGCATGCCGGGCATCAGGTTGAACAGCCCAAGGCTTTGGTACGTGCCCGCGACCTCCGCGGTCAGGGGAATCGCCGTGACCTTTCCTGCTTCCGGTTTCGGAAAGCTCACCTGAATCCCCAGCTGCGTCGGCGTCGAGTATTTCTCCTCGCGACCCCGCGCCCGCACGAACGCTTCTGAAATCCGCTTGGCCTGGCGCATCAACGTCTGCTGCTGGCGCATGCCGCTGGCGGCATCGCGCGCTGAATAGAGATCCTTGTATTTGTAGAAATCGATCAGGAACTTCGTGATGGGCGCGTTCAGGTAGAAGTCGGATTCGTCCACGGGAGAGCCCGGCGGCAGTTCCGGCGATGGCGTGACGAGCCGGCTTTGATAGGTCCGGAACAGGCCGGGCAGGTCTTCGACGTTGTGCAGGCACACGACCCGCGTGTCCTTCCGCTTGCCTCGGTCGGAGAGTCCCTTGGACTCGACGAAGACGCCCACCTCGTAGCCGCAGTATTCGCTCTGCTCGCCCGTGTACACGCAGATGAGCCAGTCGGCTCTGCGGAGCGCGCGTTCCAGATCGTCCTGCCAGTCTTCGCCCGACTCGATCGTCTTGGTGTCGAGAAAGCAGACCACCCGCTTGCGATCGATCTCGGTCAGCTCCTCGTACAGGACGGTCGCGATTTCCCGGTCCGCGCTGGCGTAGCTGATGAACACGTTGACGCTATCGTCCTCACCTGTGTCCGGCGAGGAACGCGTTGTCACTGAATCGGTCTTGACGGTCATCTCTCACCTCCCCATGGGGCGGCCGGGGGAAACGCGCGGCCGGCGTTCGGACCCTGCGCAGGAACTTGTGCAACAGCAGCGCTGATGGGCGGATGGTGCTACCGGGATTTGCGGGCGGTCAAGCCGCAAATTCGACAAACCGGACGTGCTTGGCGGTGGGTCGTGGAAGCGGTCTGGATGATGTTGCGCTAGCTCGCGGCGTCGCGACGCAGGACGAAGAGGCCCCCTCTTTTCTCGGAAGGGCCGCCGAGCTCGTCCACCGCGCGCATCACGCCGTCGTGCGGCGGCTCGTAGTCGTCGCCACATATGATGGTGGCGCCCACGCCGAGGGCCCATCTGAGATCGGCCAGGACGGCTTCGTAGGAGTGATCCGCATCACAGAAGAAAAGCGCAGGTGCGGCTCCCGAATAGCCTCGATAGAACTCCGCGGCCCCCATCGCCAGAACGGTCGTGTCATGTTCTTCGATGGCCTCGGCCAAGGCCAGGCGCGTCGCGAGCTTATGCGCTGCAGAAGAGAGTCCGAGCGGATTCCAGCTATAGTTGTCGACGGTGATCAAGCGCTGCCCCGGCGCCTTGTTGGCCGCGATCACGCGCGTCGAATATCCGAAGAGCGTGCCGATCTCGATGATCGGCCTTGTGGGATCGCTGCGTCGCACGAGCTCGCCCATGAAGCGCGCTTCGCTCAGGCTGATCTGGCTTCCCGTCGACAAGGCCTGCACACGAAGGACATCGCGGAGCGACATGTCCGGATGAGCTTCGATCAGTTCTTTTTCAAGGGGGTAGTATCGGAGAAGCTCCGCGTCTGCGTTGCGGAGCGCGGTTTTGAGAATTCGCTTCAGCATGGGGCGCTCGTTCGCCGAACGGCAATGGCCTTCGCGCAAACGATGATGACGATTTGGGCAAGGAGCCTAACATGGGATCACGCATCCCGCCCAGCGGGCCGTGATCGAGGAAAAGCTCGTTATGCGCGCCTACCCCAACCCATAGTGCCGCGGCAGCCAGAGGGTGAGCGTGGGATAGGCGATCAGGACCACGAGCGTGATCAGCAGTACGAGGACATAGCGGAAGTACGGCTTGACGACGTCCTGCAGCCGCGTGTTCGCGATCGTGCACGTGGCGTACATGCCGAGGCCGAACGGCGGCGAGAACAGGCCGATGCCCATGGCGATCACCAGGATGATGCCGAAATGCAGCGGGTGGTAGCCGAGCTGCACCGCGATCGGTGTCAGGAGCGGTCCGAAGATGATCAGCGCCGGCGCGCCCTCCAGCACCGCGCCGAAGACGATCAGCGCGGACACCGAGATGACCATGAACAGCCACGTGCCGTAGGCGTGCGCGAGATCGACCATCACGCTCGCGAGCGCGTGCGGTATCTGCTCGAACGTCAGCGAATAGCCGACGCCGCTCGCCGCTGCGACGATGAACATGATCATTCCTGCGAGCGACGCAGAGTCGACGAACAGCTTGTAGAGCGATCGCCAGGTCAGCTCGCGAAATGCGAGGTAGCCGACCACGATGGCGTAGATCACCGCAAACGCGGAGATCTCGGTCGACGTCGCCACGCCAGAGGTCACGCCCTTGCCGATCATCGCGATCATGATTGCGCCGACCAGCGCGCCGCCGAGAAGCTTGACCAGCGGCCGCGGATTCTCGAACACCTTGCTCACATCGACGCGCTTGCCGCGCCACACCGCGACGACCGCGAGCGCCACGGCCATCACGATCGCAGGAAAGATGCCGGCGAGAAAAAGGCCGCCGATCGACAGGCTGGCGACGAATCCCAGGATGATCATGTTGACGCACGGCGGGATGGTCTCGGCCATGATGGCCGTCGCCGCCAGCAGTCCCGTGGCCTCGTTGACGTCCTGGCGCGTCTTGCGCACCGCGGGCATCAGGATGCCGCCGACGGCGGCCACGTCGGCCAGCTTCGACCCCGAGATCCCGGAGAAGAACGCCATCGCCATTACCATGATCAGGTTGAGCCCACCGCGCATGCGGCCGAACCAGCGAAGCAGGAGCTCGATCAGGCGCGACGACATGCCGTTCACTTCCATGATCAGGCCGGCCAGCACAAAGAACGGCACCGCGAGCAGCACGAAGTGATCGACGCCCGCAGCGACCTGCTGCGCGTAGATGACGATCGGGAGCCGCGGTTCGAGCAGGAAGAACAGCGCGGCGCCGAAGCACAGGGCGAAGGCGATCGGAACGCCGGCGGCGAGACAGAACATGAAACAGAACAGCATCACCTTGATGGGCGCGGGCGAGAGCGCCGGCGCCCATTCGGCCAGGGCAAAGAGAATTGCGAGCCCCGTTGCCACCGCAACTCCGGAAACGATGGCGTGACGGCCAAGCTTCGCAAAGGCGTGTGCAAGCCCGAACAACGCGAGCAGCGCGCTCCCGATCAGCACCGGCGCCACGAATATCGTCTGTGGCAATCCGGTGGGCGTGGTCTGGTTGGTCGACTCCCGCAACAGGAGGAACGACGTCCAGGTGAGCCCCAGGGAAACGAGTGCGATGATCCAGTCGCAACCGCGGATCACATACGGCTGCCACGTCGCCGGCAGGATGCTGCGAATGAAATCCATGCCGACGTGCCGCGAACGGCCGAGCGCCGCGGCGGCGCCGATGAAGACGAGCGTCACCATCAGCGCCCGCGCGACCTCTTCCGACCATTCGAGCGGGTCGTGCAGGAAGTAGCGGAAGATCACCGACGCGAAGACGACCACGACATCGACGGCGAGGACGGCGGCCGCGAGCGCCTCCACCACGCTTTGCACGCGCGGAAACGAAGGCGCGCGCGAAACGTGGTGGAGGGACGGCGCCTCCGCCTCGACCGCCGACAGCGCCAGCGTCGAACCCGAGCTCATCGGCGGATCAGCCGCGCGTCGCCTGAATCTCGTCGACGACCGGCTTCACGCTCGGGTACTGCGTCGAGAACTCGCCCCACAGCTTCTCGACCTGCTTCTGGAGCTGGACGCGGTCGACGGTGTTGACGGTGAGTCCCATCCCCTTGAGCGTCTCGAATGCCTTCGCCTCCACCTCCGAGGCCTTGCCGCGCTGATAAGTCGTCGCTTCCTTCGCCGCGTCCTGGAACGGCTTGCGCAAGTCGGCGGGGATGCGCTCGAACGAGCGCTTGCTGATGCACGGCAGCTGCGGGTTGTAGATGTGCTGCGTCAGCGCGCAGTGCTTGGCCACCTCGTAGAACTTCCCCGCGAGCGCCGTCGGCGCATCGTGCTCGAAGCCGTCGACCACGCCGGTCTGCAGCGCCGTGTAGATCTCGCCGAACGGCAGCGGCGTGGGGACGGCGCCCATGTACTTGATCGTTGCGATGAAGTTCGGCACCGGCAGCACGCGGAGCTTGACGCCCTTGAGGTCCGCCGCCGTGGGCACGGGATTCTTTGTCCACACGTTGCGCGCGCCGAGGCTGTAGCCCCAGCCGAGCGCCACCACGTTCGTCCGTTCCGCCAGCATGTTGCCGAGGATCGTGCCCGCCTTGCCGTCGAGCGCGCGGCCGCAATGATCGTTGTCCTTGAAGAGGTATCCCATGTCGAGCACGCCCATCTCCGGCATCAGCGTGGCCCAGATCGACGTGCCCGAGATCATCATGTCGACGCTGCCAAGGCGCACCTGCTGCACCATGTCGGCCTCCTTTCCGAGCTGGTCGCTCGGGAAGTAGTTGACGACGACCTTGTCGCCGACCGCCGACTTGAGATTGCTGGCGAACCGGTTGTACCAGACCGCATGGGCGGAATTGACAGGGTCGTTCGGAAGGGTCGACGACATGCGCAGCGTGACCGCCGAGCCTTGCGCATGCGCGCGGCCGCCGGCGAGCGCGAAGCCGCCCAGTGCCAGGCCTGTCTTGAGGAACGTCCGTTTCGAGTTGTCGCGGGGATTCATCCTGTTCTCCTCCTGGTTGTAGTTACGTGCTGCAAATCGGCAATGCATGAAAGACGTGCCGTCGACGCTGATCGCGCGGTTGCGAAACCCGATCGGCGCCGGAAATCATGCGGAGCGGTCGGTGCGCCGAATCCGGCGAATCGACGGGACGCGGCCGGTGCGCCGCGATTCCACGGGCGCGATGTCCGGTCGCTGCGAGTCGCGATACTGATCGCGCGCCATTTGCGCGTGGTTGCTCATTGCCTCGGCCGCCGCGCCCGGGTCGCGGGCGACGATGGCGTCGCAGATGAGCTGGTGCTCGTCGATGACGGCGAGTAGGCGCGATCGGTCGCAGGTTCGCTGCTCGCCGTGGTGACGCATGATGTCGGGAGCGATCAGGCCGACGAGCGAGGCGAGCACCGCGTTGCGCGCGGCCTGGGCGATCGCCAGGTGCAGTGCGAGATCCTCGTGCAATGCCGGGTCGCCGGCCACCGCCTTCAATCGAAACGATTGCTGGGCGTGGGCAATCGAGTCGAGGTCGGCGGCGGACGCGCGCTCGGCCGCGAGGCGCGCGGTCTCGACCTCGAGGATGACGCGCGTCTCCAGGAGCGCCGCGATGTCGTCGCGATCGAGCGCGAGCACGTTGCCGATCAGATTGGTCAGCGCGGCGACGCCCAGGCGGGCGACCACAGTCCCGCTTTGCGGGTTGGTCTTGAGAATCCCGTAGAACTCGAGCCGCCGCAGCGCATCGCGCACGTGCGACCGGCCGACCCCGAACTGCTGGGCCAGGTCGCGTTCCGCGGGCATGCGGTCGCCGGGACGCAGCGCACCGGTGGCGATCAGCTGCTTCAACTGACGCAGGATCAGGTCGGCCGGACGCTCCACGTCGATGGCGGAGAGCGAAGCGAGGACGTCGGGCCGGGTGGATGAGGCGGAAGCGCGTGACAAGTTTGCGAATTGGAAACTAGCTGCTGGTCAACCAGTTTGAGCATTGACTGCACGGTGCGTCAATCTGCACTGCAACATTCCCCCTGTTCGCCGGTGGCAGGCGGCGCTCGACGCATGTCCCAGCATGTGCCCGAGACCGGGCTAAACGCGCACGCGTGCGTGCTAGCATCGCAGTGCAACAAAATCCCGCTGATCGGTCAGAATCCGCCCGCATTCGCGACGCCCGAACAAACCCCTACTACACAGGCTTCCAGGCCACGCCTGGCCAGACGCCCGGCACGGGCTCACCCGTCAACCTTTCCGACAGGAGCAATCATGAAGCTCAAGGACAAATCCGCCATCGTCACGGGCGCCGCCAGCGGCATCGGCAAGGAAATCGCGCATGTTTTCGCGCAGGAGGGCGCGAAGGTCGCGATCGCCGACATGAACCAGGCCGCAGCCGATGCGGCGGCGGCCGACATTCGGGCCGCCGGTGGACAAGCCATAGGCGTGACGATGGACGTGACCGACGAGAAAGGCGTCAACGACGGCGTCGCGGCCGTGGTCGCTGCGTTCGGCGGAGTCGATATCCTGGTGAGCAACGCGGGCATCCAGATCGTCCATCCGATCGAGGAATTCTCGTACGCCGAATGGAAAAAAATGCTCGCCATCCATGTCGACGGCGCCTTCCTGACGACCAAGGCGTGCCTGCCGCATATGTACAAGTCCGGTCGCGGCGGCAGCATCATCTACATGGGATCGGTGCATTCCAAGGAGGCATCGCTCCTGAAGGCACCCTACGTGACCGCGAAGCACGGCCTGATCGGCCTCGCCAAAGTCGTCGCCAAGGAAGGCGCGGCGCACGGTGTGCGCGCCAATGTGATCTGTCCCGGGTTCGTCCGCACGCCGCTCGTCGAAAAGCAGATTCCCGAACAGGCGAAGACGCTCGGCATTTCCGAGCAGGACGTCATCAAGAACATCATGCTGAAGGAAACGGTCGACGGCGAGTTCACGACGCTCGAAGACGTCGCCGCAGTGGCGCTTCTCTTCGCGTCGTTTCCGTCCAACGCGCTCACCGGGCAGTCGCTGGTGGTGAGCCACGGCTGGTTCATGCAGTAATCCGGACGAGTCCCCGAAGCCGCGACGCGCACGCGGCGCAACCCACATCGCGCCCGTCGCGACCTGCAGCCGTTATGCGAGGCGGCCGGCCCGCGAAGGGACTTCGCCCAGCACGGTGCAGCGACGCACGACACGGCGCTCGGTGAACGGGTCGTACGCCGTCGCGCGGTGCATGACGCAGCGGTTGTCCCAGACAATGAGCTCGCCGGGCGTCCACCGATGCTCGTACATGAGGTCCGGATGCACCGCCATCGCGTTCAGCTGCTCGATCAGCGCCCGGCCTTCCGCGTAAGGCATGCCGACGATCGACTCGGCGTGATCCCCGAGATAGACGCAGTCGCGTCCCGTTTCTGGATGCGTGCGAACCACCGGATGATCTACCGGCGGGGTGGCGGCCCGCTGCGCGTCGGTCATCGGATCCTCGCCATGCCGGCGCGTGCGCGAGAAATCGAGGTTGTGTACTGCGCGCAGCGTGGCGATCCGCACTTTCCACGCCGGGTCGAGGCGCTCGTACGCGCCGTACATGTCGCAAAAATGCGTGTCGCCGCCGTGCTCGGGCACGATCTCCGCATAGATGATGGTGGCCTGTCCCGTGACCCTGCGCCACGAGCCGTCCGTGTGCCATTCGAGCGTGCCCTTGTCCGGATGGCGCCCGCTCGGCATTCCGGACGCGTCAAGGTTCGACAAGCGGTACAGCTCGGGATGTCCGTCGGCGTGATACTGGCTCATCACGTGGACCTGCACTTCGCCGAAATGCCGCGCCAGCGCCACCTGCCGTTCCGGCGGCAGATCCTGCGGCTCGAATAGAAGCACCTGATGGCGCAGGAACGCTTCGTAGAGCGCGCGGAACATGCGCTCGTCGACGTCCGCCGTGAGGTCGACGCCGGCGATCATCGCGCCCAGGTGCGGCGTCAATGGTCGCGCCTCGAACGGCCAGTGTTCTTGCGATGCCGTTTTCATGATAGGAGTCCCCTTTCCGGATGCACCGGCGCATGCCCGATGCGCCGGCCGCCAATCGTTCGTGCGAGGAATCGCTGATGGGCTACGGTGTGGATTCCCATTGTCACGTGCTCGACCGGGGCGCATTTCCCTTTTCGACCGACGCCGCATACAGGCCGCCGCCCCACGAAGCGGGGACCGGTGCACAACTCGCCGCGGTTCTCGACGCGCACGAACTGTCGCATGCCCTGCTCGTCACCCCGACCGGCGGCTACGTTTACGACAATCGCTGCATGGTCGCGGCGATCGAGGCATCGAAGGGACGCTTCCGGGGCATTGCGCGGGTTCGCCCCGACGTCGACGCGCGCGTGCTGGAGGAGCTCGCGGCGGCCGGCGTGATCGGCATCCGCCTCGATCTCATCACCGACGGCGTGGGCCTCATGTGCCATGCCGCGCTTCCTCGCCTGTTCGATCACGTGCGCAACCTCGGCTGGCAGATTCATGTCCAGTGCGAAGGCAACCAGTTGCACGATTGCCTGGGAACGCTTCGCGCCGCGCGCATTCCCCTCGTGTTCGACCACTGCGGTCGTCCCGATCCCGCCGGCGGCATCGAGCAGCCGGGTTTCGCCGCCTTGCTGGAGATGGGACGCGAAGGCCACGCGGTCAAGCTGTCCGGCCCTTTTCGCTATTCGCGGCAACCCGCGCCATATCCCGATGCCGAGCCCTTCGTGCGCGCGCTGATCGAATCGTTCACGCCAGCGCGCTGCGTCTGGGGCTCCGACTGGCCCTTCCTGCGCATGCAGTCGCGCATGGACTACGGGCCGGCGCTCGCCTGCCTCGCCCGCTGGTTTCCCGATGCTGCCGACCGGCGAAAAGCGCTCTGGGACAACCCGGCCCGCTTGTTCGGATTCGCATCTGCGTAGGTGCGTGTGCGCGGCGGATGTTGCGTGTCCATTGGAGCCTTTGCGCCGAGGCGTCACGGCGGACAGATGTAGCCGGCGCCGCTGGGATTCTTGAAACAGCCGACCGACTCTGGGATGACCTGTTTCGGCAGCCAGAGCACCACCTGCGGAAAATAGATCGTGAAGGCGATGGTGCCGAGGAACACGACGTAGATGGGCAATGCGGCGCGGAGCGCGCGCGAGAACCGGACGCCGACGAATTTCGACGCCATCAGCAACACCAGCCCATAGGGTGGCGTGATGAGGCCGAACGCGAGCGTCGCGATCAGCACCACGCCCATGTGCACCGGATTGACGTTTCCAGCCTGGGTGAGCGCGTTGACGAGCGGCATGAAGATGATGATCGTCGGAACCGGCTCGATGAAATCGCCGATGATCGTGAAGAGCAGCACCATCATGAGCATGATGATGTGGGGATCGCTGCCCGCGATGCCCGTGATCCATTCGGCGATGACGATGGCGCCGCGCAGATAGGCGAGCAGCCAGCCGAAGGCGTTGGCTGCTCCGATGGTGATGAGGGGCAGCGAAAAAATGAGGCCCGCGAGACAGAAGTCGTATGGCAGAAGCCTGATGTGGCCGCGATTGAGGCACGGGATGATCACGCAGAGAATCCAGATCGCGGCGACCACGCCCGCCTCCGTCGGCGTGAACCAGCCCGTCAGGATGCCGCCCAGGAGAATGAACGGAATCATCAGCGGCAGGGACGCGTTCTTGAACGCACGCGCGACATCCCGGAACGGCGCACGAGGACGCCGCATGCCCGCCGGTCCGAAAAAATAGCAATAGAGCATGAGTCCGAAGCCGATCATGAAGCCGGGCACGACACCGGCCATGAAAAGACCCGCGATCGAGACATTGCCGACGGCGCCGTACACCACCGCCGTGATGCTGGGCGGCACCAGCGCGGCGATGGTCGATGCCGCGGCGATGATGGCCGCGGTGAAGGCTGGCGTGTAGCCCTCCTGCTTCATCGGACCGCCTAGCGCACGGCTGATCACGGCCACGTCGGCGGTGGTCGACCCGGACATCTCGGAGAAGAACATGCTGAACACCGTGACGACCTGCGACAGGCCGCCGCGGATGTGGCCGACGAGCGCGAGCGAGAGCTGCGTGATGCGGGACACGACGTTCGCCGAGCTCATGAGCTCGCCCACGAGCAGAAAAAATGGAATCGCCAGCAGCGCCTCGGAATCCATGCCGTCGAAGATCTTCTGGACGATTGCGGGAAACGTCACGTCGGTGAACGCCGCGCCGATGAAAACTCCCGCCATCAGCGAGAACGCGACCGGCACGCCCAGGTAGCCGAAGCAGAGGAAGAGCACGGTCATGAGACCGAGGATCATCGTCGGCGTCACGGGCGGCTCGCGTTCATGGGCAGCGCTTCGATCGGCGTGATCGCAATCGGCTCGTCGGGCGGTTCCGGATGATCGAAGCCCTTGCGGCATCCGTTGACGAGCTGCTCGACCGTGAAGAGCGCGATCAGCGCGCCGGCGATGGGAATCGCCGCGTAGAGCGACGCGATCGGCGTGAGCGACGGCATGCGGAAGCTCGAGAATCCGCGCAGGAAATTGATATAGCCGAAATAGATGAGACAACAGGCGACGCCCAGCACGACCAGGCGGATCACGATTTCGGCGACCAGGCGGGGGGTACCGTGCAAGGCCTCGGCCACTGCCGTCAGGTAGAGATGATCGTTCCGCCGCGTCGCCACCGACGCGCCGATGAAGATCCCGTAGATGAAGAACGTCTGCGTCACCTCCTGCAGCCAGAGCCAGGGATGACCGATCGTTCGGGTCACGATATCGAACATCACCGTCGTCGAGAATCCGAACAGCAACACGCCGCACAGGATCATGAGGACGAGCTCAAGGGCGTCGAGCGCGCGCCACTTGAGATGACGCTGCCGCTCGAGCACCAGCTTTTGGGCGATACGCATCGGTCACCGCGGAAGAAAACGAAACAGGACGAACGAGGGGCCGCGAGGGCGAACCCCTATCCGCGAGCGCGGGGCTATTTGACGCCGTCGATCAGGTCCTTGATCTTGACGGCATGCGGACCGAGGTCCTTGGCGAGCTTGTCCTTGTAGGGCGCGGCAACCTTCTCGAACCCTGACTTGTCGACGCCGGTCACGACCTTTACGCCGATCGCCTTGAGCTTGTCGGCCGACTGGTGCTCGAGCTCGAGCGACTTGGCAGGCTGCGTCCTGCCGACCTCGTCGGCAGCAGCGGTAACCCACTTCTTCTGTTCGTCGGTCAGGCTTTTCCAGAGCTTGTCGCTGATCCAGATGAAGTTGTTGTTCGCCTCGTGCTCGGTCATCGACAGCACGGGCGCAACCTCGTAATGCTTGTTCACGAGATACACGTTGACGCCGTTTTCCGCCACGTCCACCACGCCGGTCTGCAGCGAGGTATAGACGTTTCCGAACGGCATGTGCACCGTCTGCGCGCCATAAGCGGGAAACATGGTGTCCTCGGTGGCCGTGGCCTGGACCCGAACCTTGAGTCCCTTCATGTCCTCGAGCTTCTTGATCTCCTTCTTGCTGTACATGTCGCGAAGGCCGAGCGTGATGAGTGCGATCACATGCCCGCCCTGGACCGTCTCCTCGACCATGTCCTTGACCGCCTGCACCACCTTGGGGTCGGCCAGGGATTTCTTGAGGTGATCCTCCGACCGGAACAGGAAGTGAAGCGACATCACACCAGCCTGCGGTGTGATCGTCGCGGCATTCGCGGCCGAGCTGATGCAGAACTCGATGTCGCCGGCCTTCATCAGTTGCAGGACTTGCGGCTCCTGGCCGAGCTGCGCGCCGGGATACTGGTCGATCAGCATCGTGCCCTTGGACAGCTCCTTCAACTTGTCGGCGAAGATGTCGCCTGCGATGCTGTAGCCGGTATTGCGCGGCTGATCGTAGGCAAAGCGGTAATGCTTGGCGTCCTGGCCCCACCCAGCCACGGGCCAGGCGGCGGCCAGGCAAAGCGCGATTCCGCAAACGAGCTTCGACGATCTCGGCATGTTTCCTCCCAATCAGACTTTTGTTGTGATTGCAGTGAACACAGCGGCCCCGAAAGGCCGCGTGGCGTTTCCGATCGGCCGCGAACGGGCCGATCGCGTGATCGACATCGGCTTACGCGGATGCGTCGTCACCGCATCTCACGATTGCTGCGAGGTGTTGAGCAGGAACAACCGAATCGCGGGACGACATGGCTGCCAGGCATGCGGCGCCACGTATAGCTCATCCAATCGCGGCCCCCGGCATCGCCGGCGTCGCAGGCGAACACACGCCCTTCGGTTGCACCACGGTGTTCACTGCGTCGAGTTCCTTCCCGGACAGGGCTGTCCGCGGCTGCCGTATTATCGGTAATGGTCGGGCAGTGTCAAGCAAGCCGCAGACGGGGTGCGCGGCACTTGATCCAAGAGTTGTTGTCCATTCCCGAAGGCGCACGACCGCCACGACGTTGTCGACTGCTCCGGACGTTGGCATCGCCGGGGTGATGACGGTCGCGCCCCTGTGCGCAGGGTGTTTGTTTTGTCGCTTGACGGCATGTGACCCCGACCCGCAAAAAGTGGCAGTGTCATGCGCGCTGATTGTTGGAGTTGGGCGATTATCGAGCAGTTTTCTCTCTGTTGAAGTTGCAACCAAATCTTTCACGCCGCCCAGGATGCGCAGGGCGCGCTATGGTGGCGGCTGATTTCTGAACCCATTCTCTTTCGTCGTCGATGCGAATCCTTCTTGTGGTATTGAGCGCGCTCTGGTGCAGCGCCGTCGCGCTCCGCGCTGAATCCCAGGTGCCGGATGCTGCCGCGAACAGCGGTCCCGCGCGGGTGATCGTGAAAATTCGGCCGACGTCCCCTCTTGTCCTCGAGAAGGCAGCGTCACCGGCCGGTCGCGACGGGGTGCTCGCCAAGGCGCTGGGGACGCGCATCGGCGTTGCCATGAGCGACGGCAGGGCGATCTCGGATCTGACGCAGGTGGTGTTCGCGGACGGCGTTACCTCCGACGAGCTCGCGGCACGCCTGTCGAGCGAGCCGGATGTCGAGTACGCAGTGCCCGACCGGCGGCGCCGCCACTTCACCGCGCCGAACGATCCGCTTTACGGCAGCGGGCAGACAGGCAGCGTACCTGCGGTCGGACAGTGGTACCTGCGTGCACCCGAAGGGGCGGTGCAGGCCTCGATCAACGTCGAACCCGCGTGGGACGTCACGCTCGGCAGCGCGAATATCGTGGTCGCCGACCTCGATACGGGCGTGCGCTTCGAGCATCCCGATCTGCTTGCGGTCGCGGCGGGCGGCAACCTGCTCCCCGGTTACGACATGGTCTCCGACTCGAACGTCGCCAACGACGGCAATGGACGCGATGCCGACGCGTCGGATCCCGGCGATTGGGTAACGCAGGCTGAGATCTCCCAGCGCGGGGGGCCCTTCTACCAATGCACCACAGCGCCCGAGAGCAGCTCGTGGCACGGCACCCAGACCGCCGGCCTCATCGCGGCGCTGACGAACAACGGCATCGGAATGGCGAGCGTGGGGCGCAGCGTGCGCCTGCTGCCCGTGCGCGTGCTCGGCAAGTGCGGCGGCTTCGATTCCGATATCCTCGCCGGCATGCGCTGGGCCGCCGCGCTTTCGGTCCCGGGCGTGCCTGTCAACACCAACCGCGCGCAGGTCCTCAACATGAGCCTGGGCGGCGACGGCACCTGCAACTCCGCGTATCAGCAGACGGTGAACGACATCGTGGCGGCGGGCAGCACGATCGTCGTCGCCGCGGGGAATTCCGCAGGGCATGCCCTTCAGACCCCCGCCAATTGCACGGGTGTGATTGCGGTTGGAGCCTTGCGCCACATCGGCACCAAGGTCGGCTTTTCGGATCTGGGGCCCAACGTCACGGTCAGCGCCCCCGGCGGCAATTGCGTGAACACGGCGGCCGGCACGCCCTGCCTCTACCCCATCCTCACCACCTCCAACGCTGGCGCAACCACGCCCGGCGATTCGATCTATACCGACAGCCTGAACCCATCGATCGGGACAAGCTTCTCCTCTCCGCTGGTGGCCGGCACCGTCGCGCTGATGCTGTCGGCGCAGCCCTCGCTCACGCCCCAGCAGATCAAGCTGTTGCTGCAATCGACCGCGCGCGCATTTCCCGTGACCGGCGCCGATACCAGCACCGGTCCGGTCAACCAGTGCACGGCACCACAACTGGACCCCATGGGCAATCCCGTCGACCAGCTCGAGTGCTACTGCACCACCAGCACCTGCGGCGCCGGCATGCTCGACGCGGGTGCGGCCGTGATGGCGGCCACCGGCGGCGTTCCTTCATCCGACCTGGAAGTCGAAGGTCTCTGGTGGAACGCGCCCGCTGAATCGGAGTCTGGCTGGGGCATCAATCTCGCACATCAGGGCGATGTCGTCTTCGCTACCTGGT
>Ga0070678_100000731_pt1 | contig 16362 bp, 14 predicted proteins | sample KBSM73metaG_FD_65647 | JGI IMG/M metagenome (GOLD analysis project Ga0070678, IMG submission 65647) | Miscanthus rhizosphere microbial communities from Kellogg Biological Station, Michigan, USA - KBS M7-3 metaG | ecosystem: Host-associated > Plants > Roots > Rhizosphere > Soil ...
ACGGCTGGAAACCCGAGATCATGGAAACCTTCGTGCGAAACTGCGAACAGCCGCCGAAGAACTGCGGCGCCCACCTTCTGGGGAACGGCCAGAAGATGCTCGGGGTCGGGGTCTAGGCGCAACAGGGCACGACTCCCGCCGAGTCATCCCTAGGCTCGGCCAATGCCGTCTCAGGTATGAGCTTCCACAGTTGCACGTTACTTTGTCCCCGCGATCGTCGGGGCGCTCGCCAAGAATTGATGCGGGGCTAACTGCTGCTTTCCGGCAGGCTAGCTGATGCGCATGAGCGTCCGCAACGGGTCGACAGCGGTCGCGCATCAACGGCCGCACTCGGCCGATTCTGTTGAAGAACTAGGCATCTTTCTCGCTTGTCTTTGAGCCCATCGCAACGACGGGAGCGTCGAGATGATGGGTCAACGAGGTGGCAGCCAGGACCGACTCTTCTACTCCTTCAATCTCGACGAGCAGGTTCCTCGCGGTCACTTGCTGCGTGGCATCGATCGCGTCTTCGATCTCGGCGAGCTGCGTCGCCATCTCGCGCCGTTCTACAGCCACACCGGGCGTCCTTCGATCGACCCGGAGCTGATGATCCGGATGTTGATCGTCGGCTACTGCTTTGGCATCCGCTCCGAGCGCCGGCTGTGCGAGGAGGTTCAGCTGAACCTGGCGTATCGCTGGTTCTGCCGGCTCGACCTCGAAGCCGCGGTGCCGGATCACTCGACCTTCTCCAAGAACCGCCATGGGCGCTTCCGCGAGAGCGACGCCTTCCGCTACGTCTTCGAGAGCGTGCTGCGGCGCTGCATGAGCGAAGGACTCGTGGCCGGCGAAGGCTTCGCGATCGACGCCAGCGTCATCAAGGCCGATGCGAACCGGGCTCGAGGCGTGCCTGGCACCGAAGTCATCGACTGGAACAAGGGTGAGGGTCCGAGCCGCGCGGTGCGCGAATATCTCGAAGCCCTGGAGGAGAACAATCCGGCGAGCGAGGATGCCGGCGAATCGGTTGAGCCGCCGACAGTTCCTAAGAACATCTCGCTGACCGATCCCGCCGCGCGCTGGACTGCCGCACCAGGAGGTCCAGCCTTCTACGCCTATTCGACGAACTACTTGATCGACTTGCAAGCCGGGATCATCGTGGACGTCGAGGCTACGCCGGCGCACCGAACACAGGAGGTCGACTCGACCAAGACGATGCTCGATCGAGTCGAGGAGCGCTTCGATCTCAAGCCCCGTCGCCTGGTCGGCGACACGGCCTACGGCACAGGACCGATGCTGGGCTGGATGGTTGAGGACAAGCGCATCGAGCCCCACGTTCCGGTTTGGGAGAGGAGCGAGCGCAGGAACGGGACGCTATCGAGCAGCGAGTTCGTCTGGGATGAGCAGGCCAACCAGTATCGCTGCCCGCAAGGACACGCGCTGCTGAGTGATCGGCGCCAACTCACCAAGGCTCGCGATCACATCACCAAGGCGGGCACGATCATCTACCGCGCCAGCCAGCACGACTGCGTCGGATGTTCGATGAAGCAACAGTGCTGCCCCAATGTGCCCCATCGCAAGATCACGCGCAGCGTGCACGAGCGATCAAGGGACGTCGCGCGTGAGATCGCCAAGACGCCGCAGTACAAACAGTCTCGTCGCGATCGCAAGAAGGTGGAGATGCTGTTCGCCCACCTCAAGCGCATCCTCAAGCTCGACCGATTGCGGCTGCGAGGACTCTCGGGAGCTCGAGACGAGTTCTTACTGGCAGCGACCGCTCAGAACCTGAGACGAATGGGCAAGTGCTTGATGGCAAGCCAGCAAGCTGCCACATCCGCAACAGCCTAATGTCGCGAGCTGCTCAACCCGACCACACCTCGTCGGACCTCATAACCGTTGGCCGCCCGCGAGCCTCTCAATGGGCGGCGCCCAACCGAGTTTTTCAACGAAATAGGCCGAACTGAGACGCTTGCCAGTTTCCGCTGTAGAGCGACTTGGTCACTGCGCCGGTGCTCAGTCCTTGACAGGTTCGCGCGCGCATGGCCGCCGCTCGTGACGGTCTCAATTTGGCCAGAATCAGCCGTTCGCGACCGACTGCTTAACCGCGTCGTCCAGAACTCGTGTTGCAGCACGCGCGGGTCACGTGGGCCCGCGCAGGCTGCATGTTCAACTCACGAGCCTTGCGTTCTTTGCCGCTCTTCGAGGAACACTGCCTTCGCTCAGCTTCTGCCATTTGCGCTGTGAATCGCTGACTGGCATCCAGGCCGCTCTAAGGCTCAAGAAGGCGGAGGTGCGCTGGAGTTTTCGGACTCGATCATCTCGACCAGTGCCGCCGCGGCCGTCGACAAGGCGGAGCGCTCAAGCATCGCCAGCAACAGGCGGCGTTCGACTTCCACGCCATCGAGTCGCACCATCACCAAACCGAGCGCATCGGCGTAGATTGCCGCCGCGGCGCGAGGCAGCACGGCCAGTCCGAGCCCGCAGGACACCATCCGGCACATGGCATCGAAGCTGCGCACCTGCACGCGGATGCGTACGCTTCGACTCGCGGCTTCGGCCGCGGCGATGACCTTGCGGGTCAGCGACGCCGATCGGGCCAGTGCAATCATGTCTTCCTCAACCGCCTGCCGCACCGGCACTGACTGCATGGATGCGAAGCGGTGATCTTTGGGCACCAGCAGCACGAGCTGGTCGACGTTGCAGACGAAGGTTTCCAGCCCTTCGCACGGCACGTTGTCGCCGATCACGGCGAGCTCGGCCACCCCTTGCTGGACCGCGCGCACGCCGTCCTCGCTCAACGCATCTTCCAGGTCGATGCGGACGCGAGGATGGAGCTGGACATAACGCGCGAGCACCCCAGGCAGGAAGCCGCCCACCGCGGACGGATTGGCCCAGAGCCGCAGGTGACCGCTGGCACCGAACTGCAGATCGTCGACCGCCTGCGCCAGCCGCTCGAGCCGTGCGATCACCTCGATCGCGTGCCGATGGAGAGTTTGGCCGTCAGGTGTGGCCGTCACGCCTCGCTGACTGCGCTTCAACAACGTCACTCCGCAGTGCTGCTCGAGCTCGCCGATGCGCTTACTGGCCGCAGCGAGTGAAATCCCGAACCGATCGGCACCCGCAGTCAAGCTGCCGCCGTCGACGACCCCGACAAACAAGCGAAGGGACACGAGATCGAAGCGGTTCAGGTTGATCAACGCACGGGTCCTCAATGTCGGCTTAAGGCCGCCTCAACAGAATGCGAATGGCGTTCGGTCGAGGTGTCGCTGATGATTGGATGATCGTCGCCCACGGCAAACCGAGAGAAACCCGATGCGAAAAGTTCTACCCTGGGTCGCCATCGCCACCTGTGCTGCGCTCGCGCAGGCACCGGCGGTCGCTCAGTCGTGGCCCACCAAGCCGGTAACCGTGGTAGTGCCGTTCCCCGCAGGCGGGGGCACGGATGCGTTCGCGCGCCCCCTGTTCGCGCAGCTCTCGAAGCAACTCGGGCAGCAGGTGGTGATCGACAACCGGGGCGGCGCCGGCGGCACGATCGGCGCGGCGATGGTGGCGCGTGCGGCGCCGGACGGCTACACCTGGTTGATGGGCGCCGTGCACCACGCCATCGCCCCTTCCGTGTACGCAAAGCTCGACTACAACTTGGCCACCGATTTGGTGCCTGTAGGTCTCATCTCGAGCGTGCCGCAGGTCATCGTCGTCAATCCGCAGAAGGTGCCGGCGAAGGACCTCAAGGAGTTCCTCGCCCTGCTGCGCAGCTCAGGCGGCAAGCTCAACTACGGTTCGGCGGGCAACGGGACGTCGCACCACCTTGCCGGCGAGCTCTTCAAGCTGCAGACAAAGACGTCGATCAGCCATGTGCCGTACAAAGGCGCCGGACCCGCGCTGCAGGACTTGATCGGCGGCCAGGTGGACATCATGTTCGACGGGCTCGGGTCCTCGGCCAACCACATCAAGAACGGCCGACTCAAGGCGCTGGGCGTGGCATCGAACAAGCGCGCGAGCGGCTTCCCGGATATCGCCACCACCGCCGAAGGCGGCCTGCCGGAGTACCAGGTCTCGACCTGGTACGGCCTATGGGCCCCCAAAGGCATGCCGAAGGAGGCGATCGACCGCATGGTCGACGAGATGAAGAAGGCATTCGCGTCGCAGGAGATCCGCACGGCTTGGGTCGGGCTCGGCGCCGAGCCTCCCAATCTGTACGGTCCGGCGTTCGGCGAATTCGTGGCCAGCGAGACCAAGCGCTGGGGCGAGGTCGTCAAGGCCGCCCAGGTCAAGATCGACTGAGGGACCCTTGGGGACCCGGGACGCAGACCTGCCCCGCGCGGACGCCTCCCGCTGGGACCGGCGGGCCCGCGGTCGGCACGCTCGTCTCGCGCGTGCTGAGGAGAGTCTGGGTGCCCACGCGCGAGGCAAAGTCGTTCCGGCAAGTCTCGCGGTCGAGGTGCTAAGTGCGGTAATCGAGCCCGGCGACCGAGTCTGTCTGGAAGGCAACAACCAGAAGCAGGCGGACTTCCTCGCCACCGCCCTGACGAAGCTCGACCCCGCGCGGATTCACGACTTGCACATGGTCCAGTCCGTGCTGGCATTGGCCCAGCATCTCGATCTGTTCGAGAACGGCGTGGCGACGAAGCTCGACTTCTCCTTCTCCGGTCCGCAAGGCGCCCGCTTGGCCCGAATGGTGGCAGCTGGGCAGATTCAGGTAGGTGCGATCCACACGTACCTCGAGTTGTTCGCTCGTTACTTCATCGACCTCACCCCCCAAGTCGCGCTCGTTTGCGCGCAGGCAGCCGACCGCGACGGCAACCTCTTTACCGGCCCGAACACCGAAGACACGCCGGCCATTGTCGAGGCCACGGCGTTTCGCGGCGGCATCGTGATCGCGCAGGTCAACGAGCTGCTCGATGCCGTGCCCCGCGTCGACATCCCTGGCGGTTGGGTCGACTTCGTGATCCAGAGTCCTACGCCGCATTTCATCGAGCCGCTGTTCACCCGCGACCCCGCCCAGATCTCCGAAGTCCAGGTTTTGATCGCCATGATGGCGATCCGCGGCATCTATGCCGAATACGGCGTTCAGCGCCTGAACCACGGCATCGGCTTCGACACAGCGGCCATCGAGCTGCTGCTGCCTACATATGCCGAATCCCTCGGGCTCAAGGGAAAGATCTGCCGCCACTGGGCGTTGAATCCTCATCCAGCGATGATTCCGGCAATCGAAGCCGGCTGGGTCGAGTCGATCCATTCTTTCGGCTCCGAGGTGGGAATGGAGAACTACGTGCGGGCACGCGGCGACGTGTTCTTCACGGGCGCGGATGGCAGCCTGCGCAGCAATCGCGCGTTCTGCCAAGCAGCCGGTCACTACGCCTGCGACCTGTTCATCGGCTCGACCCTGCAGATCGATCTGGCCGGCAACAGCTCGACCGCGATCCTCGGCCGCATTACCGGCTTCGGCGGCGCGCCCAACATGGGTTCCGACGCGCGCGGTCGCCGCCACGCCAGCCCCGCGTGGCTCAAGGCCGGCGCGCAACAGCGCACGGCCGCGGGTCGGCCGGCACTGGCACCCCGCGGTCAAAAGCTGGTGGTGCAGATGGTCGAGACTTTCCGCGAGCACATGCAGCCGGCCTTCGTCGAACGGCTCGACGCATGGGAGCTGGCCGAACAGGCACGCATGTCGCTCCCGCCGATCATGATCTATGGCGAGGACGTCACGCACATCCTGACCGAGGAAGGCATCGCCAACCTCCTGCTGGTGCGCAACGACGAAGAGCGCGAGCAGGCGGTGCGCGGTGTGGCCGGCTACACGCCGGTGGGCATGGCACGCGATCGCCGCATGGTGGAGAACCTGCGTGACCGCGGCGTGATCCGCCGGCCGGAAGACCTCGGGGTGGATGCCCGCCTGGCCACGCGCAACCTGCTCGCCGCTCGATCGATGCGCGATCTGGTCGAGGCTTCCGGCGGGCTCTATCGACCGCCCTCGCGCTTTCGCAACTGGTAGGCACGAACGACATGAGCATGGCACCCGGCGTGGATGTCCTTGACTTCGAGCTGCCCGGCTCGAAAGCGGTCGCGGCCTTCGAGCCCATCCTCGTCGGAGTAGTCGGGTCCGGCAATCTCGAAGTGCTGCTGGAGCCGCAGTCCACGCCGACCTGCCGCTTCCAGGTGGAAACGTCGGCGCGAGGCTTCGGCGCGATCTGGGAGGCCGTCGTACGGGACTTTCAGCAGCGCCATTCGCTGTCTGGCGTACAGGTGTCGATTCACGACATGGGCGCCACGCCTGCGGTGGTGGCCCTGCGGCTCGCGCAAGCGATCGCCGAGCTGCCGCGAGCCCAGCCATGAGCCTGCGCCCGACGACCGTGACGAGCTACGCCGAGTGCAGCGCTCGGCAGCGACTCGCACTCTTGCTCGATGCTGGCAGCTTCCATGAATGGCTGCCGCCGGCCGAGCGGGTGACCAGCCCGCACCTGGCGCAGCTGGGCCTGCCGTGCGCCTTCGACGACGGTGTGGCCGTCGGCCGGGCGGCGCTCGAGGGCCGTTCCGTCTTTGTCGCTGCGCAGGAGGGCGCCTTCATGGGCGGCGGCGTCGGCGAGGTGCACGGCGCCAAGCTCGTCGGAATGTTGCGCCGAGCCGTGCGCGATCGCCCCGATGCCGTGCTGCTGCTCGCTGAATCCGGCGGCGTGCGCCTGCACGAAGCCAATGCCGGGCTCATCGCCGTCAGCGAAGTCATGCGCGCCCTGCTCGACGTTCGCGCCTCCGGAATGCCGGTGGTCGTGCTGATCGGCGGCGCGAACGGCTGCTTCGGCGGGATGGGCATCGTCGCCGCCTGCGCGGACCACATCGTGATGAGCGATGTCGGGCGCCACGCGATGTCAGGACCGGAAGTCATTGAAGCCTCGGGCGGCGTGGAGGAATTCGACGCCCGGGATCGGTCGCTGGTTTGGCGGACGACCGGCGGCAAGCACCGCTATCTGCTCGGCGACTGCGATCAACTCGTCGACGACGACGTGCAGGCGTTCCGCGCCGCGGCGACGCGTGCTCTGGACCAACGTCGACCCTTGACGCTGACGGCGCTTGAGGCCGAGCATCGCTTGCTGAGCGCGCGGCTCGCCGCGGCGCACGACGAAGCGGATGCATTCGAGTTGTGGCGCCGCCTCGGCATCACCCACCCGGAGCAGGTGCCGGATCGCTCGGTGCGCGACATCGGGGTTTGGGTCGCCTCGCGTCGCAAGGAGGTGGCATGAATTGGCGCGAGCTTTGCCGGGCGCTGTTCGGCGACCGCCACGACGTCACCGAGGACGACGAGCTGCTTCGCGGCAGCGCCCACTTCGACGGCGACTTGCTCGATGTGCTGGGTACGACCGGGCATGCTGCCATCGGCTACGCGATGGCCCTGCGGCAGGCCCGGGCGGTGCTCGACACGATCGCGACGCATCCCGGCCGGACCATCGTGTTGCTCATCGACACCCAAGGCCAGCGCCTGCGTCGGCACGACGAGCTTCTCGGCATCCATCGCGCCATGGCGCATCTCGGCAGCGCCATCGACCTCGCCCGTCGCCGGGGCCACCGCGTGCTCGGGCTCGTCTATGACCAGGCGCTCTCGGGCGGCTTCATCACCACCGGACTGCTCGCGGACGCCTGCCATGCGCTGCCGAACGCGGAGATCCGCGTCATGCGCCTGCCGGCCATGGCTCGGGTCACCAAGCTGCCGCAAGAGCTGCTGGAGAGGCTTTCGGTCGCCAATCCGGTGTTCGCGCCGGGGGTGGAGAACTACTTGAGGATGGGCGGACTCGCATCGCTCTGGCAGGGCGATCTCGCCCAGGCTCTCCGCCGCTCTCTCGCCGAATTGCCGACCGAGGACCGCCGCGCGCAGGATGGGGCCGAGCGCGGCGGTCGGCGCCTCGCCGCCGCAACGGTGCAGCGGATCCTCGACGCGGCGTGAGGAGCGGGCGGTGGCTTCGCCGCTGAGGCGTCATCAGCTCGCGTATCTCACCACGGCCGGATGGATGGACACGCTCCGCCGGCCGATGGAGGCCGACGTCGCTACGCATCTGCAGCGCTGGGCTGAGCGCGACCTTCCGCTCGTCGTGGCGAAGCAGTTCGAAAGCGGCGCACCCGACACCATTGCTCTGGGCTGGACGGCGCCCCGGATGTGCGCAAACCGGCGCGTCGCAGTCGGCGTCGCGCCTGCAGGCATTGCACGATTCGACGAATTTCCGCCGGCACTCGATGCCGTGGACCTGCTCCCCGCAGGCGCCCGCAGCTGCATCGAATCACTGCTGCGCGCCCTAATTGCGCTCGGAACCATGCCCCGCGTCTACGGCAGCTATGGCTGGCAGCGGCTTAGCGGCCTGGCTTACGTGCACGATCGCTCAGACCTCGACCTGTGGCTAGGGGTGCGCGACCTCGCGCAGGCCGATGCCGCCGTCACGGGCCTGCAAGCGGGCGATCTCGGCGCCATTCGAGTCGACGGCGAGCTCGTCGGGCCGGATGGTGCGGCGGTCGCTTGGCGCGAGTACCGGGCCTGGCGCGCTGGCCGCAGCCGTGGGCTGCTTTTCAAGCGACTCCACAGCGCGGCCATCGAGCATCAAGTCGCGTGGCCCGTCGGCGACGTGGAGGCCGGGTCATGACCGTTGCGCACCGGCCTCTGCTCGTGCCAACAAGGTCGGCCTATACGTCCGACCTGCGCGACGCACCGTGCCTCGCTCATATCGGTCGCAGCGCCGTGCTCGCCCTCCACGACGAACTCGCGCTCGCACCAAAGCCGGGCCTAGTGTCGTTCGTGGACACCGGCAGCCATCGCGACATGGACGCACGCACCTTCATGCGCAGCCTGTTCGCGCTGCGCCATGCGTTCCCGGCACTCGCAAACCTGGGCGCCAAAGGGGCATCGCTCCCGGCCCTCGAGTCGGAGGGCATTCGCGCCGAGGCGCAGATGCTCCGTGCCACTGGCGGCATCAACACGCATCGGGGCGCGATCTTCACGCTCGGGATGCTGTGTGCCGCCGCCGGACGTTGTTTGGCGGATCGCTTGCCGCTCGATGCGGCGAACGTGCGCCGGGTGCTGATCGAGAGCTGGGGCCGCCAGCTCGCCTGTCGTGCGGCGCGCAACACCAGCTCCCACGGGTCGCATGCAGCGCGCCGTTTCGGCTTGCGCGGTGCATCTCTCGAAGCCGCCGACGGCTTGCCGGTGCTGTTCGAGATTGTCTGGCCCAGCCTGCGCGCTGCGCTGGCGCAAGGCCTGCCGCCCGAGCGGGCGCGGCTGCAGGCCCTCCTGGAAGCGATGGCCGTCCTGGACGACACGAATCTCGTGCACCGCGGCGGGCTTCAGGCGCTGTACGACGTTCGAGCGGGGGCGCGAGCGTTTCTTCGCGCGGGCGGCGCTGCCGCCCCGGATGCTCTCGACCTTGCCTGGACCTTGCACCGCGAGCTGGTCGCCCGGCACCTGTCGCCCGGCGGCTCGGCCGACCTGCTGGCCGCGGCTTGCTGGCTGCAACGGGTCACGAGCGCCCGGTGGCCTGACCGCAGGCCGTCGTGAGTCTCGCGCTCCTGTTTCCGGGGCAGGGCACCCAGCACGTGCAGATGCTGCCGTGGCTCGAGGACGAGCCGGAGGCGCGACCGTTGCTGGAACGGGTTGCCGGCGCACTCGGGAACGATTGGCGCCAACGCCTGGCCGATCCCGACTGGTTGACCGCGAACGCTATCGCTCAGCCGTTGCTGGTAGGCGTCGAGAGTGCCGCCTGGGCCTGCCTTGCGGCGCGCTTGCCGTCGCCTGCGGTGGTGGCGGGCTACAGCGTCGGCGAACTCGCAGCCTTCGCGGCGGCTGGGGTCTTCGATGCGGACATCGCCTTCGAGCTGTCGCGGCTGCGCGCCCGGCTGATGGCCGCCAGCACCGCGGATGAGCCAACCGGTATGGTCGCGGTGCGCGAGTTGCCTCTCCAAGTGATTCAAACGTGGTGTGGTCGCCACGGTCTCTTCATCGCCATCCGCTTGGGTGTCGATCGGGCCATCGTCGCGGGACCGGCAGCCGCGCTGCAAGCCGCCCGAGGTGATCCAGCGATCGTGGGAGGGAGGCTGGATGACATCGGCGTCCGCGTCGCTTCCCACACTCCGTTGATGCGGCCTGCCCAAAGAGCCTTCGCGGCGCATCTGACAACGATCGATCTCCGAGCGCCCACCGCCCGGCTGGTCTGCAATCTGACCGGCACGTCGATACGCCGCGAACAGGAGCTCGCCCATTGTCTTTCGGCCCAGATCGCGAACCCGGTGCTCTGGGACACATGCATGGAGACGATTGCCGAGGCGAGAGTCGGCTGTGTGCTGGAGGTCGGACCGGGAACCACACTTGCCACGCTCTGGCGGACTAGCCAGCCGGACATACCGGCGCGCTCAATCGACGACTTTCGATCTGCCGACGCGGTCGCTGGTTGGGTGGCAAAAATCATGGCTAGTGCGCGCTGAGACGGTCCTCAACCTGTACCGAAAACGGCCTCAACGATTCACGAATTCTCCTGGCCACCCGGATCGCAGATTATCGAATGGCGAATGGCGATGTTGGCCACCATGGCCGTCCATGAATGAGGAGACAAGATGAGACTTGCATGTGCTGAGACATCCGGCGTCGCGCTTCTGACGGGGGTCGGGCGCTTGTTTGAGAAGCTGCCGCTTCAGCACGCTCTCGCAGTTGCCGTGACGACGATCGGCCTGGCGGCGACGGGCACGGTTGATGCGCGCGTCACCAAGATCACCTTCCAGACCACGACGCCCGTGGCCAACACGGGGCCTGTCGGACCTTACGAGCAGCTGAGGGGCGAAGCGGAAGGCGAGCTCGATCCGCTGGATCGGCGTAATGCGGTGATCACCGACATCCAGTTCGCACCGCGCAATGCGAACGGCAAAGTCACCTACACCACGCAGTTCACGCTCCTCAAGCCGGTAGACATGAGCAAGGCAGGTGGAATCTTGATGGAGCTCATACCGAATCGCGGCGGCGTCGCGACGCCGTACGGCAACGACTTGCTCTTCGCTTATGGCGAGGTGGTGTTGAACGTCGCGTGGCAGGGCGACATCCCGATCACGGGCACGACGGGCGATCTGGGGATCAATGTGCCGCGTGCCGTAGGCGTGGTCGGCCCCGTGTGGGATCGCTTCATCGCCCCGAGCGGGCTCCAGGTCAACCTGCCGGAAGTCGAGGGCCGGCTGCTGGCGACCATGGACACGACCCAGGCGAAGCTCATCTCGTTCGCTTCGGAGACGCCGGAGGGGGTCAAGACCGACGTGGTGCAAATCCCGAGCACCGACTTCGCATTCGCGAGCTGCACTGCCGCCAACCCGTTTCCGGGGACACCGAGTGCGACTCAGCTTTGCGTGAAAGGCGGCTTCAACAATCAGCGCGGCTACGAGCTCATCCGTCTGGCCCGAGATCCCTACGTCCTGGGCGTCGGCGAAGCGGCGATGCGCGACGTCAGTTCGTTCTTCCGCTATGCCGCCGCAGACGACTTCGGCACTGCGAATCCGCTCGGCGGCCGCATCCAGATCGCGCTCAACTTCGGAAATTCGCAGTCCGGGCGCCTCGGGAAGCATTTCCTCAACAATGGCTTCAACGAAGACGACAGCAATATGGTCGGCAGGATCGTCTTTGACGGCATGAACCCCAACATCGCGGGCATGATGGGGAGCTTCAATATCCGATTCGCCAAGCCGGGCGACATCGCCGAGATGTACGACCCGGGGGCGGCAGGGACGCTCTGGTGGGAGGACTATGCGGACCCAGTGCGCGGCACGCCGGCATGGGGATTCCTGACGCGATGCCGCGTCACCAACACCTGCCCGAAGATCATGGAAACCTACGGTGGCGCGGAGATGTGGTACAGCCATGCCAGCCCGGGGATCACCGGCACGCTCGGCAACCAGGACCTTCCCCTGCCGGAGAACGTTCGCCGCTACTATCACGCGGGCACTGCGCACGGCGGTGGCACTCCGAGCTGGAACCTGGGCGCACGGTCGACCGACCCGCTCAGGAACATCGGCAATCCCAACGGCCAGCGCGAGACGAACCGTGCGCTGCACGTCGCGATGATCGAATGGGTGCGCAACGGGACGCCGCCGCCGCCGAGCGCATACCCACGCGTCAGTGACGGCACGCTGGTCCCGGCGAACTCGGCCGCCATGGGATGGCCGAACATCCCCGGCTCTCCAAAGCCCGACGGGGTGATGAATCCGGTCCTCAACTACGACTACGGCGCCGCGTTTCGTTACGCGGAAGGCTCGGGCGTGATCAGCAATGTTCCCCCGGTGATCCTCGGGGTCATCCCGACGTTGGCCCCGAAGGTTGACGCCGACGGCAACGATGTCGCCGGCCTGAGGTCGCTGCTTCACCGTATGCCGCTGAGCACGTATACCGGATGGAATCCGATTGCCACCGGTCCGCTGAAGGGGCGCGAGCAGTCGCTGGCCGGTGGATCGATCCCCTTCCCGCGGACAGCGGCCGAGCGCATCGCGCTCGGCGACCCGCGGCTGTCGATCGTGGAGCGGTACGGCTCGCTCGGGAACTACCTGTTCCAGGCGAGCAAGATCGCCAAGAGCCTGGTTGCGCAGCGACTGCTCTTGCCCGACGATGCGACGGCCCTGGTCAATACGATGAAGACCCAGATGACCAGCGGGGGACTGCTCCCGCTTGTCCCCTGACCCGACCCGCGGAAGTCGCCCAAGGTTTAGGAGCCAGGCGTCTCCCGCTGTTCTCGACTGTTTCTCCCCCAACAAGTGAGGCTTTCATGCGCCTGCAATTACTCAATGTCCGTCAACTGTCCTTTGCTCTGCTTCTGGCGGCGCTTGCCGGACTGTCAGGCCAGGCGTCCGCCCAAAACTTGGTCAATAACGGCAGCTTCGAAACCGGTAGCTTCGCAAGTTGGACGGAAGTGGGCAATACCGCCTTCAATGGCGTGCAATGTCCGGGCGCGTCGTTCGTGTCGCAAGGCAACTGCGACGCCTACTTCGGGCCGATCGGATCACTGGGTGGCATCACGCAGACCCTCGCAACGACCGCCGGCCAGCACTATCTGGTCACCTTCGCCCTCTCAGGCGATGGCTCCGTTCCAAGTCAATTCCTGGTGAACTTCGGCGCTCTGACGTTGTTGAACTTGAGCAATGCCGCGACGGCGACACCGGGCTTCCAGACGTTCGCTTTCGATGCTGTCGCCGCAGGAGCCAGCACGCTGCTGAGTTTCAACTTTCGCAATGACGCAGGGTTCATGGAGCTGGACAACGTAGCAGTGGCGGTCATTCCCGAGCCGGAGACCTATGCGCTCATGCTGGCAGGATTCGCCTTGCTCGGCATGCGTCGTTTCAAGCAGCGTAGCAAGTGACGGTACTCGCCTCACAACGTCCCTGGCGATCAGGGTGGTGACTTGAGCTCGTTCCAGCACGGGCGGTGCCGGGATGACTCCGCCGCCGCGTTCCCTTCGGCAGCGCATCGCATTGAATAGGTTGACGATGGAGCAGGCCCCGTGGTCTGTAGTGTCTGGCGGCCACGGGAGATGTACCATCGAAAAGCTGTGATCAGGCCGCTGAGTGCTAGCCGCAACTCCACGAACAGATGGCTGCGTTCAGCGCCCTGCAGCGGCCGAAGAAGCGGTTGAAGTTTTTCCCCGCTTGCCGAGGGCACGGCGGAGGATCGGTTTCCGGACAGTGGCGCATGCGCTGCTATTCGCAGCGGCGTGCCCATCGCTTGCGGCCGACCTTTATAAGCCCATTCAACTGATCGCGCAGCAACCGCCGGGTAGCCAATCGGAGGCGATCAGTCGCATATGGGCCGAGTGCGCTTCCGAACAAATCGGCCAGCCTGTCGTCGTCATCAGTAGACCCGGGGCCAACGGCGTGATTGCCGCCAATTACGTGAAGTTGCAGCCCGCGGACGGCTACACCATCATGACAATGGGCATGTCTCAGATTGCCATCACGCCGTACCTGTATCGGAGCAAGCCCTACGATCCTGAAAAGGATTTTGATGGGGTGGCCGTGCTCGCGACGAGTTCCTTATTACTCGTCGCGAGCACTCGAAGCGGTATTAAGCAGTTCTCCGAGCTCGCCACGCGGGCTCGAAATGTAGCCGGCGGGCTGAACTACGGCTCTCCAGGCAAGGGCAGCCCGGCGCATTTGCTCACTGCAACGATCCTGACGTCACTAGACGCGGGCGGCACCCATGTGCCTTACGTCGGTGAAGCGGCAGGCGTCGACGCGTTGCTTCGCGGCGATATCGACATCATGACGCTCACTTCCGGTACGGCCGAAGCGTTGACCCGGGGTGGGCGCGCCGTTCCACTGGCCATTTACTCGCAAGCGAAGGACAAGGCCTTTCCAGATGTGCCCACCATCGTCGAACTGACCGGCAGCACGGACCTCGCTCGACCGGGCTGGCTAGCGCTGGTTGTGAAGGCAGGCACGCCGCCGAAGCTCATCAAACGATTACGTGAGGTGACAGCGCACTGCGCCAGATCGGACCTGCGGTATCAGACCCGTCTATCGAGCGTTCAGGCGACTCCGGTGGATCCGGCGTTTGCAGACGTGAAGGCGTGGACGGACCGGTACACAGACTTGTTTCGGCCGCTGATCACTCAGCTCAAGCTGGCCGACTAAGAGTTCCGGCTCGGAAGCAACGTGCGCTCGGCCAAGACATCGGCCAGCAATAACCGCAAAGCTGTCCCTACGCCATGCGGCGATTCCGGCGTGAAGGCGCAACGCGCCGCGGCCGACCGGGTCGATCGGCACCTCCGACGGTTAGGTCTCTGATTCGGCAATCGTTGCGGCCCAGTCGACGAAGCGGCGCAACGGGGGTGAAACCGCACGACCGGCCGGCCATTGAAGATGGTAGGCCCTGCGTGCAGGCCATCCGATATTGCTTAGTTGAACCAGTGATCCGGCTAGATGGTGATCGATGGCCACATGTTTGGGCAGCAGGGCCACGCCAGCATCGCTGAGTACGGCTATCAATGCCAGCGACGCCTGGGAATAAAGCGGACCGTCGGCTGCATGGGCAGGGCTTATCGCTTCGTTCAGTTTGGCAAGTTGCAGCCAGCCGGGCCACGCGTCGGCCATGCTGGTTCGTATCAGAGGAGAAGAACGGAGGATCTGCACCAGCGCATTGGGCGAGGCCGCGCCGTCGTTCGTTGCTTCGTACCATTCAAAGCGGTGAAGCAGTCCACGCGATGCATACGGGCTGTAGACGAGAGACAGCAGTCGGACTGTCTCGATCCCCGGAGCGCTGCCCTCTGAAAGCTCCACCGCGGCATCTTCTTCGCCGTAGTCTTCTCTCGGCGCAGCGCCGCGATTCACCAGATTCAGGGTGATGTCGGGGTTGTTGGCGACGAACTCGCAGACGCGCCGCATCAGCCAAGCACTGGTAAACGATGGCGGCGCAGAGACCGTGAGGCTGGCCTTGTCGCGCTTCGCTGTAGCACGCTCAGTGGCGCGCCACAGCTGCTCGAGGGCTGGCAGGGTCTCCTTCCAATACGTCCGCCCCGCAGCCGTCAGCTGAACACCGCCACCGTCGCGCTCGAAGAGCTTGACGTCCAGCTGTCGCTCCAGATTCAAGATGTGATGACTGACAGCGCTTTGCGTTAAATGGAGTTCCTGAGCCGCCTTTGTGAAACTCGCCAACCTTGCGCTGGCGTCGAGGCACCGCAGGGCGGTAAGGGAGGGCAAGTGGGTCACACATGAACTTTATGAATGGGGTCAGCGAAAAAGATCGGTGGAATCCCTTGCCGACGCCCCATACCATGATTCCGTGTTCTGATGGGCTCGAGAGCGTCCCCGTCCGTGCCGATTTCACTTCAACGAATAGAGGTTTCCATGCGTTTGCTACCACTCCAGCGCGGCCCGGTGTTCTGCGCTCTCGTTTTTTCGGCGCTCGCCAGCCTGTCAGGGAACGCATCCGCTCAAGTAAACCTGGTCGCCAACGGCAGCTTTGAGACCGGCAGCTTCGCAAGTTGGACGCAGGTCGGTAACAGCACTTTCAATGGTGTGCAGTGCCCAGGTGCCGCGTTAGTACCGCAAGGCAGCTGCGACGCCTACTTTGGTCCGGTCGGCTCGCTGGGCGGGATTCAACAGAGCATTGCAACGGTCCCCGGTGCGCAATACTCGATCACGTTCGCTTTCTCAGGCGATGGGGGGGTCCCGAGTCAGTTCTTGGTCGCGTTCGGCACGCAGACGCTGCTGAACCTGAGCAATGCGTCGACAGCGACCACGGGGTTCCAGACGTTTACGTTCGGCGCGCTCGCTACAGGAGCCAGCACGCTCTTGAGCTTCAATTTCCGCGACGATCCTGGTTCCATGGAACTGGACAACGTCGCGGTGATGCAGGCCGTGCCCGAGCCGGAGACCTATGCCTTGATGCTGGCAGGG
>Ga0070678_100000737_pt1 | contig 16323 bp, 11 predicted proteins | sample KBSM73metaG_FD_65647 | JGI IMG/M metagenome (GOLD analysis project Ga0070678, IMG submission 65647) | Miscanthus rhizosphere microbial communities from Kellogg Biological Station, Michigan, USA - KBS M7-3 metaG | ecosystem: Host-associated > Plants > Roots > Rhizosphere > Soil ...
GTGCGGCTCGTGCGGCACGACCACGGCGCAGACGATCAACGTCGCCGAGCATCACCAGGTCCTCAAGTTCGCGACCGCGCCCGAGCTGCGCTGCCCGCAGTGCAAGGCGGCGATGCAGTGTGCGGCCGGCGAAGCGCTGATGACGGTGCTGCCGACACTGCCGAAGCCGGTCATCTCGAAGGAGCTCGGCTACAAGATCGGCGAGCTCCGCGCGCGCAAGGTCGAGAAGAAGCTCACCGCCGGCGTCTCACCGGTGCCGCGCGAGGCCGGCCCGCGCTCGCGGCTCGTTCCGCTGCTGCTCGTCATGGTGCTGCTCGTCGCCGGCGCCGCCGGGCTGCTCGCGTACCAGCGCATGGGCGACAAGACAGAGCCCGGTCCGTACGGCTTCGGCCCGGTGGTCCAGACGAGCGCGAAGGTGCGCCCGGCATGGATCACGCCCACCGTGGTTCCGGGCGCGTCGGGTTGCTCGTCGACGCCCGATCAGGGCCTGTCGTGCACCGGCGTGTCGCTCGCGTCGACGAGCCAGTCGGAGGCCGAGGACGAGGCCAGCGACGCCGCATACGAAGCGCTCGCGTTCGAGGTCGCCGGCGCAGGCCAGCCCAATGCGTGGCTCACCGGCATCGCGCCGACGATCCTCGAGACGCGCGCAGCCACGCTCGCGGCGTTCAGCCGTGATTCGCTGTCGACGCAGGCGCGTCGCGATCTCCACGAAGGCCGTCACGCGGTCGCGCGCGTCATCTCGAAGGTCGCGCCGCAGCCGGCGGGCCGCTACTGGGAAGCCTTCAGCGGCAGGGATGGCCGCAAGTACGTCGCGTTCGCGCAGCTGAGCATCTCGGCCGCCGATCTCGCCCAGCTGCGCACGTCCTATCAGAAGGAAGAGAAGGCGCTCGGCGCCACGGTCGTCGACTACTTCCCCGAGCTCGGCTGGCGCTACGGCAGGCTCGAGCATGGCGCGATCGTCACGAAGCTCGAGCACGGTCCGCTCCAGGACCTCGGCCTCGCGGAGCACTATGTCGTGCTCACCGTCGATGGCCACGACGTCGTCGATGCCGCGAGCTTCGCGAAGATCGTCGACGAAGAATATGCGCAGCTGACCGAGCACGGCGGCGCCCTGCGCCTGCTCGTGCAGACCGATAGCGGCGACCCGCGCGAGTTCTCGACCACCATCGAGGGCCCGCACATCGATACGCCCCAGGTGACCGGCGGGCATCACGGCCACGGCGGCAGCGGAACCCCGACCGGCGGCGTGAACATCTGGGATCGCGTTGGCGGTAATCGCGGCAGCGGTCGCGATGATCCTACGCAGTAGGTTATCCTGCTGACGATGAGGCGCTGTGCAGTCCTCTTGCTTGCCGTCAGCGCCGCAACCGCGAGCGCGGATCCGGCCCCGGAGCTGACGAAGGAATTCCAGGCCGGCGTCGACGCGTTTCGCCTCGGCCACTTCGACGAGGCGCGCGTGCACCTCGAGAAGGCGCGTAGCATCGATCCCAAGCTGCCGGGCCCGCACCGCTTCCTCGCGGCGCTCGCCCAGGCGCAGGGTCGCTGGCAGGACTGCCTCGACGAGGCGCGCATCGCGCTCGCGGCGAACCCGCGTTCGGTCGAGGCGGCCGACACGCGCAAGCTCCACGGCGACTGCCGCACGTCGGCAGGGCGGCCCGTCTATCACGGCGCCGACCTCGTCGACTCGGCCGCCATCTCGGTCACGACGAACATCCCGGGCGCGACGGTGAAGATCGGCGGGCTCACCTACGGCGGCACGCCGCTCGAGCCGCGACCGATCACGCCGGGCAAGCTCGAGATCGATATCGACAAGGCGGGCTGGAAGCCGGCCCACGTCTCGATCGACGCGCCCGGCGGCATCGTCACCGACGTCGCGGTCGACCTCGAGCCCGATCCGAATGCGTCGAATCCCGAGCTCAGCGGGCCGCGCGAGCTGCCGAAGATCGGCGTCATCGTCGTGCCGCCCGGCGTCGCGCTCACGGTCGACGGCAAGCCGGCGGCCCCGGGCAACGTCGAGCTGCCGTCCGGCTTGCACGAGGTCGAGGCGCGGCTGCCCGAGCACGATCCGTGGCGGCGCCGCGTTTCCCTCTCGATCGGTCAGAAGGTCGTGCTGCATCCGGCGTTCGTCGAGACGGCCGTCCGCGAGCGCGACGTCCATATCGGCATCGGGCTCCTCGGCGGCGGCGCGGCGTTTCTCGCAGTCGGGTTCGCGACCGCGCTCGTCTCCCAGCACGCCTCCGCGGATGCGCGCGAGATCGTCCGCGTCGAGACCCTGCGCGATCCCTCGAACCCCGGCTACGACGTCGAGCCCATGCACACGCGCGCCGACATCGATGCGCTGCGCGACCGCTCTCACACCTACGGGATGGTGTCGGACATCGCGATCGGCGCCGGCCTCGTGACCGCCGGCATCGGCGCCTATTTCCTCTACAAGGGCGACCGCGAGCGCACCGACGTGCCGCCGCCGTTCGCGATCGCGCCGACCCACGGTGGGGCGTTCGTGGCCAAGGAGCTGCGATGGTGAAGCGCCTCGCTCTCCTCCTGGCGCTCGCGGGTGCCGCGACCGTCGGAGCCTGCACGCTGCTCGATGACGATCCGCCCGTGAACACGTGCAAGATCAACGCCGACTGTTTCCGCGCGCAGGGCGAGACCTGCAACACGACCACGCACAAGTGCGAGCAGACGGTCGACGCCGGAGTCGACGCACCATGAAGCGCCTCTCCCTGATGTTGCTCGCCGCGCTCCCCGCCACGGCCCAGGCCGGCGGTCTGGCGCGGCCCAACGGCATCTCGGCGCGCGGCGTCGGCATGGGCGGCGCGTTCACCGCGTGGGCCGATGACGCCACGGCCGTGTTCTTCAACCCCGGCGCGCTGGACGACATCGAGCCCCAGGTCGACATCGGCGGCGAGCTCGTCGTCGGGCCGCGCAGCTACACGCCGGTCGCGGATGACGGCACGAAGGGCACGACCCAGAAGACGACGATCGCTGCACCGGCACCTGCGATCGGACTGGTCGCCCGGCTCTCGAACAACGATCAGCCGAGCCGGATCACGTTCGGGGCAGGCCTCTACAACACGTTCGGCGGCCAGCTGTCGTGGACGAAGACCGGTAATCCGGCGCTCGACTCGACGGAAGACGTGGTGATCGAAGCGATCGGCGGCGCGAGCCTGCGCGTCAGCGACCGGTTCTCGGTCGGGGCGTCGGTGCGGCTCGGCCTGGGGCTGTTTGCCCTCGACGGAACGGCGGATCCATTCGATGCGCACCTCTCGGCGAGCGGCGTCGGCGCCGGACTCGCGACCGGTGCGCTGTTCAGGGCTACCGATAGCGTTCGGATCGGCGTGGCGTGGCGCTCGCCGCTACGGGTCACGACCGAGGGCAGCGGCACGATCACGTTCGGCGCGGCCCCGCAGGGCGAGAGCATCAGCCACGATCAGGTGTGGCCACAGCAGGCCTCGCTCGGGATCGGCTGGCGTGCGGCGCCTGCCTTGCGGCTCGCCGTCCAGGCCGACTGGACGCAGTGGTCGCAGCTGAAGGAGCTGACGGTCGTGTTCCCGTCGAACATGTCGCTCAACCAGGTCTATCGCGAGGACTGGAAGGACAACTGGACCGCGCGCGTCGGCGGCGAGTACGCGTTCGGGACGTTCGCGGTGCGCGGCGGCGCGTACGTCGATACGAACGCGGTGCCCGACCGTTCGATCGAGCGGCAGTACCTCGATCAGACGAAGATCGGCCTCGCGACCGGCGTCACCGTGCACGCGGCGGGGTGGCGTGTTGACGCAGCCCTCGACGGCCTGGTGCCGGGAACCCGTGAGGTCCCCAACAACAGCGCAGCTACTGCATCGTTTCCGGCCGATCGGAACAAGGCGCCCGGCGAGTACAAGGGGACGCTCGTCACCTTCGAGCTAGCTGTGGCGCACGGCTTCTAGACTTCGGGTCCGGACGCTGGTTACCATTCGAAGTGGGGGGACGTGCGCACCATCGGTCTATCCATGCTCGTGCTCGCCGGATGTGTGAATCCATTCGCGGGCTCCAACGCTCAGTTCAATTTCAAGTCGGGAATGCCGTCGCAGGCTGCACCCGGCGCGACGCCTGATGCGACCCAGCTGCCGTCGAACACGCATTTCACGTTCTACGCATTCCAGGTCGATTCGACGGCGGGTCGGCTCTACGCCGTGCAGGACTTCGAGGTCCACCCGGTCGTGGATCTGAATTCGCCCTGCTACATCGACGTCGGCGAGCACGTCGAGCACCCGGGCCTTCACGTCAGCCAGTACGAGAAGGTCATCGATGCCGACGTCGGGATCCCCGACTACACGATGCCGCCGGCATCCGCCACCGAGCTCGACAAGGAGAAGGCGGGCACCGCCCACCAGCGGATGGAGAACATCGGCAAGCTGCTCGGCTCGCAAGGGCCAGGGCTGTTCACGGTCTCGAGCGCGTCGCCGGCGCAGTACGACCTGACGATGGTCGATAGCGGCTGCACCGATACGTCGAAGATCCCGGCGCCGACCTGCACGGACGAGACGTCGAACAAGCGCCGGCTCGATCTGTGTCAGAAGTTCTGGCACGAGCATCCCGGGTTCTTCGAAGGCACGGATCGGAGCCTCACCGCGCCGCTGGCCGGGACGATGCACGGCCTGGTCGACGGCGTCAGCCCGATCAACTTCGCGCCCCTCGGCGGCGTCCAGTTCTTCGTCGACGATGCACTGGCCGGCTTCGATGGCTATGCCGTGTACTGGCAGTACGACGATGCCAACGGCGACGGGACGCCGGACTACCCGATGGGCGTCACTCCGCCCGCGCAGCCAGACCCCGGCACGCTGCTGCTGTTCGGAAGGCCCACCATGCCGACCCGCGACGTTACGCATGTCCACATGACGAACGACGCGAATAGTGCACTCACCGCCGAGCTCGCGATCTTCGCGAACCTCGATCAGGACTCGACCCACTTCTAGGAGGCCCATGCGCTTCGCGATCATCCTCTCCATCGTTGCCGCCTCCACCTCGGGGTGCGCCACGGTCGATTGCGGCCTCGGCACGGTCGAGAAAAACGGCACGTGCGTCCCGGCCAACGAGGTCATCAACGCAGCGGACTGCGGTTCTGGCACCGTGCTGATCGGTACGGAGTGCATGCCGATCGTCGAGTGCGATCCTGACACGACCACCGCGGTGCCGGATCCCAACGATCCGAACAAGACGATCTGCGTCGGCACCGGCGGCAAAAATACTCCGTGCACGTCGACGCTCAAGTGTCCGGCGCCGGCCTCGGGCAAGCAGACGATCTGTGGCCAGCTCTACAACATCGAGGACAACACGAAGTTTGCGGACGCAGGTGCGGACGGCACCCCCTGTGGCAGCACGCCGTCGGCGTCGGGGCCATGCGCGCTGGCCATCCACCCGTACGACGCGCTCCTGTACGGTCACGACCAGACGATCCCGCCGCTCGACAGCAGCGGCACGTACATCGACAACTGCGGCCGCTATCAGGTCAAGGACATCACGCAGCCGAGCACGCCGTTCATCGGTCTCGGCATCGACGATGCGGTCGGATCGAACGGCCCGAACGGCGTGACGAACACGACCGGCGTCGCGACCACCGCGTCAGCCGACACGAAGACGGTTGGCCTCGAGGCCTGGGTCGCGCCGAAGTCGACGACGGACATGTGGACCGCGAGCATGGGCCCACCGGTCTCCGGCGGCATCTACGTCGCGATCTTCCGCAAGAACAAGTGCATCACCCAACCGGACGACACGATCATGTGTCTCGGCGACGGCGAAGAGTTCGAGGACCAGCCCGGCGTGACGATCACGCTCAGCGGCTCCACCCTGCCGAACAACGATTACTACTTCATGTCGAGCCAGGCGACGCATCAGACGATCGACCCGAACGCGACCGTCACCGGCGTGAATGGCACCGGCCTGCTGACAGGAGCATCCGTCGACAACCTGACCAATTACAGCGGCACCGGCGGCATCGCCGACACGACCACCTGCAAGTGGGAAAACCACGCCGCCGCCTCGCTGCCGAACATCGTCTTCTTCCAGGTGTATCGACCGTTCAATCAAGTCGGTAAGCAGTGCCTGCAGTGAAGCTTCGCTACCTCCTTCCTCTGTTGCTTTCGGGAACTGCGTACGCGGATCCGACGAGCGGCGTCGACACGATGCTGTTTCGCTCGTCGTACGACACCGGGGGCCTGTTCTCGCTCGAGGGCGCGCGGCTCATGCCGAGGCGCGACCTCTCGTTCAAGTTCCTCGTCGGCTACTCGAAGTCGCCGCTCGATCTGACGATCCCCGGCATCGGCACCGGCAGCTCCTCGGTCCTCAACTACGTGGCGACGTTCGACATGGCGTTCGGCATGTCGCTGAGCGACCACGTCGCGTTCGGCTTCGACGTCGGCGGCTATCGTACGTCGACCGGTCCTGGATACGGCGAGCGCGGCCTGTACGCCATGGGCGGCCACGTCATGACGCCGTCGACCGGTCTGATCGCGCTGCGCCCGCTGTCGAACATCGATCCCTCGGCGACCGGCACGAACAATCTGGGCGACGGGCTCGCCGGCCCCCTCGACGTGCGCGCCGGCCTCAAGCTCGGTCTCTACGCCGATCCACACATCGCGGTGACCGCGGTGGGGTCGGTGTTTCTCCCGTTCGGCGCCGACCAGATGATGCTCGGTGACGCCAACATCGTCTACGAGCCGAAGCTCGCCTTCGAGTGGCGCGCCGATCGCGTCCATCAGACCCGGATCCTCGCGAACGCCGCGGTTCGCATCCGCGAGCGCACGGTCATCGAGTCGTACGACCCGATGATGATGCAGATGCCATCCGATGCGAAGGCGCTGCTCGACGTCGGCACCGAGGCGGTTGCCGGTCTGGGCGGGACCTACGAGCTCTCGCCGCGCGCGGTTGCTGTCGCCGAGGCGCAGGGCTTCATCCCGCTGCCCGATTCGATGAGCTATGGCGACTGCCGGCTGTACAGCGGCGCGCGCTGCACCACCCTCAAGTCCACCGACTACGCGAGCGGCGCCAAGCACGGCGACCTCACCACGCTCGTCACGCTCGGCATGATGTTCCGCGTCACCGCCGACGTCACCGCCGACGTGATGTTCGGAACCGGTCAGGGCGGCGCGCGCGGCGACGATTACCGGGTCACGACGGGCCTGGTCTGGGCCCCGCAGCCCGCGGGCGCAGCTGCGCCCGGCCGCAACGATCATGACGGCGACGGGATCCCCGACGCCATCGACGCGTGCCCTGACGAGCCCGAGGACAAGGACGGGTTCCAGGACGAGGACGGCTGTCCTGATCCCGACAACGACGGCGACGGTATTCCCGACGCGGTCGACCAGTGTCCGAACGAAGCCGAGGACAAGGACGGCTTCCAGGACGAGGACGGCTGCCCCGAGCGCGACAACGACAACGACGGCATCCCGGATGCCGCCGACAAGTGCCCGAACGAGCCCGAGGACAAGGACGGCTTCGAGGACGACGACGGCTGCCCGGATCAGGACAACGACGGTGACGGGTTCCCCGACAACGTCGACAAGTGCCCGAACGACCCCGAGACCGTCAACGGCTTCGAGGACGACGACGGCTGTCCCGATGTCCGCGCGACCACCGGTCCCGAGGAGCGGCCCGATCGCATCGACCTCAAGGGAGCACCGGTGTCGTTCGACCGCACGGGCAAGCTGACGACGGCGGCGAAGGCGCTGCTGGTCCAGGTCGCGCAGCTCATCCGCACGCGCAAGCTGACGGTTCGCGCCGAGGTCCACGTGGCACTCGGCACGAAGGCCACCGGCGCCGCCGCGGTCGCCGCGCAGAAGAAGAAGGACAAGGTCACCGCGGGCAAGCGTGCCCAGGCGATCCTCGACTTCCTGATCTCGCAAGGCGTGCCGCCGGCTCAGGTCCAGGCGGTCGGCATCGGCTCCGAGCGCCCGCTCGGTTCCGCGACCCCGAGCGATCCGGTCAACGAACGCGTCGACTTCATCAAGGCGCAGCAGGGGGCCCCGTGAAGAAGATCCTCCTCGGACTCCTGGTCGCGAGCTCGCCGGTCGCGGCGCAACCGGCCAACGATGTCGAAGTTCCGCAGGTCGTCATCGATACGAGCGAGTCGGCGGGCCAGTCGAGCGACGAAGCCCTCGATCTCGCCAACATCGTGCAGTCAGCCGCGAAGGGCGTCACGACCGTCCAGGAAGCGCCCGCGATCGTCACGGTCATCACGGCCGACGAGATCAAGGATCGCCAGTTCACCGACCTGATCGACGCGATCGAGACGGTCCCTGGCTGGATGCGCCTGGACTTCGAGAGCTCGATGTTCCCGAGCACGATGGTGCGCGGGCAGATCCAGGCCGTCCAGTACCTCAACGACGGCATCTCGCTGTTCGATCCGTACACGAACACCCCGGGCATCGGCCGCGACCTGCCGATCGAGACCGTCAAGCGCGTCGAGATGATCACCGGCCCAGGCGGCGTGCTCTGGGGCTCGAACTCCCTGCTCGGTATCCTCAACGTGATCACGAAGGATGCGGAGGACGTCGAAGGCGTCGAGACCGGCGTCGCGGTCGGCAGCGGCCCCGGCGACAAGAACTACGCGCGGGCGTACGTCATGGCCGGCAAGTCGGATATCGCCGGCGGCAAGGTCAAGGCGTTCGTGCACGCGAGCGTGACCACGTATGACGGCGCGACCTTCCAGGCGCCGCTGCTGATGTTCCAGAACCCGCTGCCCCAGCCGAACGCGAACGAACAGTACGGCCAGATCGTCGACTCGAAGGCGCCGGCATCGATGGTCGTCAACCTCGACGGCAAGCTGACGATGGGCAAGTTCACGCTGCGCGTCTCGGCGCCGTTCGGCACGGAGTACAACCCGCTCGGCTTCCCGGGCGTGCCGGTGGTCGACGCGCCGAACCCGTTCGACCCGAACAATCACGCGCGCAAGAACGGCTTCAACATCATCGATCGCTTCGCGGTGCTCGAGTACCGCACGCGGTTCGCGCACGACAAGGCCAGCCTCACCGCGCGCACGTACTTCCAGCAGTTCGATCGCGACTTTCACCCGCTGTTCTTCCTCTCGCCGTCGATGAACATCCTGGGTGGCGCAGCGTTCGACGTCGATCTATCGAGCTTTCGTTCGGGCGCCCAGATCGATGGTGACGTCGAGCTCACCCGCAACGCGCGCCTGCTCTACGGCGCCGAGGCGTTTCACGAATGGAAGCCCGACAGCGCGCCGCACTCGATCCAGGGTCAGGGCACCGAGGCCAACTTCCTGTCGCCCGACGATCTGATCCGCTTGCCGATCCCGTGCCCGTACGTCTTCGACCCAGGGTCCAACGCGCTCGTCCCGGTCGCGCACTGCCCGCAGACGTTCGCGTTCCCCGCCGACCGCACGGTGGCCGGTGTGTACGTCGATCCGCAGTGGCGTCCGAGCAAGAAGCTGATCTTCGACGCCGGCGCTCGTCTCCAGGTCGCGCCGGCCGCGCTCGGCAGCCTGAGCTACGCGCTCACGCCGACGTTCGGCGGCACCGTCGTCTGGAACTTCATCCAGAACTGGCACTTGAAGGCCAACTTCACCGAAGGTTTCCGTCCGCCGGTCTTCAACAACACGTCGTCCAACGGTTACTCCGTCGAGATCGCGGGCGATCCGAACCTCCTCGTCGAGAAGTCCGATGCGTTCCAGGGCGAGATCAACGCCCGTATCTTCAAGGGTGACCGCCGCATCCGCGAGCTCTCGTTCCGCGTCGACGGCAGCTACACGCGCCTCCAGAACCTGATCCAGGTCAACGCCGGCCAGTACCACAACACCGGCGACCGCGGCCTGTACTCGGGCGAGTTCCTCGGCAAGCTGTACATTCAGGGCGGCCACCGCCTCGAGCTTGGCTACACCTGGCTCCAGGTCGACTCCGTCGATCGCGGCACGTTCCGCTCGCTGCCGGAGAACTGGTTCAGCCTCGCGACCGTGTTCTCGCTGCTGCCCTCGAAGCTGACGTTCACGTCGACGCTCAAGGTCGTCGGTGCGTACGAGGATCCGAACCGTCTCGTCGAGTATCGCAACCTGACCGCCACGTCGATGCCGGTCAACGTGGCGGCGACCGACCTCGTCATGGATCTCCTGCCGCCCGCGGCCGAGCTCACCTGCGGTCTGCAGTACACGCCGACGAGCAAGTTGACGTTCCGCGCGACTGTCTACAACGCGATCGCCGAGCACACCTACCAGCCCGACGCGTTCTACGACTTCGAGCCGCACCTCGAGTACCTGCCGAACCCGTACCCGAGCTTCCGCGCGTACCTGGCCGGCATCTACAGCTACTAAGAGCTGCCCCGTAAGTAGGCCCGCATCGGAGCGTACTTTCGGGGCATGTTGGTTCGCACGCGTGCTCGCTCGGGCGTGGTCTGGCGGTTGCCAGTCTCATCCCGGGTTGAGCGCGATGCCGTTCCAACGATTCGCCGAGCCACCGCGACAGAGTCGGGTGTGGACGTCCGCCACGCGATGAACGATCCATCGCGGGCAGAGAGGTCGGTTGACTCGGACAGGGTGTCTTGCCACCCCTGATACGGAGAGAGCGCCCGCATGATCCGCGGCAGCGCGAGGGACGCCGCGTCGTAGTCGACGCGCGCCGACGAGGGTTCGTCGCGCTGGACGAGCAGCACGAACGACGCGAGCACGGCGGAGACCGCATCGCGGTCGCCTACCAAGCCACACGTCGCGCAGCGATGGACGCGGTCAGCGAGCTTCTTGGCGACCCGCGCGCCGCACGGACAGTGCTGCGAGAGCGCGGTCGTTCGGGTCGATGCACGCACGACCCCGCCGGCGGCATTCGCAACCGCCGCCACGGCGCGCGCTTCGCGATCGATCGCCGCGACGAGCGTGCTCGGCGTGAACGCGCCGATCGCCCGGCCCCACGAGCGCGCCCACGCCGTGACGCTCGTGTCCTCGACGACGAGCTGGAAACCGTGGGTGGCGACGATCTTCGCCGCGATCTCGCGTGCACGATCGCGCCGGGCCTGCGCGGCGTTCGCCGCGTCGGCGGCAGCGGCCTTGAGGTTGTTCAGAAAGCTCTTGGACTTCGCGTCGCGCCGATAGCTCTGAAGCGGTACGCCGTCGGCCCGCGCCACGCGCCGGCCCATCGGGATCACGTCGATGGGCGGCAAGCCCTGTGCCTCACGCTGTCTTGCACGCTTGTCTTGCCGTTTCGACAGCTGGTACTGCGCGCGGTTCATCGCGCGCCGCGACCGATCCAGCTCGCGCTGGCGGCGCCGCTCACGGCGCCGCCGTGACCGTTCGCGCTGAGGCGCGCCTGCATCACGCGCGATCCGGCTGACGCACACATCGTTGCCCGTGTCGTGGGACGCGACCGTGACGTTGGAGACGTTGATGTCGATGCCGGCGTTGCGATCCATCGTGGCGAGCGCCGCGGTCGCGCGGCGCTCACCTGCGGAGAGCGACACGTACGGCTGGGTCAGCACCATCAGGTGCGCCTCGTAGCGCCAGCCTCCCGGTGCGTGCGGCGCCGGATACCGCACCAGATCGATCTTGTGCCACTTGGTGGGATCGGCGAGGTGGTGATCGAGGATGGGCTGATTGCACGGCGCGGTCGGCAAACGGACCGGCAGCACGAGGGTCCCGTTGCAAAGGCCGGTGAATACGACCGCGAGCGGACCCTCGTACGTCCACCATGTCGCGCCGTCGCCTGGCGCGACGGCGCGACGGCGTCGCGGCTGGACGAAGTCACCGGCGGGATGGGTGTAGGCGGCGCGATGACCGTCGAGACTGCCGTGCAGACGAAACGTCTCCCACTTGCTGGCCTTCGTATGCGAGCGGGCGCGGCCGGGCAGTCGCATGAAGTCATTCCAGCGACCGACGCGAGGCAGGCCATGCCGCCCGCCGCTAGTGTCGCGAAACAGGTGGCGCTCGACGCCGGCCCACACCGCATCGGCGAGGTGCATCGCGAGCGCTTTGGTCACGAACCGCCGCAGGTGCGGCGCAGCGTCGAGGTGCGCGTAGGCCGCGTGCTCCAACGCCGTGCGCGAGAGGCCCAGCCGATTGCGTGCCGCCGCAGGATCGGCGGCGCGTTCGTGGCGCGCCGCCCAATATGCCTTCGCGCTCTGGCGAGCGCCCCGCTTCACCGCGCGATGGATCTGATACGCGCCCTCGAACATCGACTCGATCCGGCTCCGCTGGAGCGGATCGCTCGTATCGAGCGCGAGCCGCAACAGGGACACGCCGTCGTCGGGACTACGCGACCACGGCGTCGATCGGTTCGGACCGCGTGTCCGCTTTCCAGACGACTCCACCGATCGATCCTACGGGAGGGTTCTGACAATGACGACCGCACAACTTCGCATCCTCGCCGCGCTCACGTCGCCTCGGCTTGCCATTCTGATCCAAGGCCTGAGGAGTGGAGCGGGGCGGAGACGTGGCAGGCCTTGGTCGTGCTCGATTCGCCGCCGTGTCCTGATCGCGTGCGCGGCGCTGCGCACGAACCTGACGATTCGTGAGCTCGCCGCCGTGACTCGAATCTCGAAGTCGGCGGTCCATCGCATCGTCGTAGCGCTGACGCCAGAGCTGGCGGCGCTCGATCGAGCGCCGCCCACAGATCGCCGAGACTCCTGGATCGTCGACGGTACGCTCATTCCGACCCGCGATCATGCGACGGCCGCTCGGTCCAAGAACTACCGTTGGTCGTGCAATGCGCAGGTCCTGGTACGCAAGCGCACCTCCGCGTCGTTGCGACCTCGGCGGTCGACGCGGGCAATCGCAACGATCCGATCCATTACCGAGGCTCGCGCATCGAGACAGTCTGCAAGACCCATGGCCGTCTCCTCGCCGACGGCGGTTACCGGGGTGTACCCGAGCTCGTCACGCCGGTGTTTCGCAAGAACCGCATCGTCCGCGATCGTGCATGGCGGTCCCACCGCTAGCGTCGAGCACGCGTCGAGCACGTCCTCGCGCGGCTCAAGACCTGGCGCGTACTTCGAGACCATCGGCGGCGAGGACGCCACCTTGACACGACGTTACGAGCGGTCGCGGTACTTCACAATCTGTGCATCGGACTACGGGACGACCCTTAGCCGGCGCGTCACGTACCACGCGCCGAGCGCGAGACCCGGCCACAACAGCCACGAGCCGAGCAGCCACCACGGGCGCTCGAAGCGCATCTCGATCGTGTGCTTGCCGGTCGGCACGTCGACCGCCGGGAAGTCGGGCGTCACGCGGCGGACCGGCACCTCGTTGCCGTCGATGTACGCGTGCCAGCGCGGATGCCAGCTCTCGCGGATCGTGAACGTCGTCGGTGCGTCGGCTTCGACGTCGGCGACGATGTCGGCCTCGCTGCCTGGCGAATCCTGCTCCCATGAGCGCAGCGTGCGGCCCTTTGGCGCGGGACCCGGGCCGCCGGAGCCGGCGTACGCGAGCACCTCGTCCTTCATCGGCGCATCGGACTTGATCCACTCGAGCGCTGCCTTGTGGCCGACGCCGGTGTTCGAGTAACCGGGAGGCAGCACGCCCGTGACCTGGACGGGCGACACGAGCCCCGGCGCCGGCAGCTTGCGGATCTCGTAGTTCGCCGTGGTGCCGACGGTGTCGCCGACCGGCATGCGCTGGCCGCGCGCCTTGTCGAACACGACGTACGGTGCGTCGTAGATCCACGCGTTCTTGACGTGGTCGCGGTTCGTCCACAAGAAGTCGTAGTTCGGGCTCGCCTGCAGACCACCGCCGCCCATCTGCAGGAGCGACGGCACGCGGTCGTACGCGTACGAGAGCAGGTTCCACCAGTGGTTCTCGGCACCGGGGCCGACCTGCTTGCGGCCAGGCGGCAGCTTGCCGAGCTGATGGCTGATCGAGAGCAGCTCGTCGCGGCGGTTGTTCTTGTAGTCGCCGAGCACGCGGACGCGCAGGCTGAGCGCACGCCCGCCGGGCAGTGCGACGAGCACGACGAGCGCCGCGGCGACTGCGGCGAGACCTGTCCGGATCCCGTACGCCTGATGCGGCCAGCGACCGGCGAGCTGCCACAGCTGGGTGCCGATGATGATCGCGCCGGCGCCGACGCCCATCGCGAGCAGGCACTGCATCGCGCCGAGCGCGCGCACGGGCGGGAACAGGTCGTCGCCGATCTTGCCCATGTGCGGCCCGAGGCCGAGCATCAGATAGAACAGCACCGCGCCCGGCCACAGCCAGCGGAACATCGGACCGCGTGCGAACGCAATGCAGATCGGTACCGCGATGATGAGCACCGGGATGCGCAGGCCGACGGTGCGAGGCAAGAAGTCGAGCAGGGCGCCCGAGGTCGTCCACTTCCACAGTGCGATGAAGCCGGGGCCAACCTCGTCGGCGACGCGGTGCGGGAACCCGCCGAAGCCGTCGCGATCGACGACGAGCGGCAGGATCACGGGCAACCATGTCAGCACGAGCAGACCGCCGAGGATCGCGCCGCGCAGCAGCTCGTGCAGCATCTCGCGCCAGACGTGCGGTCTTCGCAGATACGCAGTTCGGTCGACGAGGAAGCCCCCGACAATGCCACCGGTCCGACCGAACACGATTCCCATCAGGAGCGCGATCGCGACGACGAAATCGTATGCGAGCCAGCCCATGAACACGGTGAGCGCGAGCGTGGCGCCGGCGAACGGGTGACACAGGAACACGAACGCGCCCCACACGACGGCCGGTGCGAGGCCCTTGGCGTGCTGCATCCACCGGCCGGCGTGACCGAGTGCGAGCGGGAACGCGGCGAGCGCCCACGTCTGCGTGTAGAGGCCGACCTGGAACGTGCCGGCGTTGCCGCCGCCCCACCGCGACTCACCGTTGGTGAACGCGACGCAGAACGCGGCGAGCGCGGCCTGCCATGGCGTGGCACCGAGCAGGCGCATGCCGCGATACGCGGCGGCCGGCGCGAGGATCAGCGGCAGCACGATCGAGAGCTGGAACCAGAACAGGTGGTGGCCGAAGATCGCCGCCGGCAGCGCCGACGCGAGCTGCGGGAGCACCTGGTAGTAGTACGCGGACGCGTAGCCGCCGTTCGCGCTCGGGTTCCAGAGGTCGAAGTCGAAGTGGCGGAGGCAATCCGCGATGCGCGCGCTCTCGGCGAAGTGGAACGACAGGTCATCGCCGGCGCTCTCGCCGCGGAACACGCCGAAGTGGATGATGAAGACCGCGATCGTGATGGCCGCGAGGGCGGGGAGGGCGCCGTGCGCGACGACCCACTCGCCGGCCTGGTCCCAGATGTCAGGCGGCGAACCCGGTTTCTTCGGATCGGCGCGCCAGGTGCCACCTGCGTCGCGGCGGCGCAGGCGGCTCGCCAGCCACGAGCCCGGGCGTTCCACGGGCTTCTCGGGTTCCGGCTTCTGTTCCGGCGCGTCGGTCTTGGGCTGGTCGTCGCTCATGCACCTTCTCCGAGCAGGTCCTCGACCTGCGCGTCGTCGAACGTCGGCGTCGCGCCGCGCACGCATGCGACCTCGGCCGCCCAGCGCGATGCGGCGCGCGCACTCGTCGCGAGGTCCCAGCCGAGCGTCATGCCGTGCACCAGGATCGCGAGATACGCGTCACCGCACCCGACATTGTCACCAACGGCACGCGCGCGCACGCCCGGGATCTCGATCGTGCCGGCCTCGCCGTACAGCGTCGAGCCCTCGGCGCCGTGCGTGATCGCGACCACGCGCGGCCGCTTGCGCAGCTCGTCGATCGGATTGCGATCCTTCCAGCCGAGCCAGTCGGCGAGCTTGGCGAGCTCCTTGTCGTTGACCTTGAGCACGTCGGCGACCTCGAGCGCGGCCAGCACGGCCTCGCGCTCGCCGGTCGGCGGAGTCTCGGTGCGGCGGAGGTTGAGATCGCAGACCTTGAGGCACCGCGTGCCGGCGGCGGCGACCGCCTGCTTCCAGCCCGCGAGCCCCGCGGGCGTGTGCTGCGCGAGCGTGCCGAACACGAGCACGCCGGCCTCGCCGATCGCGGTCGCCACATCGGCCGTGCACTCGATGCGCTCCCAGGCTCGGCCGGGGACGAGGCGATAGCGCGGCTCGCCGGCGACCACCGACACCTCGACCTCGCCGGTCGCGCGCTCGGGATCGATCTGCACGAGGTCGGTGTCGCAGACCTGCGAGAGCTGGTCGATCGCGCGGTGGCCGGCATCGTCGTCGCCGACCCGCGAGACGAGCTGCACCCAGCCGCCCGCCAGGCCGAGGTGCCAGGCGACGTTCGACGGAGCCCCGCCGAGCTGGGCCCCTTCGGGGAACAGATCCCAGAGGACTTCCCCCCAGATCACGACGGCCTGGTCACTCATTGACATCGAGTCACTTCGTGTAAACTATACACTTATACGATGACCGACGGCCTCGACGACGTGT
>Ga0070678_100000740_pt1 | contig 16284 bp, 18 predicted proteins | sample KBSM73metaG_FD_65647 | JGI IMG/M metagenome (GOLD analysis project Ga0070678, IMG submission 65647) | Miscanthus rhizosphere microbial communities from Kellogg Biological Station, Michigan, USA - KBS M7-3 metaG | ecosystem: Host-associated > Plants > Roots > Rhizosphere > Soil ...
CATTACCGCCGATGCTTTATCGAGAAAGCGGAGCGGGCGAGCCGCGAAGCGGATATCGTCATCGCCAATCACGCGCTGGTGATGATCAACGCGGCCCGCGCTCGCGAGGATGCGCCTGGGCGTATCCTGTTCGATGAGGGCCATCATCTCTTCGATGCCGCCGATTCGACCTTCGCCGTCGCATTCGGCGGGCAGGAGGCGATCGAGCTTCGTCGCTGGATCGTGGGGCCCGAGGGCCGCTCGCGCGGGAGACGAAGAGGCCTGGCGGCTCGGCTAATGGATGTGGCGTCCTATGACGACGAGGGCGCACGGGCGCTTGACGCGGCGGTCGAGGCGGCGAAGGCCTTGCCGTCGGACGGCTGGCTGCAGCGGCTTTTCGAGGGCTCGCCGTTCGGGCCGGTGGAGGCGCTGCTCGCCGAGGTGCGCGGGACGGTCTACGCCCGATCGAAGGCGCAGGAAGCGGGCTACGGCCTCGAGACCGAGCTCGCCGAGCCGGATGGGCCACTAGTCTCCGCGGCGGCCGCGGCGGCTGAGATACTCGAAAGCCTCCAGAAGCCGCTCGCTGCGCTAGCCAGGCGCCTCGAAGCCGTGCTCGAGGATGCGCCGGACTGGCTCGACAGCCAGGCGCGCGCTCGCGTGGACGGGGCCATTAACGGCCTCACCTGGCGGCGCGAATTGCTGTCGGCGTGGATCGCCCTGCTGGGGCGGATCGGCGGAGAAGCGGATCCTCAGTTCGTCGACTGGCTCGCGGTCGAACGAGTCGACGGTCGCGAGTTCGACGTTGCCATCCACCGGCGCTGGCTCGATCCGACCAAGCCGCTGGCGACAGCCGTGCTGGCTCCTGCGGACGGCGTTCTGGTGACCTCCGCGACCTTGCGCGGAGGCGAAGACTGGGGCGCGGCAGACGCCCGGACGGGCGCTCTGCACCTCCCCAATTCGGCGACGCATTTCGAAGCGGAAAGCCCGTTCGATTATGCCGGATGCTCGGAAGTCCTAATCGTCACGGACGTGAAGCAGGGCGACATTGCTTCGCTCGCTGGAGCTTATGCGCGGCTGATCACTGCGGCCAACGGCGGGACCCTGGGGCTATTCACTGCAATCGCGCGCCTGAAGGCCGTTCACGCGCGGATCGCCGACCGGCTGGCGCGCGACGGCCTGCCGTTGCTGGCGCAGCATGTCGACCCGATCGATGCCGGAACCCTGGTCGATATCTTTCGCGACGATCCGCGCGCGTCGCTGCTCGGAACCGACGCTCTGCGCGACGGCGTCGACGTCCCCGGCGAATCATTGCGCCTGGTCGTGATGGAGCGCGTTCCTTGGCCGCGCCCGACGGTGCTGCATGCCGCGCGGCGAATGGCAGGCGGCGGAAGCGCCTATGACGATCGAGTGGTTCGGGCGCGGCTAGCCCAGGCCTTCGGTCGGTTGATCAGGCGGCAGGGCGATTGCGGGGTCTTCGTCATCCTGTCCGCCGCAATGCCGTCCCGTCTGTTGAAGGCGTTCCCGTCGGGCGTGCCGATCAACCGCGCGCCTCTCGATGAAGCGATCGCGCGCGTCGAGGCGCGTTTGGCGCAGGCGGTGAAGACGGTAGAATATGTGAAATGAAGCGGCTCGCGATCCTGCGCCATGCCAAGTCCAGCTGGGACGACCCGGCCCTGGATGATTTCAATCGACCCCTGAACAAGCGCGGCTGGAACGCGGCGCGGCGCATGGGGGGCGAGCTTTCGGACCGCGGCCTCAGCTTCGACCAAGTGCTCGCCAGCACGGCTGTGCGCGTGCGTGAGACGATCGAGGGCGTGAGCGAGAAGTTCGATCTCGGCGCGTCGACCGAATTCGACCGGGGCATTTATCTGGCAAGCGAGGCGACTCTATTCTCGCGAGTCCGCGCGTTGGCCGAAACGACAATGGCGCCGTTGATCGTTGGACATAATCCGGGGCTCGAACGGTTGCTCATCGGCCTCACACACAACGATTCCCGCGGTTTCCGCGCCAGAGTCGCGGAAGGATATCCTACCGCCGCCTTTGCTATCGTTGAGTTGCCTACGGACGAGTGGGCCCAAGCGGAGCCCGGCAGCGGTCAGTTGGTCGAGCTGATCTTTCCCCGCGACCTCGATTAGTCGTCGAGCGCGGCGGCGAGGCGGTCGCGTAAGGCGATCAGGCGAAACACGTCGACGCCGCCTCCGTCATGATCCGATGCTTCGACGAAGGACGCCACCTCCGCGGGAAGCGCCGCCGGCACCGGTGCTTCGGTGCGAGGCTGCTCATCGCTTTTGTCCCGCAGGAGCTTCTGCACGCCCCGGACGGTGTAGCCCTCATTGTTCAGCAGGCGGTGGATTCGCCGCGCCAAGTCGACGTCGGATGGGCGATAATAGCGCCGATTGCCGGCGCGCTGCATCGGCCGCAGTTGCGGGAAACGCGTCTCCCAATAGCGCAGGATATGTTGGGGTATCCCAAGCTCCTGCGACAGTTCGCCAATCGTCAAAAGAGCGCCGGGGTCCTTTTGTCCGGCGGTCGCCAAGATCAGCCCTTCGCGATCCGGTCGCGCATGATCTGGCTGGCGCGGAAGGTCATCACGCGGCGGGGCGCGATCGGCACCTCGACGCCGGTCTTCGGGTTGCGCCCGACGCGCTGCCCCTTGTCGCGCAGGATGAAGGTGCCGAATCCGGAAACCTTGACGTTCTTCCCCTCGGAAAGGGCGTGGCACATGTGGTGAAGCACGCGCTCGACCACGCCAGCGGACTCCGCCCGTGAGAGGCCTAGGCGCCGGTGAACGACGTCGGCGAGATCCGCACGTGTCAGAGTATTTGCGGCGTCGGCATCATTGGTGACCCGCGCGATCCCTAGATCGGCCATCTTATTCTCCCGCCCAGCAACGGCATTCCCCCAGCCGTTTCAATTCACTTTCGTAACGGAATTCCGCTCCGTCGGCAATTGAACTAATCAACTGATATTCCAAATATTTCAATACCTGAGCGCGGCCGCGCCCCAAGTAAAGCCACCGCCCATCGCTTCGAGAATGACGACGTCTCCGCGCTTGATTCGCCCGTCCTTTACGGCGGTGTCGAAAGCCAGCGGGACGGAGGCCGCAGAGGTGTTGGCATGGCGGTCGACGGTGACCACGACTTTCTCTGCGGGAAGGCCGAGTTTTTTCGCGGTGGCATCGAGAATTCGCGCATTGGCCTGGTGCGGAACGACCCAGTCGACGTCGGCCGAGGTCAGCCCCGCATCGGCCAGGACTTCCCTGAGCACATCGGCAAGATTGACGACCGCGTGCCGGAACACCTCGCGCCCCTTCATCCGAAGTTTTCCGACGGTACCCGTGCTCGACGGTCCGCCATCGACGAACAGCAAGTCGTTGTGGCGGCCGTCGGCATGCAGCTTAGTGGCGAGGATTCCATCCTCCGTCTCCTCGGCGCTCAGCACGAGCGCACCGGCGCCGTCGCCGAACAGCACGCAGGTCGTCCGATCCTCCCAATCGAGGATCCGGCTGAATGTCTCAGCGCCGATCACCAAAGCCTTCGATGCGCTGCCGGAGCGCAGCATCGAATCCGCGACGGACAGCGCATAGAGGAAGCCGGTGCATACGGCGTGCACGTCGAACGCAATGCAATCGTTGATCCCGAGCGCGGCCTGCACCTTGGTCGCGGTCGACGGGAAGGTCTGGTCCGGAGTTGCTGTCGCGAGCACGATCAAGCCGATATCCCGGGCATCGATGCCAGCGCTTTCGAGCGCGCGCCGCGCAGCCTCGGTCGCGAGACTTCCGGTCGTCTCCCCGTCAGCGGCGATGTAGCGAGTGCGGATCCCGGTCCGCTCGACGATCCACTCGTCCGATGTGTCGACTTGCTTCGCGAGCTCCGCGTTGGTGACCTGGCGTTTGGGTAAGGCGCTGCCGACGCCCATGACGACCGAGCGGCGGGTCATTGGGCCGCTTCATTGGCGAAGGCGTGGGCGCGGAAATTGTCCAGATCTTCCCCGATCTTCCTTGTGATGTCGTTGCGAACGATGCTGGCGGCGACCCGGATCGCATTGGCGACCCCCTTCGGGTTGGCGCTGCCGTGGCTCTTCACCACCAGGCCGTTGAGGCCAAGGAAGACGGCGCCATTGTGATTGTTCGGATCAAGGTGAACCTTGAGGAGGTTCAGCGCCGGCTTCGACAGTGCGAAACCCGCTTTCGACCGAAGCGAGCTCTTGAAAGCGCGCCGCAGCAGATCAGTGACGAAACGCGCAGTCCCCTCGGCGGTCTTCAAGGCAATATTGCCGGAAAAGCCATCCGTCACCACCACGTCCACGCCGCCGCGTGACAGCTGGTCGCCTTCGGTGAAGCCGTCGAACCGGAACGGAAGATAGTCAGCCTCACGCAAGAGTGCCGCGGCGTCCTTCAACTCGTCGGTGCCCTTCAATTCCTCGGTGCCGATGTTGAGCAGCTTCACGCGCGGTTGCTGGATGCTCAGCACGGTCCGCGCATAGGCCGCACCCATGACCGCGAACTGGACGAGGTTTTGGGCATCGCATTCGGTGTTCGCGCCAAGATCGAGCATGATGACGTCCGTCTCGCCGAGCGTCGGCAGCAATGCCGCAAGCGCCGGCCGGTCGATCCCGGGCATGGTCCTCAGCGCAAGCTTGGACATGGCCATCAGCGCGCCGGTATTCCCGCCCGACAGCGCCGCGTCGGCCATCTCATCTTTCACGGCGTTGATCGCCATGCCCATCGACGTAATCCGCGCGCGGCGGATGGCCTGGCTCGGCTTCTCGCTCGCGGCGATCGCTTCCGGTGAATGAACGATCTGGGAATGCGCGATGAGGTTCTTGTGCCCGGCGATCTGCGCTTCGACCTGGTCCTGGTCACCGTAGAAGATGAACTGGAGCGACGAGTCCTTGCGGAGCGCGCGCGAAGCGCCGGCAATCATCGCCGCTGGGCCGGTGTCCCCGCCCATCGCATCGATGGCAATTCGTGGGCCCCCGGACATCGAGAGCGCGTTCTTCGCTTAGTCTTCGTGCGAGACGATTTCGCGGCCGTTATAGTGGCCGCAAGCCGAGCACATGTTGTGCGGCAGCTTGAGCTCCCCGCAGTTCGGGCATTCCTGGAACTTGGTCGGCGTCAGCGCATGGTGGCTGCGACGCATGTTCCGCTTCGACGGCGAGGTTTTTCTCTTGGGGACAGCCATTGCGGCACCTTCAAATGAATTCGGACAACAATAAAAATTGCGACGATCTGCGCCTCATCTCAGCGGGCTTCCCGTTGGGTCAGCATCCGCAGGCGGCGTTGGATCGTCGCGAACCGCGGCCCCTATAGCGTAACTCGCCATTCTTGCAAGGGCGGCGTGGGGATGCGAGGAAGGCACGGGGAGGGGTTTTCATGACGCCCATTCCGGTCACCTTATCGAGCGCCGCCGCCTGCGCGCTGCTCAACATCTGGCTTGGCAGCCGCATTGCCGCGTTCCGCAAGGAATATCACGTCAGCGTCGGCGACGGCGGGCACGAGCCGCTGATGAGGCGGATGCGCGCCCAGTCCAATTTCATCGAACATGCGCCCTTCGTGCTCATCCTGCTCGGCGGCCTGGAGATTTCGGGCGCAAACCGCATCGCGCTAGCCGTCATTGCGGCGGTCTTCATCGCCGCCAGGATTTCACACGGCATCGGCATGGACGGCGGCGAGCGCCACCGCTTCCGCGTCTATGGGATGATCAGTTCCAGCATCGTGACGCTGACCCTCACCGTCTGGGCGCTCATTTGCGTCCTCGGACTATGCCTAGGCCGCTAGGGCCCGGTCACCGACATAGGGGTTCGTTTGTCGCTCGTAGCCAAATGTCGACATAGGACCATGTCCAGGGACGAAGGCGGTCTCGTCACCCATCGGCCAGAGCCGGCCGGTGATCGATTCGATCAAATGCTGCTGGTTGCCGTGCGGGAAATCCCAGCGACCGATTGAGCCGCGGAACAGGACATCACCGACCAGCGCCAGCTTCGATTCGGGATGATGGAACACGATATGGCCCGGCGTGTGCCCGGGACAATGACGAACGTCGAACGTGAGCTCACCGACCGTCACCCGATCGCCGTCATCGAGCCAGCGTGATGGTTCGAACGGCCTTCCGGTGATGCCATATTTGGCACCATCCTCGGCGAGGCGGTCGATCCAGTAACGGTCGGCCTCGTGCGGACCCTCGATCGAAACGCCCAGTTCCTCGGCGAGAATGCCCGCGCTTCCGCAATGGTCGATGTGGCCATGCGTGAGCAGGATCTTCTCGATGGTTACACCCGCCTGCTGCGCAGCTGCCTTCAGCCGCTGGAGATCGCCGCCGGGATCGCAGAAAGCGCCGCGCATCGTCTTCACGCACCACAGCAAAGTGCAATTCTGCTGCAGCGGCGTCACCGGAATGATCGCGGCTTTGAGGGGCGGTTCGCTCATTTATAGTCCGGCGTCATCTTGTCAGCAGCAGGCGGCACGTCGCGCATCGATTTCGAAACTTCCTCGGCCCGGCGGAGCACGCGAAGGATGTTACCGCCCGCGAGCTTCGCGAGATTCTGGTCGGACCAGCCGCGGCGGATCAGCTCGGCGAACAGGTTGGGATAATCCTGGACGCCCGTCAGGCCCGTCGGGGTCGAGGGAATTCCGTCGAGGTCGCCGCCGATGCCGACATGATCGTTCCCGGCGATCTTCGCGACATGCTCCACGTGGTCGGCAACTTGCTCAACCGTCGCCGCCGGCTGCGGATGCGCCTTCACCCAGGCATCCAGCGCCGCGTCGATTTCCGCTTGCGTGTGGCCAGTCATCAAACGGACGATCCGCGCCTTTTCGGCGTCGCGATCGGCTCCCCATTTCCAGATCGCTTCATTGACGTAGTCCGGCGCGAAATTGACCATCACGACCCCGCCATTCTGCGGCAGGCGGGCAAGCACGGCATCGCTGACGTTGCGGGGATGTCCGTCGATCGCCTTGGCGCTCGAATGGGAAAAGATCACCGGCGCCTTCGAGACGTCGAGCGAATCCATCATCGTGGCCTCGCTGACGTGGCTGAGGTCGACGAGCATGCCGATGCGGTTCATCTCCAGCACGACCGATTTGCCATAGTCGGTGAGGCCGTCGTGCTTCGGAACGTCCGTCGCGGAATCGGCCCAGTCGGTGGTCTTGAAATGCGTCAGGGTCATGTAGCGGGCGCCGAGATCGTAGAATGAGCGGAGCGCCGCGAAGTTGTGCGCCATCTGGTGTCCGCCCTCGACACCCATCAGCGACGCCACTCGTCCGGCCTTGTGAATGCGGACGACGTCATCGGCTGAATAAGCCTGTTCGAGATCCTTCGGATAAGCGGCGATGATGCGCTTCACGATGTCGATCTCTTCGAGCGTGTTGCGGATCGCGCGGTCGCCATCGACCTCGGCCGGGATGTAGACGGACCAGAATTGTCCGCCGACGCGGCCCTGGCGGAGGCGGGCCATGTCGGTCATGAGCGGATGAGGCCGCTTGTCCGTGCCGCTTGCAAGGCCGTCGGTATTCCCGCCGTAATTCTCGCGCAGCTGCTCGGCGATGTCGTTGTGCCCGTCGATCAGCGGCGTCGCCTTGAGGATGCGGTCGATGCGGGCCTGGACCTTGGGGTCTATCCCTTGCGACGCGGCGGGAGCGGCGAGGGTCATGGCGGCGGCGAGGAAGAGGGCTGCTCTGGTTGTCATGACGGAGGGTTTAGGAACAGCCGCAGGCCGGCGCAATGTGGGGGACTTGTCCTTTGCCCTGCGCCCGTGGATGAAGGCGGCAATGAGCGATCTCCAAGAGACGATGCACTTCGATCCGGACGAGGGGATCGCAAACCTCGACGTCCATCTCGACCGCCTGAGGGACGCGGCCGAGGCGCAGGGCTTCAAGTTCGACCGCCACGCGGCCCGTAACGAACTTCAGGCGGCGACGTTCGGCAAGCGACGCGCGGCGACCGCGCGGCTAGCGCTCTCGCCAACCGGCGCGATGGCGATCGAGGTCCGGAGCGCCTAGGCCGCCAGCGGAAAGCGCAGGAGCCGGTCAGACACAGGCACCAGCGCGGCAGCCCTGCCGCCGACCGACCCGAGAATCTCCGGGTGATGCGCGTCCAGCCCGCCGGTCAGCGAACCGAACGCCGGCATGATGATCTTGGTCGACGAGGTCACGAAGCAGCGGCGAGAGACCTGCCGGCCCCGCAGATGAACCCTGAGCTTGGGATGGAAATGGCCGGAGATTTCAGGCCGCACTTCCTCGCGGACGGCCTCGTGACGAAGGACAATGCCGCCGAGTTCGACCTCATCCTCGACCCGTCCTCCGCAATGGTCGGCAAAGCCGGGGTCGTGGTTGCCGATGATCCAGGTCCAGTCGACGTGCGACGTGAGGTCCGTCAACAGGTCACGCGCGTTCGCGGGTAGGCGCTCGCAGCCGAAGCGGTCATGGAAACTGTCGCCTAGGCAATATAGGCGCCTGGCCCCGGTTCGCTCGACCTCGCCCTGGAGCGCGGTCAGGGTCGCGTGCGAATCATAGGGCGGCAGGAACTGCCCGAGCCGGGCGAACCAGCTCGCTTTTTCGAGGTGCAAATCGGCAACGAGTAGGACTTCCTGCGACGGCCAATAGAGGGCGCCGTCGGTCGTAGCCAGAAACGTTTCGCCTGCGAACGAAAAGGGAACCATGCGGTCGGTCTAACTGCCGGCCGAGGTTCAATCCAGAGTCAAATTACTCGTAGTCGCCGCCCGACGGGGTCGGGCGCGGCGGGGCCGCGGCGGTGAGGCGCAGCGCCTCGGCGGCCTCGCTCAGCGACGCCAGCTCTTCCGTCTCGTCCTCCTCGTCGATCCGAACCTTCTGAAGGTTGGTGACGACCGCTTCTTCGAGGTCGCGGGGCTTCACGGTGACTTCGGCGATCTCGCGCAGCGCGACGACCGGATTCTTGTCGCGGTCGCGATCGATGGTCAGGTCCGCACCGCCGGAAATCTGGCGCGCACGCTGAGCCGCGAGCAGGACCAGATCGAACCTGTTCGGGATCTTGTCGACACAATCTTCAACCGTAACGCGCGCCATTAGTCGCTCCGCAAGCCATTCCGTTTGAGGGAATATGGGATTTAAGGAAGGCGGTGCCAATAGCTTGCGGGAGTCCGAAAAGTCAAGGAAACCACACCGCATGGCCGATGGACCCGATGAACCGCTGACAAGGTCGCCGATCCGGGCGGAAATCGCCGGTAACCGGCTCGAGCTGATCGAGAGTGGGGAGGCGCGCTTGCGGGTCCTGCTCGACCTTATCGCCGGGGCCGAAAAGTGCATCAAGATGCTGATGTACATGTTCAATCCGGACGAGGCCGGCGAGAAGGTGCGTGATGCCCTCATGGAAGCCGCTCGGCGGGGGGTGGAAGTCCGCCTGCTGATCGACGGCTTCGGATCCGGCGCTCCACCCGAGTTTTTTCGCGCCCTGAATGAGGTCGGCGGGGAAGAATGCGTGTTCAACCCGAGCTACGGCCGTCGTTACCTCCTGCGCAATCACCAGAAGCTGGTGGTCGTCGACGATCGGATCGCAATCATCGGCGGTGCGAATATCGATGAGACGTACATGAGCGATCGCGGGCCGAAGCACTGGCGCGACCTGTGGCTCACCATCGAGGGCCCCGAGGTCGCGATGCCCGGCCGCTATTTCGACACGCTCTTCCGCTGGTCCCAGCGCACCCGCCCTGGCTTCCAATATTTGCGCCGCCAGCTTGCCGAGTTCAGCGAATGGCGCGGGCCGCTGCAGTGGAAGTTCAGCGGGCCGCTCAGCATGCGCAACAGCTGGTGGCGAAGCATCGGCCGCGACATCAAGCGCGGCCAGCGGCTGGACATGATCTTCGCTTATTTCGCCCCGCCAGGTGCCATGCTGCGGCGGCTCGGGCGCCTTGGGAGGCGCGGCCGTGCTCGGATCATCACGGCAGCCAAGTCCGACAATAATGCGACGATTGCTGCGGCCCGGCACAGCTACAGCCGCCTGCTTCGGCGGCATGTCGAGATGTACGAATATCAAGCGGCCAAGCTGCACACCAAGCTCGCGATTGTCGACGACGTCGTTCACATCGGCTCATCGAACTTCGACTACCGAAGCCTCTACATCAATCTCGAGATCATGCTCCGGATCAAGGACGCTCCCTTCGCCGCGGCGATGCGGGCCTACTTCGACCGGGAGATCGAGGATTGCACCTGGATCACGCCCGCGCTCCACAAGCGCAGGTCGAACCCATGGCGCCGCCTGAAATGGGCGTTCTCCCACTTCCTCGTGAACATGGTGGATTATACGGTGACAAGGCGGCTGAACTTCCGCCCCGAACTTTAGTCCTTCGGCTCGCCCTTATAGCCCCAGAACAGGGTCGCGGGCGGCACGTTGATCCACTCGAAGCCGCGCTTGATCGGCGCGAAGTGCGGCTTGATGAAATCGAGCACCTTCGGGCTGAACTGATAGACAAGGAATGCGCCGCCGGGGCGGATCACCTTGGACGTCGCTTCGGCAATGGCGTCGCCGACGCCGGGCGGCAAGGTCGAGAAAGGGAGTCCGGAAAGCACGTAGTCCGCCTGGCCCAAATTCCGGTCGGCAAGGATCTTCTCGACATCCGCGGCGGAGCCCGTGACCGCGACCAGCCGGGGATCGTCGATCAGCTCCTTCAGATAGTGCGTGAAATCGGCGTTCGTGTCGATCGTCAGCAAGGTCGCATCGGGGCCAAGCCGTTCCAGGACGGGCCTGGTGAAGGTACCGACACCAGGGCCGTACTCGACGAACAGCTTTGTGTTTTCCCAGTCGACCGGATCGAGCATGCGGTCGATGAGGACGCGGCTCGACGGGATGATCGAGCCGACCATCACGGGATTCTTGATGAAGCCGCGCAGGAACTGCCAGTGCGGGCTCGGAGAGCGGCGATCGCGGTGGCGCTGGAGCCTGCGTGGGCTTTTCAGCGTGCGCGCGGAAGAAGTGGGCATGGATGCTCCGTTACGGGGCCAAAGCAAGGGGCGGAGCGTTGGCAAATGCATCGCCCGTTGGCAAGGTTGAACGCGACAAGTTTCATTACGCGGCACTGCAGTTCTGCGAAATGAGCGATAATCGCGACGAAGAGGTTCCGCTTGGCCGAGGCGTTGCTTATGCAACGGCCCGTGGCTTCCATCGCGAGTAACCGCGGCGTCGGCTCAACGGCGCTGACCACCACGCATTTTCTGCTGCTTTACGCGGCGATGCTCGTCGCGTCCTCCGGCAATACGGCGCTGCAATCGGTGATGCCGGCCATCGGCCGCGAGATCGGAATCGACGATTTCTACGTAGCCGTCGCCTACACCTGGTCGGCGGTGCTGTGGGTCCTGCTCGCGCCTTATTGGGCCGAAAGGAGCGACCATCACGGCCGCAAGGTGTTGACCTTGATGGGCGTCAGCGGGTTCATCCTTTCCACGACCCTCTGCGGCATCGCCTTGTTCTGCGGGCTTCGCGGCTGGATCGGCGGCGCCCTTACCTTCGGGCTCTTCGCCGTCTTCCGCGGCATCTACGGCGGCTTCGGCTGTGCGACCCCCTCGGCGACCCAGGCCTATCTCGCCTCCAAGACCCGTCGCAGCGGGCGCGTCGCCGCGCTGTCGGCATTGTCATCGTCCTTCGGCCTCGGGACCATCATCGGTCCCGCGGTCGCGCCATTGTTCGTCTTGCCCTTCGTGGGTCTGTCGGGTCCCATGTTCGCCTTCGCCATCATTGCGGCGATCGTATTCGTCTCCATCCTGCTCTGGCTTCCGAACGACCGCTTCGGGCGCCGGGTCGGTCATGGCGCGGCGATGAGCTATCCATCGCTGGCCTCGACCCCGACCGGCGCCAGCGTCGTCGCCGCGACGACACCGAGACGCCAGAAGCGCCTCAGCTGGAAGGACCCACGCGTTCGACCGTGGATCATCTCGGGCGTGGTTGCGGGACACGCCCAGGCGGCGACCCTGACCTGCATCGGCTTCTTCGTGATCGATCGCCTGCACCTCGCTCCGTCCGGCTCCGAGGGGCCGATCGCAATCGTGATGATGGCGGGCGCCGTGGCGACATTGGGAGCGCAATGGGGGCTGATCCCGCAGCTGCACCTCGGCCCACGCTCGCTCATTCTCTGGGGTGCACTCATCGCCGCGGTCGGCCTGATCGGCACAACCTTGTCCCGCGACCTTTACGGGATCACGATCGGCTTTGCGGTGGCCTCGCTGGGATTTGGCTTCACGCGACCCGGTTTCACCGCCGGCGCGTCGCTCGCTGTGCCCTTGGCTGAGCAGGGCGCAGTCGCGGGCGTCATCACCTCGGCGAACGGGATCAGCTACGTGGCCGCACCCACGCTGGGCATTCTCCTCTACGGCTGGCAGCACGACCTGCCGTTCGCGACCTTCGCGTTCATCCTGATCGCGTTGGTCTTCTTCGCGCGAAATCGGCTGACCGACTAATCCTTGCCGCCGGCCTTCGGCCGCAACATCCCGGGCAGGACGAAGCCGATGCCGCCCATCGGCCGCGTCGCCTCGCTTTTCAGCGTGTCCTGGATGCGGTCATATTCTTCGAGCATCTCCGTGGTGACCGAGGCACGGGTCTCGCTGAGCGCGACCTCGAAATCCGCCATCGTGACCTTGGCCTCCTCGAGCCCGCGGCGGAGCGCCGTCAGGCCCGCGCGGCGAACAAGATCCTCAAGATCCGCGCCGGTGAAGCGCTCGGTCCTTTGCGCGATCTTCTCGAGGTCGACGTCGTCGGCGAGCGGCATTCCCTCGGTATGAATGGCGAGGATTCGCCGCCGGCCCGCCGTGTCGGGGACGCCGACGTAGATCAGTTCGTCGAAGCGGCCCGGGCGAAGCAACGCAGGATCGATGAGCGTCGGGCGGTTGGTCGCACCGATCACGACAACATTTTGCAGCTCTTCGAGCCCGTCCATTTCGGCGAGGATCGTGTTGACCACCCGCTCCGTGACCTGCGGCTCGCCAAGGCCTCCGCCCCGGGCGGGAACGAGGCTGTCGAGCTCGTCGATGAAAATGATGGTCGGCGCGACTTGCCGCGCCCGATTGAACAGCCGCGCGATCTGCTGCTCGCTCTCGCCATACCATTTGCTGAGCAGGTCGGAGGATTTGGTCGCGATGAAATTGGCCTCCGCTTCGCGGGCCGCTGCCTTGGCGAGCAGTGTTTTGCCGGTGCCGGGCGGCCCGTAGAGCAGGAATCCCTTGGCCGGCCGGATACCGAGCCGCTTGAAGGCTTCGGGATGCTTCAGCGGCAGCTCGACGCCTTCCCGAAGCCGGTCGCGCGCGCTGTCCAGCCCGCCGATGTCGTCCCAGCGAATCGTCGGCGCCTCGACCATCACTTCGCGCATGGCGGAGGGCTGGACGCGCTTCAGCGCATTTTCGAAGTCGCGAAGCTCGACCGACAGAGCATCGAGGATCTCTGCCGGGATCACCTCTTCGGAGAGGTTGAGTCTCGGCATGATGCGCCGAACGGCTTCCAAAGCCGCTTCGCGACAAAGCGCAGCAATATCCGCGCCCACGAACCCGAAGGTCCGCCGCGCGAGCTCGTCGAGATCGACGTCCGGTGCGATCGGCATTCCGCGCGTGTGAATGCCGAGAACCTCGCGACGCCCCGGCTGGTCAGGGACGCCGACGACGATCTCGCGGTCGAATCGACCGGGGCGTCGCAGCGCTTCGTCGATTGCTTCGGGGCGATTGGTTGCCGCAATCACGACGGTGTTTTGCCGAGGCTCCATGCCGTCCAGCAACGTCAGCAGCTGCGCGACCAACCGCTTCTCCGCCTCGCCGGTAACCTGACCGCGCTTCGGAGCGATCGAATCGATTTCGTCGATGAAGATGATCGAGGGAGCGTTCTGCGCCGCCTCCTCGAAAAGCTCGCGAAGGCGTCGCTCGCTCTCGCCATAGGCCGAGCCCATGATCTCCGGGCCGGCAATGTGGAAGAATTTGGCGGCGCTTTCATTGGCAACTGCCCGCGCAAGCAGGGTCTTGCCGGTCCCGGGAGGGCCATGGAGCAGGACGCCCCTCGGCGGATCGACACCGAGCCGCTGGAACAACTCCGGATGCCGGAGGGGCAATTCGACCATCTCGCGCAACGCATCGATCGTGTCGCGCATGCCGCCGAGATCGTCGTAGGTGACGTCCGCGCGCCGCTCGCCGTCCTTCGCGGTGAATTCCGGAAGCAATTCGACGACGGTCGAGCCGTCGATGTGGACAATGCCCTTCGGAGCAGTGGACGCGACCACCAGCCGCAGCTCCTGGAGCGCAAATGCCGGAGCGTTGAGCAACTGCCGGATGTGATCGGGCATATCGGCGTTCACGCGCTGATGCCCGGCAGTCGCAACCGTGTCACCGGCGACCAGCGGCCGGCCGGCGAACGTCCGCTTGAGGGCCTCCGCCGAACCTTGCAGGCGCACGTTGGGTTGCGCGGGTGCGAAAGTGACGCGAGTGGCAGGCTTGGACTCGGCCTTGTGAACCTCGACGAAATCGCCCGAGCCGACGCCGGCATTGGCGCGCTGAAGGCCGTCGAGCCTGATGATGTCGATGCCCTCGTCCTCGCCATAGGGGCGAATGGCGCGGGCGGCCGTCGAGCGCTTGCCGACGATTTCGATCACATCGCCTTCGTTGAGGCCAAGCTCGTCCATCAATTTGTCGGGAAGGCGGGCGAAGCCCCGCCCGCTGTCTGCGGGCGGAAGGCTTGCAACCTGGACCTTGCGCGACTTCACGCGGTCGATCGTATCTGCTTCAGGCATTTCGTCTCCTGACCCGCGTCCTCATACCGCAACCGTAACGGCGGCACAGCATCGCGGTTTCAAATGCTGATCAATATTTGATCGCTCCCGCGATCTTGCGAACGATCGAACGCGGCGCGAACCGCGTGCTGAGCGCACCCATTTTGTTCACGAAGCCGGCAATGGCGACCGCCTTGTTCTTGTCCAAAGCATTCAACCCGATCCGCACGACCTCGGGCGATTCCATCGCCACCTTGTCGAACATGCCGTTGCCGCCGAAGCCCGCCACATCGCCGAATTCCGTCCGCGTCGGCCCGGGACAAAGGCAGGTCACCTTCACGCCATGCGGCTTCAATTCCTCGTGCAGTGCTTCACTGAGCGAGAGAACGAAGGCCTTGGTCGCAAAATAGACGGCCATCTTCGGGCCGGGCTGGAAGGCAGCCGTCGACGCGACGTTGATGATTCCGCCCGATTTGCGCTTGATCATCCCCGGCGTGACCGCCCGACACAGGTCGGTGAGCGCGCCGACGTTGAGGTCGATCATCTGCCGCTCGCGCCTGGCATCGAGATCGGCGAAGCGGCCGATCAGTCCGAAGCCGGCGTTGTTGACCAGGAGGTCGACGGTTTCACCATTGGCTTCGACGTCGGCGAGCAGCTTTGCAACAGCGTCCTTCTTGGAAAGATCGATCGCCACCGCGCGCGCATTGCCAAGTTCCTGGGCAAGCTCCTCGAGCCTGTCCTTGCGCCGCGCCACGAGCACCAGCCGGTGCCCGCGCTTGGAAAGCTGGCGTGCGAAGTCGACTCCGAGCCCGGCCGACGCGCCGGTGACGATTGCGACCTTCTTCAAGTTCAGGAAACCGTCGCCTTGACGATCTTGCCCGGTTCGCGCGGCGGTTCGCCGACGGGCAAAGCGTCGACATATTCCATGCCGCTCTCGACCTGGCCCCAAACCGTATACTGGCCGTCGAGGAAGCGGGCGTCGTCGAAGCAGATGAAGAACTGGCTGTTGGCGCTGTCCGGATCGGGCGTGCGGGCCATGGAGGCCGTGCCACGAACATGCGGCTCGCGGCTGAATTCGGCCTTGAGGTTTGGCCGGTCGGATCCGCTGGTGCCGGTGCCCGTCGGGTCGCCGCCCTGCGCCATGAAGCCCGGGATCACGCGATGGAACACCACGCCGTCATAGAATCCGCTGTTCGCGAGATCGGTGATCCGCTCGACATGGCCGGGCGCGAGATCGGGCCGGAGCTTGATGACGACGTCGCCGCCGCTCGAGAGGGAAAGGGTGAGACGGTCGCCGTCGGCCATGGGAGAAACTCCAGGTGAAAGGTTCGAAAGAAGCGCGATTTAGGGGCAGCGGGGTGGTTGCGCCAGAGCGGCGGCGACCATAGGAGGGCGGCACCGGGTCCAATCGAGGGAGCAAGACGTGAGCGAGAGCGAGCCCATCGCCGCCGCGACCCTTGACGATTCCGCGCGCACCGCCGTCATGGACGAGGAAATGAACTTGCGTCCGGAATTCGTGGACAGGGTGCTCGACGCGGTCGACGCGGGCGATGACGAGACTGCGCGCAAGCTCGTCCAGCCGCTTCATCCCGCCGA
>Ga0070678_100000741_pt1 | contig 16282 bp, 14 predicted proteins | sample KBSM73metaG_FD_65647 | JGI IMG/M metagenome (GOLD analysis project Ga0070678, IMG submission 65647) | Miscanthus rhizosphere microbial communities from Kellogg Biological Station, Michigan, USA - KBS M7-3 metaG | ecosystem: Host-associated > Plants > Roots > Rhizosphere > Soil ...
GCCGCCGCAGCCAGTGCGCCGCTGACGGCGCCCATGCCGCCGACCGGCACGTCCCAGTCGCCGGTGCCGCCGCCCACCAGGTGGTAGAGGAAGCACACGTTCTGCACGAGCGTGGGATCGTCGGCGCGAGCGAATGTTCCGATCAATGCATCGGTCGCCATCACACCGCGAACCAGATCGTTGGAGACCGTCTCGGTGATCGCATGTCCGATCGGCTCGTCGATCATGAACCGCCACGCGGCGTCGTCGCCCACGTGGCGGCGTGCTTCGTCGCGGCTGCGCAACGGCTGGGTGAGCGTCGGCCACAGCTTGGAGGTGACGTGGTGGCAGCGACGGTAGAACTCCGTGAAGCCCGCCTCGTCGGCTGCCGCCCCGACAACCCCGAATGTCGACTGCGGCCCGATCAGCAGGCCGGTGCGGCCCTCGGTCGACGGATCGGGCGTGTAGGACGAATAGCGCCTGCGCATCAGTCGCACGCGCGCACCCAGCTCGTCGACGATGCGCCGCGGCAGCAGGCTGACCAGATACGAGTATCGCGACAGCCGAGCGTCAACACCGTCGAAGGCATGCGCGGACACCGCGGCACCGCCGACGTGGTCCAGTCGCTCGAGCACCTGGACCCGGCGTCCCGCGCGGGCCAGGTAGGCGGCGGCCACCAGGCCGTTGTGGCCGCCGCCGACGATGACGATCTCGGGCCCGGCCACTGGTCAGCCTAGGTAGCCCTCGACCTCACCGGCTGGGCGCACCCGCGCCTCCCGCGGATCGCGACCGGTTTCCCGAAGCGCCCGCCGCTGCCGCAGCAGGTCCCAGCACTGGTCGAGTTCAACTTCCACGGCGCGCAGGCGCTGGTGCTCTTCGGATTCGTCGATCTCATGGTGCTGCAGCTTGGAACGCAGCTCCTGCTCCTCGGCGACCAGCTTGTTGACCTGAGCGAGAATGTCTTGGTCCTTAGCCACAGATCCAGACTACGGTTATTGCGATGACTACCAAGCCAGAGATTGAATTTCCCGACGGACCAGCGCCCACTGAGCTTGTCATCAAGGATCTGGTGGTCGGCGATGGCCCTGAGGCCGAGTCCGGTGGCACCGTCGAGGTGCACTACGTCGGCGTCGAGTACGACACCGGCGAAGAGTTCGACAGCTCGTGGAACCGCGGCGAGTCCATCGAGTTCCCGCTGCGCGGCCTGATCCAGGGCTGGCAGGACGGGATCCCCGGCATGAAGGTCGGCGGCCGCCGTCAGCTGACCATCCCGCCGGAACAGGCCTACGGCCCGGCGGGCGGCGGGCATCGCCTGTCGGGCAAGACGCTGATTTTCCTAATCGACCTTCTTGGCGTTAGCTGAAAGCAGCGGCGCCGCACGCGATTCGTTTGCCCGGCGTTTCATTATCGTTGGCGCCCCTGTCAATATCGTCGAAGACCGCAACCCGATCGCCAATGCCTCCTAGTCTGGATTGCAGGCGATCGATACGAATTTCGGTCGATATTCAGGAACAGTCTCGTACGATCACTGGCTACCGAACCGCCTCGAAGTTCTATCGAAGGCCCCCCGGTCCCGGCTGGCTCGCCGCGCTTGTCGCCATTCCGCTTCTGCTGGGATGGATGGGGTGGAGCGGCCTGCACAGATCAGCCGGCGAAACCAACGTGACGTTGCCGTCGGTCGATCAGACCGCGACTCTGATGACTCCCAGCGTCAGCGCGCCCAACCTCAATACTCCAACTGGCAGTCTGCCCGGTCTGACATTCGCTCCGCTGTCAATTGTCCGCAGCGGCAACGGTTTCACGCTCACCGGCGACCTCCCCGACCTGAACGCGAAGAACGCATTGCTGGACACCTTGCGTGGCACTTTCGGCGCAGACGTCAACTTGACGGACAACCTGAACATCAAGGCCGGTGTCAGTGCACCGGATTTCACTGGACTCGGTGGCTTGTTCAAAGCGGCGGTGGACATTCCGGACTTCAACTTCGATCTCAACGGTGACACGCTCACGCTCACCGGCACTGCGCCGTCCGAAGACGCGAAGTCAGCCGTCGAGGCCCGCGGAAGGCGGCCTGGCCGAACATCAAGATGGTCAACAACATTCAGGTATCGCAGGCGCCCCCACCGCCAACCACACCGGCACCGGGAACTGGGTCGTGTGCCAGCTTGCAGGCAGACATCTCAGGTCTAATCGCGACGCCGATCAACTTCCAGACCGATGGCTTCAGCCTGACCGCAGGGTCCCAGAGCCAATTGACGCAGGTCGCCGACAAGCTCAAGGCTTGCCCGAATGCCAAAGTCGCCGTGGTCGGCCATACCGACAACACCGGCAATGATGCGATCAATATCCCGCTCAGTGGCAATCGCGCGAAATCCGTTGCTGACTATTTGATTTCGCAGGGGGTGCCGGCGGGCAGCATCAACTTGAGTGGCGTCGGGTCTGCCCAGCCGATCGCCAGCGGAAGTCTTTCCTACAACGAGACGATCGCGGAGGTGTGGTTCCGCGATGTGGAGACCGCCGAGAAGGCGGGCTTCGCCCGATGGGACAGTGGCAAGTCGCAGCGCGGCGAGAACTAGGGCGTGCCTAGTGTCCTGAGTCAATAATCTCGTGGCACTGCCAAACTTCGCTCGAAGTTGCAGTTGTTGCGGAAAAGTGCAAGTAGCCAACACGATAACTGCAGTCTCGGCGCGCTCGTATGGGGCGACCCCGTCGCAACTACTGCCGATGAATTAACGACTCACGACACTAGCTAGGGCCGGGCAGCCGCAGCAACAAGCGCGCGCCGCCCAGCGGGCTGTCCTCCAAAGAGGCAGTCCCGCCGTGCAATTCGGCCTGCTGAGCTACCAGCGCGAGGCCCAGCCCTGAGCCGGAGTGCGACGCCGTCGAGCCGCGGGAGAACCGGTCGAACACCACCTTGCGCTCCTCCTCGGGGATGCCGACGCCGTCGTCGTCGATCGCTATCTCCACGCCGGCGCGCGAGCTGACCGCCGACAACTGCACCCTCGTCGCGCCGCCGTGTTTGACCGCGTTGGCGATCGCGTTGTCGACCGCCAGCCGAAGCCCCGCGGGCAGCCCGACGATGATCACGGTCGGCGCAGGTACCAGGGAGACGTCGAGATCGGGGTAGACCCGCATCGCGTCATGCGCGGCGCGGTCGAGCAGTTCGGTGATGTCGACGGGCACGTGGTCGTCCGATGTCGACAGCTCGCCCTGCGCCAGCCGCTCCAGCGCGCTGAGCGTCGCCTCGATGCGCGACTGGGTGCGGATGACATCATTGACCACCTCTTTGCGCTGCTCCTCGGGAAGATCGAGCGTCGAGAGCACCTCGAGGTTGGTCCGCATCGCGGTCAGGGGTGTGCGCAGCTCGTGGGCGGACACCGCGGAGAAGTCGCGGGCCGAGGCGAGTGCGGCCTTGGTGCGGCCCTGCTCTTCCCAGATGCGCTCGAGCATGCCCTTGACGGCGTCGGCGATCTCGACGGCCTCGGTGGCGCCGCGCACTTCGATATTGGGCGGTTCGTCACCCGCGTCGATCTGGCTGGTCTGTTGCGCCAGCTGTTTGAACGGCCGAACGGCGAATGCCGCCAAGACCCAGCCGAACACGGTCGAGGCGCCGATCGCGAACAGACAGATGATGATCACCCGGCGGTGCAGATTATTGGTGTCGGCGATGGTTGCGTCGTAGGTGTCGCCGACGGCGACGGTCATCAGCTCGGGTGCCCGGATCTCTACGGTGCGTGCGCGATACCGCACGCCGTTGACGTAGGTGTCCTCATAGCCGGCGGGCAGTTCCGGCAGCACGACGTCCGAGTTGGACGTCACTTGCCCGTTCTTGCGCACCGTGATGACGGCGTCCTGGTCGTTCGGCGACTTGGGGATCTCGTCGAGCCCGCGGGGCAGAAACGGGATCGCGAAGCCCGCCGCCTCGTCGAGCCTGCGGTCCAGTCGCTCCTTGCGGTCGTTGGTGATGCCGACCCAGACCACCGCCCCGACGATGAGCACAGGAATCGCCGCGCCGATCGCTGTCGCGACCACCACCCTGGTTCGAAGCGACGGTGTACTGCGGAAGATCCGGGACAGCAGGTTCATCGGACTATTGCGTCCTCAGTACAAACCCCACGCCACGAACCGTGTGCAACAGCCGCGGCGCACCGCCGGCCTCCAGCTTGCGACGCAAGTAGCCGATGAACACGTCGACGACATTCGTATCGGCCGCGAAGTCGTAGCCCCACACCAGCTCGAGCAGCTGTGCGCGGGACAGCACCGCAGTCTTGTGCTCGGCCAGCACCGCGAGCAGGTCGAACTCCCGCTTTGTCAGGTCGACGTCGGCGCCGTTGACGCGCGCACGCCTGCCGGGGATGTCGACCTCCAGCGGGCCGACCGTGATGGTCTCCGACGAAAACGTCGCGGTCGCACCGCGGCGGCGCAGCAGCGCCTTCACCCGTGCGACCAGCTCGGCCAGCACGAACGGCTTGACCAGATAGTCGTCGGCGCCGGCCTCCAGCCCGGCGACACGGTCATCGACGGAGCTGCGGGCGGAGAGCACGCAGACCGGCACGTCGTTGTCCATCGCGCGAAGGGCGGTCACCACGCTGACGCCGTCGAGCACCGGCATGTTGATGTCCAGCACGATCGCGTCTGGCCGGGTCTCGGTGGCGCTGCGCAGTGCCTCGGCACCGTCGACCGCCGTCGACACGTCGAATCCGGACAGCCGCAGGCCACGCTCGAGCGACGCGAGCACGTCGGGATCGTCGTCTACTACAAGCACGCGGGGCGAAGCCGCTCCACTGTCCATGCACGCAATCTTGCCTGAAGACTTGCTGCCGATGTGACAGGCGCGGGACCTACTCGGTATCACCGCGGCGGCGGTCTCATCACCGCGGTGTCACGGCCAGCTGAACGTTCACGTGTTAGCAAAGCGACGCTATTCACCCGGTGCTAGCATCCCGAAATCATGCTTCCGCTCTCCCCCGTCTGATTGTCGAGCCCGACGACGGCCTGGATCCGGTCCGCGAATTCATCAATTCAGCGCAAAAGTCGCTTTTGATCAAGCAATTCACGTTCACGGAACCGAGTTTGATAGCGGCCGTCATCGCCAGGAAAATGCCGGTGTCGATGTGCGGGTCATGCTCAACGCGCAGCGTTCCGGCGGCGACCGGGCCAATGACGAGACGTACGAGCAACTCAAGAATGCCGGGATCGCCGTCAAGTGGTCGAGCTCCAAGTTCTACGTGACACACGAAAAGTCGATCGTGGTCGACGAAAACGCAGCGCTCGTCGCCACCTTCACTCTGATGGAGAAATATTTCACCCTGACTCGCGACTACGGCATCATCACCGACAATCCTTACCACGTCGCGCAGATCGTCGAAGTATTCAATGCCGATTGGGAAGAGCGCGATTGGGACTGCGACGCTTATGAAGGCCTGCTGTGGAGCAATTCGAATTCGCGCTACCACGTGGCGCAATTCATTGACACGGCCACCGAACGCCTGGATGTACAACACCCTAAATACGTCGACACGGTCATTCTCGAACGCCTCGCGGCGGCGGCAGACCGCGGTGTCAAAGTGCACGTTCTCTGCGGCGGCAAGCACGGGCATCAGCGAATGGGCATCCTCGACACCTTCGCGTCGCTGCGGACGTTGACGCGGTTCGGCGTCAAAAAGTGCACAAGCAGAAGAACCTGAGGGTGCACGCGGAGTTGATCGTCGTCGACAACCGACACGCGCTGGTGGGGTCGATGAACATCGACCGCAGCGCCTTCGATCTGCGCCGCGAGTTGGGCATCATGACCGACGACCGGGCCATCGTCGGGCGGCTGAAGGCGGTGTTCGACAGCGACTGGGAGCTGTCGCACCACTACGAGGCGCCCGACCCGCTCGAGCCGTCCCAGCACCACGAGGACGACTTCCCGCACGACCACGACCTCATGCATGAGTGAGATCGACCCGCCGCGCGAGAGCGAGCTCGATCCGCCGCGCGAGAAGGTCTCACTGGTCGAACTCGCGTGGGACGTTCAACCACATCGCGCTCGCCTCGTTCGTCGGCGGGCTTTCCGCGTGGTCCCGCGAGGTGCTGGTCGTCGAGAAACAGTGGATGGGCGAAGCGGAGTTCCTCTCCGCGATGACGATGTGCCGAATCCTGCCAGGTGCGAATCAGGTCAACATGGCGGTCTTCGCGGGGTCGAAGATGCGTGGGCTTCTCGGCGCGGCGGCGGCGCTGTTCGGGCTGTGCCTGATGCCGGTCGTCCTGATCATGGTGGCGGGCGGTCCAAGCATCCTGATCGTGACGCTGGTCGGCTACGGTGCCGGCCTGACGGTCGGCGGCGTTCCCGGAGCCATCGTCGGCGGATTGATCGCCACCGCCGCGATGCTGCTGCCTGCCGCGTCCTTGATGTACGTCGTCACTCTGTTCTGGCAAAAAGCGCAGAAGTCGAAGTGGCGAATCGCCGTCGAGAAGGGGTTCGCGCCGCTGACCGTCGGCCTGATCATGGCCACCTCGTTGGTGATGAGCCGGGCCGCCGACCACGACTGGCGGGCCTACACCCTCACCGCGATCTGCACGGCGATCTTCATCTTCAGCAAGACCAACCCGCTGATCGTTGTTTTTGCCGCTGGCGTACTTGGGTATTTCGACATCGTCTGACACGGGCGGGAAGCCGTGCACCGCAATGGTTCTCATTTGGCAGAGCAGCACACAGCGTTTTCACAGCTCCTCGAAATACTCTTGGCGCGGGATGAGTTCGCGGTCGTCCATCCGTTCTGGCCTTCATGCAGCTGTCACAGACGGAGGTAACACCGATGCGTCGTGTTGCAGTGATCACCGGAGCCAGCCGAGGAATCGGCGCAGCGACCGCACTAGTCCTCGCGGAGCGGGGATTTCGGGTCGTCGTCAATCATCGCGCCAGTGCCCCGCAGGCAGAGGAAGTGGTAGCGGCCATCAGCGCTGCCGGTGGCGAGGCGGTGGCGATCAAGGCCGATGTCACAGAAGCCGGTGATGTCGCCGCAATGGTCGACGAAACCGAACAGCGGTGGGGTCGGGTCGATGTCCTCGTGCACAACGCATTGATCCCTTTCGATGTCACCTCGTTCGCCGATCTGACCTGGGCGCAGCTCGGCGGCAAGCTGGACAGGGAACTACGGGCCGCATACCTGGTCACCAAAGCTGTTGCACCGGGCATGATTTCCCGCGGTTATGGACGGCTGGTGTATCTCAGCACGGGATTGTCGCGTCGTCCCCGCGACGGGATGATCACGCTGGGCACCGCGAAGGCGGCACTGGACCAGTTTGTCCGCTACGTCGCACTCGAGCTGGCGCCGCATGGGATCACCGCCAACCTCGTCGCACCCGCCACGGTGGACGAGACAAAGGTGACCGAGCAGTTGTCCACCGAGCAGCTGCATCACCTCGGAGCCACCAATCCCATGGGGCGTCTAGTCCGCCCCGACGAGGTGGCCAAAACAGTGGCGTTCTTGGCAAGTGAGGAGTCCGGTTTCACCACCGGTCACTACCTGCCGGTCAATGGCGGCCTGTCCATGGATTGAAAAGGCGGTGTATGGCCGTGCACACGATCGACTTGGCCTATGTCGGGCGCGGTATTCACGAAGAATTGGTGGCCTATGTCGCCGACCAGGAGGGCTACTACGAGGATGAAGGTGTCCACGTAGCCATCCGCGACGGGGTCAGCTGGGAAACGGAGCGGCTGCGCCGTAGTGCGACGATTGGTCTTGGCCGGGCGCTGTTGTCTCGGCTGACCGACGACATCGGCTGGACAATGCTCAGCGTCAACACTCACCGTCCGTTGTTCTGGTTTCTCGGCAGCGCCGACGTGACGTCGATGGCGGATCTCCGGGGGCGCCGCCTGGCGGTCCACGCCGCACACACCGCCCCAGGATGTTTCGCCCGCATCGTCCTGCGCAAGCATGGCCTGGACCCCGACCGCGACCTGGAGTGTGTGGTGCGGGCTCCGGGTGATTACCAGATGGACCTGCGCCGCCTTCGGGATGGCTCCGTCGACGCCGCATATGTAGGCAGCACGCTTTCACCCGAACAAGCCGCCGAGGAGGAGGGTTTCCGACTGCTGGCCTGGGTTGGCGATCACTTCCAGATCCCCACCGTGGGAGTTGCGGTGGACCCTGCCCATATCCCGCTGGACAGCCCAGCGCTGCAGGCGCTGGTGCGGGCCAACCAGCGGGCCCTTCGGACGATCGCCGATACGCCCGGCCTCGCTGTCGACTACATCGCGTCGTTTCTGAACCGGCTGACGCATGACGAGGCGCAGCGGCACTATGAGCGCTACATCGGTCCGTACTTCACGCCCGACGGCCAGGTCGACGTCGGTATCGCGCGGCACGCGATCGACGCCGTCGCGGCCGAACTCGGCGTCGCCTCAGTAGCCGCCGAGGCGATCTACCAGGTGGCCGACTGAACGCCAGACGGCCCTGGTAAGCCGTCTACATCGGCAGAACGCGACTCCGCTGCGCTAGACGCGCGCGGGAAGCCGTTGACCTCATCCATTGTTGAGGTTTTACGGTGGATGGATGAGATGTCGTAGTGGCATGACACGCTCGGATTGGCCGTTATTGATTTGCCGCACGACGGATAATTGGATGTGCATTGACTGAATCGACTGTGGACACGTTGCGCTCGGCGCCGGCGATCGCGCGACCGCCGGCGCGCGAACGTACCAGTTCAGATCTGTGGCGGCTGATGCCCTACCTGCTGCCGTACCGGGGGCGGTGGACTGCGATGGTCCTGGTCGCGGTCGTCAGCCTCGTTGCCACCGTGGCCATTCCATTGATGACCAAGGCCGTGATCGACGGGCCGGTGCGCCATCAGGACCAGCAGGGCCTGTGGGTGCTCGGCGCAGCCGCGATGGGTGTCGGCGTCTCGGAGGCGGTGCTGTGGTTCATCCGCCGCTGGCTGGTCGCCCGCGCCACCATGGGCGTCGAGGCCGACATCCGCAAGGACCTCTACGCACGGCTGCAGATCCTGCCGATGTCCTTTCACGGCCGCTGGCAGTCCGGCCAGCTGCTGTCACGAATCATGAACGACCTGAGTACCATTCGCCGCTTCATGTCGTTCGGCATGGTGTTCCTGCTGCTCAACATCCTTCAGATCACCGTGGTGACGGCGATCCTGCTCGCGATGTACTGGCCGCTCGGTGTCGTCGTGCTGTTATCGATCGTGCCGATCACGTTGACGGTGCTGCACTTCGAGCATGATTACACGCGCCTGTCGCGGCTGGCCCAGGACCAGTCCGGCCACGTCGCAACGCATGTCGAGGAAGCCGCGCTGGGTGTGCGGGTGGTGAAGTCATTCGGCCGCGAGGACCACGTGTACGACCGGTTCGACGAACAACTGACCAACCTCTACGACACGCAGGTCAGCAGGGTGTCGGTGTCCGCGAAGTTCTGGACGCTGCTGGAGATCATCCCGAACCTTACACTGATCGTGGTGCTGGGCTTCGGCGCCTACGCCGCCGGCCACGGCTACGTCACGATGGGCACGCTGGTCGCGTTCATCACCATGATGCTGTCGCTGGTGTGGCCGATCGCATCTCTGGGTTTTCTGTTGTCGATGACGCAGGAGTCGTTCACCGCTGCCAACCGGATCGCCGAGATCTTCGACGCACCAAGGGAAATCACCGATGGCCCGTCGAACGAGCCGCCTTCGGGGGGCAGGCTGGAATTGGTCGACGTCGGCTTCCGTTTCCCCGACGCCGCCCCCGACGATTGGGCTTTGCGTCACATCGACGCCACCGTCGAGCCCGGGGAGACGCTTGCGCTGGTCGGTTCGACGGGTTCGGGCAAGTCGGTCCTCGCCGCGTTGCTGTCCCGGCTCTATGACGTCACCGAGGGCGAGATCCGCATCGACGGCAAAGACATCCGCGAACTGAGCCTGCCCGCGCTGCGGGAGACGGTGGCCACCGCGTTCGAGGACCCGACGCTGTTTTCGATGTCGGTGGCCGAGAACCTGAGGCTGGGCAGGCCCGACGCGACGGACGAGCAGCTGGCGCAGGCCGTCGAGGTCGCCGCCGCGCAGTTCGTCTACGACCTGCCGTTCGGTTTGGACACCCGCATCGGCGAGCAGGGCATGAGCCTGTCTGGCGGCCAGCGGCAGCGGCTGTCGCTGGCGCGGGCCATCCTCGCCGCGCCCAAGATCCTCGTGCTCGACGACACGCTGTCCGCACTCGACGTGCACACCGAGGCCATCGTCGAGGAGGCGTTGCGCCGGGTGCTGCACTCGGTGACCGGCATCGTGGTCGCGCATCGGGCGTCGACGGTGCTGCTCGCCGACAAGGTCGCGCTCTTGAGCGAAGGCACGATCACGCACATCGGCACGCATGCTCAATTGCTGACCAGCGTGCCGCAGTACCGCTATCTGCTGGCGGCCGACGACGAACTCGACGATCGCGCCGAACGCAGCTGCGCGTGGGAGGACGACGAGAACCGGGAGCGGCTTGGCATTGCGTACGAGGAGCAGGAGGCCTTGTACAAGCAGCGGGCGGCTTCCGATAAAACCCGCTTCGTGACGTCGGAGGCCGAGGGCCGATGACCGCAACCGACACCCAACCAATCGACGTCCCCGAGGACGAGTGGCGCGGTCGGATCACCGACGACCAAAGTGATGACCTGCCGATCGACGAAAGCGTCCCGCGTCGCCGCGAAGCGCGCGCCCTGCTCGGCTCGCTGCTGCGCCCGTACCAGCTAACAGTCGCGCTTCTTGCGCTCGTCGTCGTGGTGGAAAACCTTGCACGCCTTTCGGTTCCGATACTTGTGCAACGCGGCATCGACCGCGGCATCCCGCCGATCCTGTCCGGTGGCCCGGCGCACACGCTGATGGTCGTCGTCGGCGTGCTGTGCGGGGTGGTGGTCATCCAGGCCGTCAGCAGGATGTTCTTCCTGCAGCGCTCCGGGCGGATCGGCCAGAAGGTGCTGCTCGAACTGCGGCAGCGGGTGTTCAGGCACTTCCAGCGTCTGGACATCGCGTTCCACGAGCGATACACGTCCGGCAGAGTGGTCAGCCGGTCCACCAACGACGTCGAAGCCATCCAGGACATGCTGGAAACCGGTTTCGACAGCCTGATCACCGCCGCGCTCACGCTGATCGGCACAGCCATTCTCCTTGTGACACTGGATGTTCGGCTCGGCCTGATGTGTCTGGCGGCGTTCCCGGTTCTGGTGGCGCTGGTGTGGTGGTTCCGCAACGAGTCGGCCAAGACATACCGCAGGGTGCGGGAGAGCGCCGCGCTGGTCATCGTGCAGTTCGTCGAGACGATGACCGGCATCAAGGCGGTGCAGGCCTACCGGCGCGAACCGCGCAATCAGGAGATCTTCGAAGACATCGCCGATCGTTACAAGGCGGACAACGAGAGAACATTCCGGCTGCTCGCGATCTTCATGCCCGGTGTCAAGCTGGTCGGCAACATCACCACGGGTGTGGTGCTGCTCTACGGCGGCTACCGCGTGCTGCACGGCCAGATGACCATCGGCACCCTCGCGGCGTTCCTGCTGTACCTACGGATGTTCTTCGAACCGATGCAGGAGATCTCGCAGTTCTTCAACACGTTCCAGTCCGCGTCGTCGGCGCTGGAGAAGCTGGCCGGTGTGCTCGCCGAGCGGCCGGGCATCAAGGAGCCCGAGCAGCCGGTCGCGCTCGAGAAGGTGCGCGGCGACGTGGCATTCCACGACGTGCGGTTCGCTTACGTGCCTGAGCGGCCGGTGCTGCCCGACCTGAGCTTCTCGGTTCCGGCCGGGCAGACCGTCGCGCTGGTCGGCACCACCGGCGCGGGCAAGACCACGATCGCCAAGCTGATCGCCCGGTTCTACGACCCGACGTCGGGTGCGGTGACGCTGGATGGCATTGACCTGAGGGATGTTTCGCAGAGCCAGCTGCGCCGCCACGTCGTGATGGTGACACAGGAGAACTTCATGTTCGACGGCACTGTCGCCGACAACATCCGGTTCGGCCGCCCCGATGCCACCGACGCTGAAGTGGCGACGGCCGCGACGGCCGTCGGCGCGAACCGGTTCATCGACGCGCTGCCCGACGGCTACGACACCGACGTCGCCAAGCGCGGCGGCCGACTCTCGGCCGGGCAGCGACAGCTGGTCGCATTCGCCCGCGCGTTCCTCGCCGACCCTGCAGTGCTGATCCTCGACGAGGCCACCTCGTCGCTGGACATTCCCAGCGAGCGGATGGTGCAGCGGGCGCTGGAGACCGTGCTGTCCGACCGCACCGCGTTGGTGATCGCGCATCGGCTTTCCACTGTGCACATCGCGGACCGGGTGCTGGTGCTCGAGCACGGCCACATCGTCGAAGACGGCGCCCCCGGCGACCTCATCGGCCGTGAAGGCGGGCGGTACGCCGCACTGCACAGGGCGTGGGTAGAGTCGCTCGCTTGACCGCGAGGCGATCAACTCTGCGTACACGGCCAACTCTGCGTACACGGCGCAAATGTACGAGAGGCGCACACCCTCGGCGCAGAGTCAATTCGACCCTCCGCTATTGCCGGGCGAAGCCAGGCGTGTCCGCCCGCGCAGTGGTCTGCTGCCCGTCCGTCTTCGGGCCCGGGATCGTGTCGATGCCCTCCATACCCTTGGTGAAATCGACCGGCAGGTCGTCCATGAAGGCCCGCGGGTTGAAAGTGTCGTCCACCATGACACCGTGGACCCTGCGCCGCTGCATGCCGAAGTTCCCGGCGTCGTAGAGCGGCAGCAGCGCCGCCTCGCGCAGATACCGGTCAAACCTGTTCTTCTTGTCGACCGAATTGACCCCGACGACCTGCATGCACTTATAGACACAGTCGAACAACATTTCCGTGCAATGGATTTTGCACATCGCCCCGAGCATCTCGCCGTGGTAGCCATGCTGATCCAGGTAATGTGCCGACTTCCAGCAGAAGTACCTCGCCGCCTCGATCTTCGCCGCGACATCGCCAAGGACATAGCCGGGGTACTGGTAGTTGATGATCGGTTTAGGCCCGCCCGCGGTGTAGGTCTTGGCCCAGTGCAGGGCATCCTCGTACGCGGCCCGCGCCACCGCTACCGCCCCGATCCCCGCAACCGGGCCGGACCAGGCGAAGTTGCGGTTGATCAAGAGGTCGCCGTTCCCCTTCGTCCCCTCGATCAGGTTGGCCGCCGGCACCCGGGCGTTGTCGAAGATGATCTCGCAGTTCGGCGCGCTCCGCTGGGCGGAGGTGCTGATCGAGTTGTACGTGATTCCCGGTGTGCCACGCTCGATCATGATCGCGGAGAGCCCTGAGGTGCCGCCGGCCTCTGGGTCGGTGCGCACGACCACCAGATTCAGGTTGGCGCCCTTGTTGTCCCAACCGCCGACATTGCACGGCCAGTACTTGCGGCCATTGATCACGTACTCGTCGCTGTCGAGTCGCGCGGTGACCTGCATCCCGGCGCCGTCGATCGCGGGTGCGTCGAAGTTCGCGGTGCCACCCGGTGTCCCCGCCGGCTCACTTGCCGCATAGCCGACGATGAATTCACCGCTCTGGTCGGCCGTGGCGGTGCCGATGAATCTCTTCTTCTGTTCCTCGGTTCCGTAGTACCAAACCGGCATCAGCCCGAGCCCGTTCACCAGCAGTGTAGTGCCGAATCCCGGGTCGACGGCCTGTATCTCCTCGGCGGCGAGCACGAAATCGACGTTCGAGAGCCCGCCGCCACCATATTCCGCAGGCAGCATGGAAAAGGCGAACCCACGTTTACACGCCTCCGCATACGCGTCCTTCATGAGCTGAAACGCCTTCAGCGGATCGGGTTCCGCGTCGACCCGGTCGGTGATCGGCGCGAGGTGGTTCCGCGCGAACTCACGCGCGGATTCCTGGATTTCTTGTTGCTTTTCGGTCAGGGTGAAGTCGATGGCCATGGCACTGATCCCATTCGATCGCGCCACATCGAGCGAATCCCGAATTGCGTTGTGCTTCGCCCTATGTGGCGAATTCCGATGTTTCTGATTACGTCGTGAATCAGAGACTACTCCGCGGCGGCGCGACCCGACAGATGTCAGTTCCCCGGCTCGACGGTCTCGGCGCGCTTAACCGGCCAGCAGCTGTTCCAGCTTGTCGTTGATGGCGGGGAGCTGCGAACTCAACACCGAGATGATCTTCTCGCGGGCCCGCTCGCTGACCGCGGCGGTCACGTGGTGCAGGACGTTCAAGCGCGCGGCGTCGGTCCACGCCATCATGTCGGGATCGGAGAACCATTGCAGTTGGTTCTTGTTGAAAGCCAACATCATTCGCAGCCAGTCGGTCGGCTCCCGTGGATAGGGCACCGGCCCGCAGAACGCATTGCGCGTTTCGTCATCGGGGTAAGCCGCCTCGACGTGTGCGATGACGGCCGCACTGAACGCCGGCTGGCAGGTGCGCACGGCCTGCAGCGAGATGTGATCGCCGCTGAACACCGTCGCTGGTTCCCGATGCGCGAAACCGTCCGCCGAGCAGTCGATGTACAGCGCGGATCCGGCGATGTCGCGGGTTCCGCCCTCGAGGGTCATGCGGCCCGGTTCGACCGTATGGACATGACCCATCCGCACGACGTCGTCGATGCGCCGCAGTTCTGTGAGCTCGGCTTGCGACAGGATCGCACACCGGTACATCGTCGGGTCGACGGACGTGTCGACACGCAGCAGGCACCCCTTCGACTCCAGCCGATCGAAGAGGTCTGGCAGCGATTCGGCCTCGTGCACCGCGGCGAGCTGATTCGAGAAGTCGCGCAGCACTCGTTTGGCGAATTGCGAACCGGGCTGGATCGCGGCGCGGTCCAGAACCCACGCGTCGCGGGGCTTGATCCACGTCAACCGCTCCGCCGCGACGCCGTGCCGCAGCAGCCACAGGCAGGCGTCCATCGCGGTCTTGCCCGCGCCGACGATCACGTAGCGGTCCCTGGCGTCGCGGATGCGCGGCAGCTCGTTGGGCGGCACGCAATCGACGGCTTCGACTGCGTAGGACGGCGGACGCATCGACGGCACGATGATGTCCACGTGGCTGGTGACGACGCGGCGCGCGGTCACCTCGATGTCCTCGCCGCCGAGCGTTCGGATCCGGCCGTCGCCGAGGAATTCGCTCATCGGCAGGTAGGTCACCCGACCCGACGGGAGCAGATGCTGCCGCATCACCGCGTCGAAGTAGGCGCACACCTCGGCGCCGCTCGCCAGTTCGTAGTAGCCCGCGTTCAGGCCGTCCTCGTCGATGGCGTCGCTGCCCAGGTTTCGCGAGTTCACGCCGTAATACGCCGACGGCTGATGCAGCCGCACGAACGGATACGCGGTCGTCCAGTGGCCGCCGGGCTGGTCGTTGCGATCCACCACCACGACGGTGGCGTCGGACTCGCTGACCAGCGTGTCGGTGAACGCGAGCCCCATCGCGCCCGCGCCGACCACGAGGTAGTCGGCCTCGATCGTGCTCACCTAGCGCACGGTAGCGAAGAAGGCGCGCACGTCGTCGACGAACAGTTCGGGCTGCTCGAACGCCGCGAAGTGGCCGCCGCGCGGCATCTTCGTGAAGTGGGTGATGTTGTAGGCGGCCTCGCACCAGTTGCGCGGCGCCTGGAGGATCTCCTTCGGGAAGGAGGCGACACCGGTGGGCACCTCGACGCGTTTTGGCTTGCCCCCGCCGAAGATCCGGAAGCTCTCCCAGTACAACCGCGCCGACGAGGCCGCTGAGGCGGTGACCCAGTAGAGCATCACGTTGTCGAGAAGCTCGTCGCGGGTGAGCACGTTCTCCGGATGACCGTCGCAGTCCATCCACGACCAGAACTTCTCCACGATCCACGCCAGCTGCCCGACGGGTGAGTCGGTCAGCCCGTAGCCGATGGTCTGCGGCCGAGTCGACTGCTCCTTGGCGTAGCCGTTGTCCCACTGGCGGTAGTAGACGGCGCGCTCGAGTGCCCGCTTTTCATCGTCGGTCGGGTTCTCCAGGGTGCCGGTTGGCCGGGCAAGCGGCATGTTCACGTGGATCGCCGCGCACCGGCCCCCGTTGCGCCCGATCTGCGTCGTGACGGCGCCGCCCCAGTCGCCGCCCTGCGCGCCGTAGCGCTCGTAGCCCAGGCGACCCAGCAAGGTGTCCCACGCCTCGGCGATCTTCTCGATACCCCAGCCGGTGCCCGTCGGCTTACCGGAGAAGCCGTATCCCGGCAGCGACGGGCACACCACATGAAACCCGGATGCGACGAGCGGCTCGATCACCTTGTGGAACTCGACGACGGAGCCCGGCCAGCCGTGCGTGATCAGCAGCGGAAACGCGTCGTCGTCAGAAGACCGCTGGTGGATGAAATGGATGTCGAGACCGTCG
>Ga0070678_100000745_pt1 | contig 16263 bp, 15 predicted proteins | sample KBSM73metaG_FD_65647 | JGI IMG/M metagenome (GOLD analysis project Ga0070678, IMG submission 65647) | Miscanthus rhizosphere microbial communities from Kellogg Biological Station, Michigan, USA - KBS M7-3 metaG | ecosystem: Host-associated > Plants > Roots > Rhizosphere > Soil ...
CAACCCAGCAGCGCCGCAACCAGCGCACAGGCAATTGCCGCGACGGCTCGATCGAAGCCGCCGGTCAGGAAACGAAGCATTGCGATCTTTCGGTGCGGGTGGACGCGCCGCCGGACACGACGCGTTCGCTAAGGCTTGCGCGTCAGGCGGCGGAGATGCGCTCCCAAAGTCCCTTGCCCCACTTCGACTCGAACTTGGCGGGCATCGTGGCCAACACGGGCTTGCGGAACGACTCGATGTCGGGCTGGATCACGGTCATGCCACCGGTCTTGAACGTGTCCACCAGCTTGGCTTCCTGCGCCAGGATTTCGTCGTCCTGGATCTGCGCATTTGCGGCGATCGCAGCCTTCAACGCCTGCTGTTGCGGAGCGCTCAACGAAGTCCACGCGCCCTCGTTCACGGCAACCAGGCGCGGCGTGAGGATGTGGCCGGTGAGGATCAGGTACTTCTGCACCTCGTTGAACTTGCCGCTCTGGATCGTCGGCAGAGGATTCTCCTGTCCGTCCACGGCGCCCTGGCTCAACGCGAGATAGAGCTCGCTGAAATTGAGCGGCGTGGGCCGCGCGCCCCAGGCCTCGGCCATCGCGCGAAACGTGTCGACCTCCGGAATGCGCAGCTTGAAGCCTTTCATGTCGTCGACCGTGTTGACTGCCTTGGATCCGGACGTGACGTGACGCTTGCCGTAGTACGTCGAGCCAATGATGCGCATCGACCGCTTCGCCACCAGCGCCGCATTCATTTCATCGGGTATCGACGACGCCATGACGCGTCGGATCTGCGCGGCATCCTTCCACAGGTATGGCGCCTCGAGGATCGAAAACTGCGGCACGAACTGGCCGAATTGCGCGGCGCCTTCGTCGACGATCTGGATCGCGCCGTTGGACGTCGCCTCGATGAGATCGCGCGACGATCCCAACTGACCCGCTGGAAAGACCTGGATCTCGACGGCGCCGCCAGTCTGTTCCCTGACCTGCTTGGCGGTGCGCTCGATCATCGCGATTTCGGGATGGTTGGCGGGAAGCACGCTTGCCCAGCGAAGCGTCGTTGCGGCGCGGGCGCGTCCCGGCATGAACCCGGTTGCCGCCACCACGGCCGTGGCCGCACCGGCGCCGAGCAACCGCCTCCGCATCACACGCGTCGAATCTCCCATCGCCCTACCTCCGTATTTTGATTGTCGCTTGGGTCCGCCGGGCTAAGGAGCCGCGGTCGCAGGCGACAACTTTACATTGCCACACCCCGGAGTCAACCCGATCACGCCAGGCGACTCGCTTGCGGACATTGCCATTGCTCCCGGTGTGGTGACACTATCGCCTCCGTGTCCGAGGCCCGCGAAATCGACAATCCGCTGTCCCGGCCGATGCAAGGCTTCGGCGGCGCGCCCCTTGGCAACCTGTTTAGCGCAGTTGGCGACGGCGACGCCATCGCGCTGGTCCGTCATGCTTACCAGTCCGGTGCGCGCTACTTCGATACCGCGCCGCATTACGGTCATGGCCTGTCCGAACATCGCATTGGCGCGGCGCTGCGCGACTTTCCACGGGACACCTACAGGCTGTCGACCAAGGTTGGAAGGTTGCTGACGCCTGCACCGGAAGCGCCAGACGAGCAGAACGGCTATGTCGGCGTGCTCCCGTTCGTCGCGCATTACGATTTTACGGGTGAGGGCGTCGTGCGCTCGCTGCAGGACAGCCTGCAGCGGATGGGTCTGTCGCGCGTCGACTTCGTTTTCGTCCATGACATCGACGCGGCGACGCACGGCGCCGACCATCCTCGACGATTCCGCGACATGCTCGACGGCGGGTTGCCCGCGTTGGCAGCACTGAAGGCATCGGGCGTGATCGCCGGGTTCGGGCTGGGCGTCAACGACGTCGACATCTGTCTCGACACGCTGCGCCACGCGGATCTCGACGTCATCCTGCTGGCCGGGCGCTATACGCTCGCTGATCAATCCGCGCTGGCGGCGCTGCTGCCCGAATGCTTGCGCCGCGACGTGGCGATCGTGCTCGGTGGCCCGTTCAACTCCGGCATCCTGGCCAGCGGTTCCCGCCCGCGTGATGGATCGCGCCCCTATTTCAATTACGCGCCGGCGCCGGAGCACGTCATCGCGCGGGTTGCTGCGATCGAGCGCATATGCGCCGAGCACGCCGTGCCGCTCAAAGCCGCCGCGCTGCAGTTTCCGCTCGGCCATCCGGCGATAGCGTGCGTGCTGCCCGGTGCGCGGACGCAGGCCGAGTTCGACGATAATAGTGCGATGGCCAAGTTCCCGATTCCGGCGGAATTCTGGAAGGTATTGCGGGACCGATCGTTGATCGACGCCGCAGCGCCACTACCCGTCGCCTGCGCATGACCGCGATTACGGGGCAAGTCGACGCGCACCATCACGTGTGGTCGCTCGCCCGTGGCGACTACGGCTGGCTTACTCCCGCTCACAAGGAGATTTACCGCGATTTCTCGCTGGCAGATCTCGCACCGCTGCGCGAGGCGGCCGGCGTCACCACCACGGTGCTCGTCCAGGCCGCGCCGACCGTGTCCGAGACCGAGTTCCTGCTCAAGGTCGCGAAGAACAGCGATGGCGTGGTCAAGGGCGTCGTTGGCTGGGTGGACCTGGCCGCCGCTGACGCGATCCCGATGCTGACGCGGCTCGCGCGCAATTCCCTGTTGAAGTCGATTCGTCCCATGCTGCAGGATCTGAGGGACCCGGACTGGATACTGCGTCCCGATGTCGGACGCGCGCTGTCGGCGATGCCGCGACTGGGCTTGCGCTTCGATGCGCTAGTGCGACCAGGACAACTGCCCGCATTGCTGACCATGCTGGACCGCAATCCGGAACTCGCGCTGGTCATCGATCATGGCGCAAAGCCCGACATCGCCGCCGGCATGTGGGAACCGTGGGCGCAGTCGATGCGCGAGGCGGCGTCGAATCCGCGGGTTCGCTGCAAGTTGTCCGGATTGCTGTCGGAGGCCGGACCCAACGCGACCATCGAAACGCTGCGGCCGTATTACGATCACCTGCTCGAATGCTTTGGCGCGCAGCGCATCATGTGGGGCAGCGATTGGCCCGTGATCAATCTGAGCGGCACCTACCAGCGCTGGTACGCGGCGACGGTGGCGTTGATGGCGGGGCTGACGCCGCAGGAGCGTGCCGCCGTCATGGGTGGCACGGCGCGCAAGTTCTACGGGCTCTAGCCCTAGTAGATGTGCCGGGCCAAACGGGCGCGATGCATGATCGTCGTGGCGATTTCCTCGATCGACTTGGAGGAGGTGTCGAGCAGCGGGATGTTCTCCCGGTGCATCATGGCCTCGGCTTCGCGCACTTCGTAGCGGCAGCTCTCCAGCGCCGCGTACTTGCTGCCGGGTCGGCGCTCCTCGCGTATTTCGCGCAGCCGCTCCGGATGGATGGTCAGCCCGAACAGCTTGTCGCGAAAAGGCAGCACCGACGACGGCAGCTTCTTGTCCGCAAAGTCGTCAGGCGTCAGCGGAAAATTGGCGGCGCGCACGCCGAACTGCAGCGCGAGATAAAGGGATGTCGGTGTCTTCCCGCACCGGGACACGCCGACTAAGATCACCTGCGCCTTGGACAGGTCGCGCGTCGCGGCGCCGTCGTCGTGCGATTGCGTGAAATTGATGGCTTCCATGCGCGCGAAGTATTCGTGGCTGTTGGCCATTCCGTGCGTGCGCCCGGCGGCATGCGAACTCTTCGCGCCCAGCTCCGCCTCCAGCGGCTGGATGAAGATCTGAAACATGTCGAGCGTGAGCGCGCGCGCGTCACGGCGGATGATCGCGCTCATCGTCTCGTCGACGACCGAACTGATCACGATCGGGCGCCGGCCTTCGCGTTCCGCGGTCTCGTTGACCTGCCGCACCGCGTCGGCCACCTTGTCCAGCGAATCCACGAAGGGAATCGTTACCCGATGGAACGTGAAGTCCTCGAATTGCGTGAGCAGGCTGTTGCCCAGCATTTCCGCCGTGATTCCGGTACGGTCCGACAGGAAGAACACGGTTCGCTGGCTAGGCATTCGATTGTCCGATCCGAACGGGCGCCCTGGCGCGGGTAGCCCGCATGGCCGCGACCAGCGCGACCACGACCAGCAGCGCGGAAAGAAGGTACGGCGCTCCGGGCAGGTGAAGCGGGCCATCCGCGCGAATGGCTGTGGCAAAGATCTGCGTGAACAGCAGCGGGCCGATGAGCCCGGCCACCCCTTGGATACTTGCCAAAGCCCCCTGCAACTTGCCCTGGTCCGACGGACCGATTTCGCGTGTCATCAGACCCTGCATCGCGGGACCCGACAAGCCACCCAGCGCGGCCAGCGGCACGCCGGCCATGAACCACAAACCGCTGGGCGCGAGACCGTAGAGCACGAAACCGCACAATCCGAACAGCAGGCCGGCGAGCAGCGTTGGCCGTTCCCCGAAACGTCGCACGGAAGCGCCGACCATGCCGGCAGAGACGATCATCTGGGCAACGCCCACGGCCGCCAGCGCGAGGCCGACGGTGGCCGCACTCCATTGATAGCGGTAGTCGGTGTAGAGCACGAAGACCCGCGGAAGCGAATCGTGCGCGACGCGCTCGAGGAACAGCGCCGTCGCAAGGCCGATGAGGAGCGGCTTGGTGCGCAGCAACTGCAGCGCCCCTACGGGATTGGCCATGCGCCAACGAAACGGCGCGCGACGCTCGCGCGGCAGCGATTCCGGAAGCACGAAGAAACCGTACAGCGCGTTGGCGAAGCTCAATCCCGCGGCGACCCAGAACGGCAGCCGCAAGTCGATGCCGCCCAGGAAACCGCCGAGGGCTGGACCGATGATGAAGCCGAAGCCGAACGCGGCGCCCATCATGCCGAATTTCGCCGCCCGCTTGTCGGGCTGCGTCACGTCGGTGATGTACGCGCCGGCGGTCGCGCTGGTTGCAGCCGAGACTCCCGACAGAAGTCTTCCTACAAACAGCCACCACAGCGACGGCGCCAGGGCCATGACGACGTAATCGAGGCCCATGCCGATGTTCGACAGGATGATGACCGGGCGGCGGCCGAAACGGTCGGACAGCGCGCCCAGCAACGGCGAAAAGACGAACTGCATCGCCGCCCACGCGAAGCCGAAATAACCGGTGATCGTCGCAGCGCTGGCGATGTCGCCGCCCATGAATTCGACGACGAGCTTCGGCAACACCGGCACCATGATACCGAGTGCCAGCATGTCGAGCAGCACGGTGACCAGCACGAAGGCGAATGCAGCGCGCCCTGGCGCGGACTGCGTTGCCGCGTTCATGGGTTCGTACGCGTTCGCATCGGGACCGCGCAGCCTACCAGCGCGTCCAGATCGGCGTCACGCCAGCGGGCATGTCCGGCAGGTCTCCCAGATCGAGCCACCCTTCGCCGGGTCCGTGATAGTCGGACCCGCACGATGCGGCCAGTCCGAATACGCGCGCGTAGGCACTGTATTCCGCGAACTGCGCTGGCGTATGCGAAGGCGACAGCACCTCGATGCCGTCGCCGCCGGCATCACGGAATTCGCCCAGCAAGCGCCGCATTCCGGTAGGTGAAACCTTGTAGCGGCCGGGATGCGCGACGACGGCAACGCCACCCGCACCGTGAATCCAATCCACAGCGTCGCTCAGCGTCGCCCACGCATGCTTGACGTAACCCGGCTTGCCAGGCGTCAAGAAGCGCTTGAACACGTCCTTCGTGTCCTTCGCATACCCGGACTCGACAAGATGCCGGGCGAAGTGCGTGCGCGAAATCAGGCGGTCGCTGGTTACGTATCTGCGGGCGCCCTCATACGCGCCTTCGATGCCGGCCTCTTCCAGGCCCGCGGCGATCCGATGCGCGCGCGCGTCCCGGCCTGACCGGATGCTTGCCAGCCCGGCGTCGAGGTCGGCGTTGGCTTCGTCGATGCGCAGGCCGAGGATGTGAAGCGTATGGGACTCCCAACTTACCGACAGCTCGGCGCCGGGGATGAGCGTTATTCCCGCGTCTTGCGCTGCGAGGCGCGCCTCGGCCAGCCCTGCAGTTTCATCGTGATCCGTGAGCGCGAAGAAATCCACGCCGCGAACGGCGGCGCGGCGCACCACTTCATCCGGCGTGAGCAGGCCGTCGGAGTAGGTCGAGTGCGAGTGCAGGTCGTACTTAGGCAAATGAGTAGGCAAATGAGCGGGCGATTGGGCAGGCAACTGGGCAGACAACTGAGTCGGCAGCAACGTGGTGGTGGTCGTCCGCCGTCGCAGCGCACAAAACTTGAGATAAGTTGTTGATTCTAGCAGAATAGAGGGTTTCCCCCGACGATCAAGTGCCCCTACGCCGGGCGTCGTCGCCTCACTTTTCGCTTTCCCTACCGAAATTCACCATGCTCACCGCTGCAAATCTCGCAATCCAGTTCGGCGCCAAGCCGCTGTTCGAAAACGTGTCGATCAAGTTCGGCGACGGCAACCGTTACGGGCTGATCGGCGCCAACGGCTGCGGCAAGTCGACACTGATGAAGATCCTGGGGGGCGATCTCGAAGCTTCCAACGGCAACGTCGCCATAGACCAAGGTGAACGGCTGGGCAAGCTTCGCCAGGATCAGTTCGAATACGAGGAGCAGCGCGTGCTCGACGTGGTGCTGATGGGGCACGCCGAGTTGTGGGAGACAAAGAACGAGCGCGACGGCATCTACGCCAACCCGGATGCGAGCGAAGAAGACTACGTGCGTGCCGCTGACCTCGAAGCGCATTTCTCGGAATTGGGCGGATACACGGCGGAAGCGCGCGCAGGCGAATTGTTGCTGGGTCTGGGCATCCCCACGGAACAGCACGAAGGACCGATGAGCGCGGTGGCGCCGGGCTGGAAGCTGCGGGTCCTGCTCGCGCAAGCGCTGTTCGCCAATCCGGACATCCTGCTGCTCGACGAGCCGACCAACCACCTGGACATCAACACGATCCGTTGGCTCGAAGGCGTGATCAACGCACGCAATTCCACGATGGTGATCATTTCCCACGATCGCCACTTCCTGAACAGCGTATGTACGCACATGGCCGACCTGGACTTCGGCACGCTGCGCGCGTACCCGGGAAACTACGACGACTACATGATCGCGTCCACACAGGCGCGCGAGCGTCTGCTGTCCGCGAACAGCAAAGCCAAGGATCGCATCGTCGAATTACAGGAGTTCGTGCGTCGATTCTCGGCCAACAAGGCGCGCTCGAAGCAGGCGACGTCGCGCATCAAGATGATCGAGAAGCTGAAGCCCGACGACGTCAAGCCTTCGTCGCGGCAAAATCCGTACATCCGCTTCGACTACGATCCGAAACAGAAGCTGCATCGCCACGCGGTGGAAGTGGAGGCGCTGAGCAAGGGTTGGCCGGGCGTGCCGCAACCCCTTTTCGCGGACCTGTCCTTCATGGTGAACGCGGGCGAGCGGTTGGCCATCATCGGACCCAATGGGTCCGGAAAGACGACGCTGCTGCGTACGCTGATCGGCGATCTCACGCCGGAAGCCGGCACGGTCAAGTGGGCCGAGCGTGCGACGATCGGCTACTACCCGCAGGATCAGACTGCGGATTTCGAGCAGGAAATGAACCTGCTCGACTGGATGGCGCGCTGGATGCAGCCGGGCGACGACGAACAGATCGTGCGCGCAACGCTGGGAAGACTGCTCTTTTCCGGCGACGAGACGCAGAAATCGGTGCGTGTGCTGTCCGGCGGCGAGCGCGGCCGCATGCTTTTCGGCAAGCTGATGATGCAGCGGACCAACGTACTCGTCATGGACGAGCCGACCAACCACATGGACATGGAATCGATCGAATCGCTCCAGCTCGCTCTCGAGCTGTACGCGGGGACGGTGATCCTGGTCTCGCACGACCGCCAGTTCGTGTCCGCATTGGCCACCCAGGTCCTCGAGCTTGGCGGGGGACGGCCGGTCCATTTTGATGGAAACTACGAGGATTACCTCGGTTCGCGCGGGCTGGCGTAGACTGTGGGACGCAGACGGTACGGTGGCCTGTGCGCCACAGATTGCGCCGAATTGTCGCCGTTTGTCCGGATACACTTGCGTAACACCAAGCTTTCGGTCAAAAATATGCCATTGGTATAGCGTCGCAAATGGTTTTGGCACACTGCGGCGTCAATTTGTCCCTAGGTAAAGGTCCGCGCCCCGTGAAACTTCTCGACCGCGTCCTCAATCCCCGCGAAATCCGGCGGCGCCTCGGCATGAACCAGGAGCAGTTCTGGACGCAGATCGGCGTCACGCAGAGCGGCGGGTCGCGCTATGAGAGCGGCCGCGACATGCCAAGGCCGGTGAAGGAACTGCTGCGCCTCGTGCACGTCGAGCAATTGGACCTGTCTCAGGTCAAGCGCGTCGACTTCGAGATCATCATTTACCTCAAGGAATCGCACCCCGACCTGTACCGCACGCTGCGCCGTGCAGTGAAGAGCCGGCACAAGGCGACCGCCGATACCGGCATTAACCTGGCGTCCGAGCTAGGCGAGGACGTGAGTTCGGATATCCTCGAACCGGAGGAGATCGGCGCCGGCTCGGAAGAGAAGCGCTCCGCATAGTTCCCAGCTGCCGCATCGACGACGGCCGCCTTTAGCGCGGCCGTTTTCATTGGGGGCCGCCGTGGCTTGATATGCCGCAATGCAACACGTCGCGCCGAACCGTCGCCGCGAGTTAAAATGCGACGCTTTACCCCAACTACTATTGCGGCGCACCAAGCGTGACGCCCGAGCTGGAGTACTTCAATGCGCACGCCCCTCGTCGTTCCCTTCGAACAGTTGCGCATGACCGATGTAGAGCGCGTGGGCGGCAAGAACGCTTCGCTTGGGGAGATGATCAGTCAACTGGCGGGCGTCGGCATTCGCGTGCCGGGCGGGTTTGCGACCACGGCGGCCGCCTATCGCGATTTCCTGCAGCACGAAGGCCTCGCAGACCGCATTGGCGCGCGGCTGGCGACGCTCGACATCGAGGACGTGGCGGGGCTGGCACGGGCCGGGGCCCAGATCCGCGAATGGCTCGTCGCAGCGCCGTTGCCTCCCGCGCTTCAAGCCGAAATCGAAGTCGCCTACGCGCAGTTGACCAAGGGATCTCCGGGCGCGTCGTTCGCCGTCCGGTCGTCCGCCACCGCCGAAGACCTGCCGGATGCATCCTTTGCTGGTCAGCAGGAAACGTTTCTTAATATCAATGGGTTGGAAAACGTATTTCATGCTATAAAAGAGGTATTCGCGTCGCTTTACAACGATCGCGCGATCGCCTACCGCGTGCACCAAGGTTTCGCCCACGCCGACGTCGCGCTGTCGGCGGGCGTGCAGCGGATGGTCCGCAGCGACTTGGGCGCGTCCGGCGTCATGTTCACCATCGACACCGAGTCCGGCTTCGACAAGGTGGTCTTCATCACATCTGCCTACGGGCTGGGTGAAACCGTCGTGCAGGGCGCTGTAAATCCGGACGAGTTCTACCTGTACAAGCCCAATTTGGACGCGGGGCGCCCTGCGATCCTGCGCAAGACCGTCGGGGGCAAGGCAATCCGGATGACGTTCGCCGATGCGCAAACCGCGGGCAACTCGACGGTCACCGGCGACGTGCCGGAAGCGGACCGGCTCCGCTTTTCGATCAGCGACGAAGAGGCGCACGAGCTCGCCCGGTCCGCCGTCGTCATCGAGAAGCACTACGGTCGCGCAATGGATATCGAATGGGGTCGCGATGGCCAAGACGGAAAGCTGTACATCCTGCAGGCGCGGCCGGAAACGGTGAAGTCGCAGCAGGACGAGTCCGAGCGCCTGCGCCGCTATCGTCTGAAGGCCAAGGCCGCGGTGCTCGCTACCGGCCGTGCCATCGGCCAGAAGATCGGGCAGGGCAGTGTCCGCCTCATCAAGTCCTCCGCTGAAATGGAGCGAGTGAAGGCGGGCGATGTGCTGGTGACCGACATGACCGACCCGGATTGGGAACCGGTGATGAAGCGCGCGGCGGCCATCGTCACGAACCGCGGCGGCCGCACCTGCCACGCGGCGATCATCGCCCGTGAACTCGGCATACCCGCCGTCGTCGGATGCGGCGACGCGACGCAGGTGCTCAACGAAGGCGACGCGGTGACGGTGTCCTGCGCGGAGGGCGACACCGGGCATGTCTATGAAGGCCTGTTGCCCATCGAGATCATCGACGTGCAACTGGACAAGATGCCTCCCGCGCCGACCAAGATCATGATGAACGTCGGCAATCCGGAACTCGCATTCGAGTTCCAGCGCCTGCCCAATGAAGGCGTGGGCCTGGCGCGGCTCGAATTCATCATCGCCCGCAACGTCGGCATTCATCCCAAGGCGCTGTTGGAACTGGATAGCCAGCCCGGGGACCTGAAGCGCGAGATCGAGGCGAAGATCGGCGGCTACGCCAGCCCGACCGAGTTCTACATACAGAAGATCGTCGAAGGTGTCGCCACCATCGCGGCCGCGTTCTTTCCCAAGAAGGTGATCGTGCGGCTGTCGGACTTCAAGTCCAACGAATACATGAACCTCCTGGGCGGCAAGCGCTACGAGCCGGACGAGGAAAACCCGATGCTGGGGTTCCGTGGCGCGTCGCGCTACATCGCGCCGGAATTCTACGAGTGCTTCGCGCTCGAGTGCGAGGCGATGAAACGCGTCCGCGATGTGATGGGTTTGACCAATGTGGAGATCATGATCCCGTTCGTGCGCACGCTGACCGAAGCCGAGAAGGTGATAGCGCTGCTCGCGCGCAACGGCTTGAAGCGCGGCGACAACGGCCTGCGCGTCATCATGATGTGCGAGCTGCCGTCCAATGCAGTACTCGCCGAACAGTTCCTCGAGCACTTCGATGGATTCTCGATTGGCTCCAACGACATGACGCAGCTCACCCTTGGCGTGGACCGCGACTCCGGCGGATCGATCGCTTCCACGTTCGACGAACGCGATGGCGCGGTCAAGGCGATGCTGTCGATGGCGATTAGCGCCTGCCGCAAGTTGGATCGCTATTGCGGCATCTGCGGGCAGGGGCCGTCCGACCACCCGGATCTGGCGAAATGGCTGGTGGAGCAGGGTATCGAGAGCATGTCGCTCAATCCGGATACCGTCGTCGAGACATGGATGGCGCTCGCGGGCGGCAACACGCAATAGGCGGGACAAGCCGTGCCGCGGCCCTCCGCGGATCATCCGTCCGGCCGATTTCGCATCGCGAATCAGTGAAGTGAAATTGGCGGCATGCGCATGCCGCCGTCCGTCCACGTCGTCCTCGTGCCGTCGCGCATCGCCGGCGCCGGCATTGGTTTGCTTGCGGCGTCCACCGTGGCGCTTATCGTCGTGCTGCCATTGGAGCCGTGGCTGCAGGCGTTGATGATCGCCGCCGTCGTCACATGGGCCGGAGGGACGTTCCATGCCTCGGCACTGCATCGCGGACGTTTCGCCGTCACCGAAGTCCGCCTTGCGCCGGACCTGATGCTTGTTGCGTGCATGGGTGACGGGCGCCTCGTTGCCGGCCACGTTCGCGCATCGACGTACGTGGGCGCCTGGATTACGACGATCGTCTGGCGCCCCGACAACTGGCGCCTGTCGCGCACGATCCTGGTATTGCCGGACATGCTGCCGGACGAGGATTTCCGGCGCCTGCGCGTGATGTTGCGCTATGCGCGCAGCGGTGAGGTACAGGATGTGCCGGCCAGCCAGGCCTGAGCGTCCAGCAGCACACCGCTTTCCGCCTTGGTCTGGCCAGCCAGCAGGTGCAGGTAGAGCGGCACAATCGACTCCGGCAGGGGCAGTGAGTCGCGATCCTCGCCGGGATGCGACTGGTTGCGCAGCGGTGAACGGATAGGTCCCGGCACAACCGCATTGATCCGCAGGCTGGCGCGGTTTTCCCACTCGTCTGCCAATTCGCGCGCGAGCGTCGCCACGCCGGCTTTGGTCACCGCGTAGCCGCCCCAATAAGCGCGCGGCTGTTCGCCGCGATTATCCAGCGTGAATACGACGCTTGCGTCCGGCGCGGCGTTGAGCATCGGCATCAGCGCGCGCGTGAGACCCATCGGCGCCGCGACGTTCACGCGTAATAGCGACAACCAGCTGTCGAAGGATTGATGTTCGATGGGACCCAGCGACCCCAGCAGCGCCGCGTTGTGCACGAGGCCGTCGAGGCGTCCCAGTTGCGCACGCAGTGCGCTTTCCACGTTCGCGAAATCGGACGCTTCAGCCTTGGCCAGGTCGAGCGGCAGAATCACCGGCTCGGGATGACCGGCGGCCGTGATTTCGTCGTATAAGGCATCGAGCCTGCGTTCGATCCGGCCGTGCAGCACCACCGTTGCCCCCTGAGCCGCGCAGGCGCGGGCGAGCGGCGCGCCGAGCCCTCCGGTGGCGCCGGTGATCAGGATCACGCGATTGGCAAGCGAATCGCCGGGTTCGACGGGGGAGGGCGCGGGGAGTGTCATGGGCCGCGCGATGATAACTGAACTCTGCTGCGCGCGCGGTTACCAGCTTCCCGACGCGCCGCCGCCGCCGGAACTGCCGCCACCGCCCGAGAAGCCGCCGCTGCTTGATGAAGACGATGAGCTGGACGACCCACCGGAAGTAATCACCATGCCGCCGAAATTCGTCGATCCCTTGGCCTTCAACTCCCTGGCGGCTTTCTGGTACGCAGGATTGCGCGAGAGGATCAACTTCGCGACCGGATAGCCGATCAGGTAGACCGCAAGCAGCCCGACCGTCGCCTTCGGTCCAATGACGATGATCGGGAACATTGCCCAGAACGGAATCAGGAACACGTACAGGAACCACCCGACGCCCGGCGTGGCGATGCCGACGACAGTGAAGATCCCGATGATGCCGAAGATGAAGCAACCAAGCAGGATCCGCATGTACCACGGCAATTCCGGCCCTTTGAGCTCGAACGAGGACTTGCTGCCGCCGGAACTCGTCTCCGTATCCGCAAGATTCACCGCACCGGCCGCATCACCCCGGCCCTCGAGTGTCGCGACGATGGCGGCGACGCCATCGCCGACACCTTGGTCGTAATCGCCAGCCTTGAACGCGGGTGTCATTACATTGCGAATGATGCGGGCGGCCGCGACGTCGGGCAGCGTGCCCTCCAGTCCGTAGCCGACCTCGATGCGCATTTTCCGGTCCTTTGGCACGACGACGACCAGCACACCGTTGTCCTTGCCCTTTTGCCCGAGCTTCCATGCCTCGAACACCCGCGTCGCATAGCCTTCCACGCTTTCGCCGTCGAGCGTCGGCAGCGTGAGCACCGCAATCTGGTTGGACGTCTTCTCATCGTGCGCCTTCAGCAGTCCCGCAATCCGATCGCGCGCCGGCGGACTGAGGATTTCGGCGTCATCGACGACGCGACCCGTAAGGTAGGGCACGTCCGCCGCGGGCACGTGGGTCGCCGCAACGAACATCGCGATGGCGAAGATCGCGATGCGGCAGCGACCGGCGGTAGAGAACTGGTTGATGTCGCGGATCATGCGCCTGGCGTTTCGATGGGCCGGTCGGCAAACGCGTTCCCGCCGCCAGACTGCCAGCGGCAGCCTTTCTCGACGAGCAACGCGTCGAGCGCCGCGAGACCTCCGGCAAGCGCATCGCTGGCGCGGCCGGCGCGCAGGGCCGGGAGCATCGGGTCGATGACGTGCTGCCAATCTGCCTCGGGAATGCGGCCGCGATAACCGGAGTCGGGGCAAACAACGACGACGCGTTCGTACACGCTCGCGAGGATCAGCACGGCGTTGCGGTCGCGTGTCGAAAATAGCCCGCGCTCCAGGAAGAGCACCTGCGCGTACTGGCGCACCTCGGTTTGCGCGCGATCGCGCTCAAGAAAGAGCCGCGCAAATATGGGTGAGAAGTGTGCGATCAGGCCGAGCAACGCCCCCAAGCCCAGGATCGCCAGCGCATGGACGAGCGCCGCGTACGCGCTGATCCAATCCGGACGCAGCAGGTCGGAGGCAACGAGGCCGAGCGCAGCGAGGGCCGCACCGAACGCGAATGCGCGCCAGCGCAGCCCGTGGTAGACATCCGAGCGACCTACAATTGCTACGACGACCTGCGCCCCCGTGCCTGCTTCAACGGCGCGTACGCGGGCCGCGACGGCGGCGGCTTCGTCTTCGTTGAGCAACATGGGCGCCACATTAGCAAATCCGCTACGATTGACCGTCAGCCGATGGCCCGCGTCCCCCCGGTTTGCCAACAAAGCGCCGAAAATGCTATAATTTCAGGCTGTCCGTGGGGGTATAGCTCAGCTGGGAGAGCGCTTGCATGGCATGCAAGAGGTCAGCGGTTCGATCCCGCTTACCTCCACCAACGACATACAGCAAACAGCCTGCGGCATGGGCTGACGTAACAGCTTAGTCCCCATCGTCTAGAGGCCTAGGACACTACCCTTTCACGGTAGGTACGCGGGTTCGAATCCCGCTGGGGACGCCACCGGCTCCTAAGCCGTTGACTCCACAGTAAGTCATTCTCACGTCAGGCCCTTTTTCCTCGGTTGGTCCATTCAGTTGGTACAGTCGAAGGGAATCTTGACGACGACATCGGACGTTGCCACCAAACTAAGGGACGATCCCGGAATCGCTCCATTCGGTCTTTGCCGCCGTGATCGGATTCGCGCCGATCGTCTTGGCGGCCATTGCGAGCCGGTTCTTCGAGCCTGAGTCCTTGCGGCCCGTTCCGTTGCAGTAGGCGTCGCGAAGGGGTCAAATCTTCACTGAGCATTCGCTGCGAATGTCCGTTACTACGCTGTCTGATCGTCTCGAGGCGGTTCCGCAACGGGTCGCAAGCGGCCCGATCCTACAATGTCGGGGATTCTTACATTTTGTGAAACCACACCCGGTGCGACGCCGAGACAAGAGATCACGAATCAGCGAGTTACATTGATGGCGTGAAGCGTGCTTCGGACTCCCGTTGGCTGCGAGATCATGCGCAAGGGGGGCCAATGAATATCGCAACGAAGAAGAAGCTTGCGGCGACAGTTCTTGCGACCGGCGTCGCAATTGTTGGTAGTTTCGGCTTTGCCACGCAGAGTCAGGCTACCGTGCACTACTTCTTTGAGTTGATAGAAGTGGGCGGGCCAGTACTTGGGAGCTTCGAGTACACGGCGCCTGACTTCATTACTTCGAACCTTATTGTTCCGCCAGCCGACCTCGACAGCTGCGTGCCGTTGCCAACGGGCGTCTGTGGCAATCAGGAGTTTCATTGGGATAGCACGGGCTTTATATCTGGCCAAGGGGACACTAACGACGTTATCGGGTTCACAAATGTGTTTCCCTCTGTAACTGGCACGAGCTTTCACTACTTCGCCAATGGCGCGTTCGGCGCGGATGGCGTCTACGGGGCGATGGTCTTAAATGACGATGCCTCGCGCCTGACAGTGACAAGCGTTAGTGTCCCCGAACCCGCGACTCTCGCTCTTCTCGGTCTCGGTCTCGCCGGTCTCGGATTCTCACGGCCGCGCAAGCCGTAACAGACGCCATTCCGACACCGCCACGCCACCACGCCGCGTTGATCGCGGCGTCTTCGTCGAAACTCGCGGCGTAGTGGTCCCCGACGGCGGTAATCGGCACCATTTCGATCTGTGTCGCCGCGACGATCGTCCCGTTCGCGTCGCCACTACAGAAGCAAAGCAACGTATGCGCGGACAAAACGTAGCGAGCAGCTGGGTCAAGTCAACGCATTTCCACATCAAGAGCCAGCCTGCCGCATTCACTTCGTCTTGTAGCCGGCAGTAACCTCGTTCTTATGCGCTGCGAAGGCGGCGAGGACCTCTCCCTTTTCGCGCACAGGCACTTTGGCAAAGTCCAGACTACGCCCCAACTCGGCGGCCACCTCGTCGAATTCCTCTGGCGAAATCTTGAGGTTACGATGCGCCTCCTCGAGACCCAAATGCGTTTTGCCCGGCTTCGTAGGCGAGAATTTGAACGGCCCTCCCGTGACTTCGCAGACCCACAGGGTGCGCATGAACTTGAGGCCCGGTAACCTGTCCAGGTTCTTTGTGTGCCATTCCCGGAGCGCCGGGTTCTGCGAAGTCTTTCCCACGATCGGATTCTGCACCAGCGCATCGCTAAAATGATCAACGACCGCGGCGATGGCGAAGACGCCGCCAAGCCGCTCATACAGATTCTTCTCGGTTTTCGGAGCGGCCTGCAGCGGCAGCGCCACAATGAAAAGCGAAAGTATTGCGACCATGAACCGCATAATAGAACCTCCGGTAGGTAATGGCGCACAGGTGCGGCGTGCGAAGTGTTGCGGGGTTCGCGTATCGCCTATCGCCCTCGCGTCTGCCCCGTCGCTGCCAGCAGCAACGCGAAGCCCGCGACCC
>Ga0070678_100000760_pt1 | contig 16185 bp, 13 predicted proteins | sample KBSM73metaG_FD_65647 | JGI IMG/M metagenome (GOLD analysis project Ga0070678, IMG submission 65647) | Miscanthus rhizosphere microbial communities from Kellogg Biological Station, Michigan, USA - KBS M7-3 metaG | ecosystem: Host-associated > Plants > Roots > Rhizosphere > Soil ...
AGCGACACCGAGATCATGATCGAGTTCATCAGGCCGGCGAGGGTCGTGCCCTCCTTGGCGATGTCCACGAAGATGTCGCCGGGCGTCCCGTCCTCGTACAACCCGACGTGGATGTAGCCCTCGTAGTCGCCGACGCGGAACTTGCGGCCGACCTCGACCCGATCCTCCGGCAGTCGGCGCCTACGCGTCGCCGGGAGTGGCGGAGCTGCGGTCGCGGCGTCGAGCAGCGTGGTCGCGCCGCCGTCCTTCTTGCCAGACAGCGGCTGCGCGACCTTGCAGTTGTCGCGGTAGATCGCGATCGCCTTCACGCCGAGCTTCCACGAGTCGACGAAGAGCTTCGCCACCTCGTCGACCGTCGCCGTCTCCGGCAGGTTCACGGTCTTCGAGATCGCGCCGGAGATGAACGGTTGAACGGCACCCATCATCTTCGTGTGGCCCGTGTAATGGATCGCCCGGTCGCCGACCGCGCAGTCGAACACCGGGTAGTGCTCGGCCTTCACGTACGGCGCGCCGACGACCGTGTTCCGCTCGTCGACGAACGCGACGATCTCCTCGCCCTCGGCCGGCGTGTAGCCCAGCTTCTCGAGCGCCATCTGCACCGACTTGTTCACGATCGTGATCTCGCCGCCGCCCACGAGCTTCTTCGACTTCACGAGTGAGAAGTCGGGCTCGACGCCGGTCGTGTCGCAATCCATCATGAAGCTGATCGTTCCGGTCGGCGCGAGCACGGTCGCCTGCGCGTTGCGGTAGCCGTTCACCTCGCCGATGTTCAGCACGTCGTCCCAGGCCTGGCGGCACGCGGTCAAGAGATCGGCTGGAATGACGTCGGAGTCCTGGATGTTCCCGACGGCCGCGCGGTGTTGCTGCATGACGCCGAGCATCGCCGCGGCGTTCGGCTGGTGACCCGCGAAGGCGCCCATGCGCCCCGCGATCTCCGCCGACTTGCGATACGCGCGGCCCGTCATCAGCCCGGTGATCGCAGCTGCGTACGCGCGGCCCTCGTCGGAGTCGTAGGGAAGCCCGCGCGCCATCAGCAGCGCGCCGAGGTTCGCGTAGCCGAGGCCGAGCTGCCGGTAGGCCTTCGCGTTCTTCTCGATCTCGGGCGTCGGGTACGACGAGTTGCCGACGGCGATTTCCTGCGCGAGGAACATTACGTCGACCGCGTGCGTGAAGGCCTCGACGTCGAGCTCGCCGTCTTCTCGGCGGAACTTCATCAGGTTCAGCGAGGCGAGGTTGCACGCGCTGTCGTCGATCGACATGTACTCCGAGCACGGGTTCGACGCGTTGATGCGGCTCGTATTCGGCAGCGTGTGCCAGTTGTTGATCGTCGTGTCGTACTGGACACCGGGATCGGCGCACTGCCAGGCCGCCTCGGCCATGTCCTTGATGATCTTGCGCGCCTTGACCGTCTCGACGACCGCGCCGTCAGTCCTGGCCGTCAGGTTCCAGTCGCCGTCGGACTCGACGGCCTCCATGAACGCGTCGGTGACGCGCACCGAGTTGTTCGCGTTCTGGTACTGGATCGACGCCCAGTCGGGCGAGTCGAGCGACATGTCGTAGCCGGCCTGCTCGAGGACGCGCGCCTTCTTCTCCTCGTGCGACTTGCACCAGATGAACTCCTCGATGTCGGGATGGTCGACGTCGAGCACGACCATCTTCGCCGCGCGCCGCGTCTTGCCGCCGGACTTGATCGTCCCGGCCGACGCGTCTGCGCCGCGCATGAAGGAGACCGGCCCGGAGGCGTAGCCCCCCTTCGAGAGTTGCTCCTTCGAGGAGCGAAGCTTGGAGAGGTTGACGCCCGACCCGGAGCCGCCGCGGAAGATGACGCCCTCGCGCCGGATCCAGTCGAGGATCGAGTCCATCGAGTCGTCGATGGAAAGGATGAAGCAGGCCGAGCACTGCGGCTTCTCCTCGAAGCCGACGTTGAACCAGACCGGCGAGTTGAAGGAGGCGAGCTGGTTGACGAGGATCGCCTTCAGCTCGGACTCGAAGGTCTCGGCTTCCTCGTCGGTCGCGAAGTAGCCGTCTGCGCGTCCCCAGCCGGAGATCGTGTCGACGACGCGGCCGATCATCTGCTTGACGCTCCGCTCGCGCTCGGGCGAGGTCATCCGGCCGCGGAAATATTTCTGGGCGACGATGTTTGTCGCAGTTTGCGACCAGAACTTCGGGAACTCGACCTCTTTCTGGTCGAAGACCGGCTTCTCCTTACCGGGGATGAACGCGTCGCGGATCTCCCATTCGATCTCGTCGAACGGGTCGCGGCCCGGAATCGTGAAGTAGCGGCGGACGGCGAGACTCGCCGTCTTGTCCACGACGGTGTTCTCCGCGAGCGTCTCTGCGGGTGCCTGAGTCTCTTGTGTCTTGGCGGTCGCCATCCTGTTCCTCCCGAGCCTAGTCCTATGGATATGGATCTCGATCGGAGTGGTGTTGCGTCTTCTAGGAGGCGCCGCCGACCGGGATCTGGACCTTAGAAACCGGCCCGGACGTAACCCTTAGTGTAGCCGCGAGGCCGCTTTCCAAGCCTGGTTCGGGCCCGAGCAGCGCCTAGAAGGAGGGCCCTGCGGGTGGCGGATCTTCCGCCGCCCGCCGGACCTGCATCCGGCGAGCGAAAAAGCTGATTCCGGCGGCCGCCATCAACGCAAGTGCGAGCCCGCCGAGGACGAGCAGGGGAACCGGGACCGAGTCTGCGGTGTTCGGTCCGAGCGTGTGTGCGACCCAGTGGAACACGCCGCCGGTGCCGCCTGTTCCGCTCGGGCCGTCGCCACCGCCACCGCCGCCCCCGAGCGCGATGAACCCTGGAACCGGTGTGTCGTTGTTGACGTCGCCGTTGTTCTCTCTGATCGTGTTCTGGAGTGCGCGGTTGAGATCGTCGCGCAGCGTTCCGTAGACGAGCTGGTCCTCGGGGATCGTCTTCAAAGCTTCGCGGTAGCAGTGCACCGGGTAGGTCTTGTCGACACGCCCGTCGACGAGCCAGTCGTGCACGAGCGCCTTCGAGCAGATGGACAGCGAGCGCGCCTGCGCCGGTTGTGCCGTCGTCCCGAGCGCGGCACCGATGGCGAGGATTGCGGCGACGAGGATGAGGGGTTTCAGAGGTCTGGGCATGCGGGGGCCGGGCTGCGGCTTAGCGCGTGACTCTAACGACGATCTTGCCCACCCTGCCGGATGGGAGTGAGGGTGCCATGAGTCACTTGTAAGCGCTTTGTAAGCGCCGCGGGATCTGGTCATTTCCGTGTTCTTCGAACGATCGGCAGGCTTTCCTGGATGCGGCCCCTGGCTCTGTTAGCTTCGCGCCCGATGCGCTGGCCCGTCGCCTTGGGAGCCGCGGCCGCCGGCCTCGCCTTTGCCGCGCTCTTTCTCAGCGGCGGCTCGAGCCAGTCCCGGCTCTTCTGGATCGGGGCCGCAGCGGTGCTGGCGGCGGCCGTGGGATGGCTCTGGCGGCCGAGGCGGCTGCCGCTCGAGGGGACGGTGTTCTTCTGCCTGTTTGCCGCCTTTATCGTCTGGCAGGGCGTCTCGATCGCCTGGTCGATCCAGCCGAGCCGCTCGTGGGACTACACGAATCGCGGGCTCGTCTACTTCGCGTTCGCCGCGGTCGGTGCGCTCCTCGGTGGGGTGCCGTTGCGGCGGTTCGCCTCTGTTGCCTGCGTGTTGGTCGGTGCGTTGTTCGCGTGGGCGCTGGTCGCGAAGGTCGTGCCGGGGTTGTATCCGGACTACGAGCGGCTGGCGCGGCTGCGCTATCCCCTGGCTTACTGGAACGAGCTCGCGTTGCTTGCCGCGGTCGCGGTGCCGCTCGGGTTGTGGGCGGTCGGGCCGCGGCACGAGCGGCGGGCGCGGCTCGGCGGCGCGCTCTTGTTGTACGCGGCGCTCGTCGTCGCGGTGCTGACGTACTCGCGCGTCGGGATCGTGTTGACCGTCGTCGCTGCGCTCGTGTGGCTCTGGCTCGATCGTGACGAGCTCGCGGTGCTCGGGCCGCTGGCCGTTGCGTGGGTGGTCGGCGCCTGCGTCGCCGCGGCGGCGTTGCTACTTCCCGGGGTCAGCGAGGACGGACAGCCGCATCACGCGCGCCTGCAGGACGGGCTCGTGTTCGGCGCGGTGCTGATCGTCGGGGGGATCGTGGTCGTTTTTGCGACGCGGTTCGTGCTCGAGCGCGCCGTCGATGCGCGGGTGGCCCGCGGGGCGGCCGTCGCGCTCGTCGTCCTGTTGCTCGTCGCGGTCGTGGCCGCGGTGGTGCGTGCGGGCGGGCCGGGCGATTTCGTGAGTGCGCGGTGGCACGAGTTCTCGAACAGGGTCAGCTCGCAGGTGCCGGATACGCCTGGCAGAGTGATCAGCACGAGCTCGAGCAACCGCTGGCGCTGGTGGACGGAAGCCTGGAACGCGTTCACTGCGAATCCACTGAAAGGGACCGGCGCGGGGACCTTCGAGCTCACGGACCGGCTCGAGCGCGACACGCAGCTCGCCACGACCGAGCCGCATTCGGTGCCGCTCCAGTTTCTGAGTGAGACCGGGATCGTCGGGTTCCTGCTGTACGTCGGGGTGATTGCCGCGGGGGTGATTGCGGTGCTGCGGCGGGACCGGACGCGTGTGTGGCTGGCGCTTTCGCTGGCTGTGGCCCTGTGCGTCGTCCATTCCTTCGTCGACATCGACTGGGACTTCCTCGCGGTGCTCGGACCCCTCTTCCTCACCGTGGGGGCACTCGTGTCACCTCCTGTCGTCGAGAGGTCTCCGGTCAGTGGCCGCCGTTGGTTCACCTCGGCTGCCGTGGGCGTCTGTGCAGTCGCGGCGCTTTACTCGTTGGCCTCGCCGTGGCTCGCGACGAACCGCGTCTCAGCCGCTCTCGATGCCTTGACGAACGGGAATCTCCGGCAGGCGCGAACAGATGCGCTGTCGGCGCGGTCGTTCAATCCGTTGTCGGTCGACGCGCTCTTCGCGCAGGCTCTGGTCGAGCGGAACGCCAAGGCACTGACGCTGTACAAGAAGGCTGTCGACCTCGAGCCGAAGAACGCGGAGACCTGGTACGAGCTCGGTTCCTTCGAACTGATGAGCCTGCGCCGCCCACGCGCTGCGTACCGCGACCTGAATCACGCGTACACCCTCGACCACAACATCTTCGGGCCCGGGACCCTGCCGGGTCGTGCTCTCGACGCGGCCCGCTGTCAGATCGACCCGGCTACCTGCCCAAAATGAGCACGAGGTGCGCTCCCAGCAGCTGAGCTGGGTGCATCCCGTCGAGCGGCCGCACGATCCGGATGTGGAGGTCGCGTCCGAGCCGCTTGCCTTCGGCGATGTAACCGGGGCGGTACATGATCAGTGTGCGCGGCGTGTCGCCGGCGGCGTTGCCGACCTGGCCGAGGAGGTAGCCGTGTGCGGTGACCCTGTCGGCTGCGGCGTGTGCGGCGCCGGAGACGCCGCCACCGTTCAGCACCATCACGGAGGTCTCTGCGCGGCCGAGCTCGGGCTTCTTGGCCGGCGCGGGTTGGGCGGTGCGAACCGGGGGCGTGCTCGCGGCCGCGGCGCTCTCGCGCAGATGGCTCGCGAGCGGGTTTCCGAAGACCACGAGCCCGATCGCAGCGAGAGCGATGAGCTCGATCGTGGCGACGGCGGTGACGGCGATGGTCGCGCGGCGCCAGGGCCGGATCGGATCGCTCAGATCGTGCACATGCTGCATCGCCCGGAGCGAGTTCGTCCTGCGCGCCCCCGCTCCTTCAAGCCCGGCGCGTCCTGAAGCGTCACGACCCCGGAGCCGTCGTTCCCCGACATGCCGGCTCGAGCCACGACGGGGACTGTCCCCGACATGTCCCGGCGCGACAGGTCCGCGGCACGGCGACTTTGGACGGAATGGGTCTCACGAATGTGTGACTTCTCTTCCACACCCGCCTCGGGCGGGCACGTCTGGCCGCTTCGCGGCGCATATGTTCGACGGCGGCACGCCGCGGTCCCAGGATCCCGAGGCTGCTCGAGGTGGATGTAAGGCCTCGCTTGCGCGGGGCCTTCGTGTTTCCGCTTCGTACGGTCTATTCTCGAAGGCCTGAGCCCGACACTCGCCGCTTCTGCGCCGGACGATCGCTCGTTGGTCGAGCGGTTCGACGCATGGAAGCGCAGCGGCATTGGACGGCTCGCGCTGTACGGGATCATGGTCGGCGCCGTCGCGGGGCTGTATTACGCAGCCGGCCGCGCCGGCCTCCACCTTGCCTACCTGCACGGCACGGTCACAGCGCTGTGGCCGCCGGTCGGCGTCGGCGTCGCCGCGCTCGTCATTCTCGGCCCCGGGATCTGGCCCGGAATCGTCATCGGCGATCTGCTACTCGCCGACTTCTCGTCGCCGTGGGGGACGATCGTCGGTCAGACGGTCGGGAACACGCTCGAAGTCGTCGTGGCGGCGGTGCTCTTCCGCCGACTGACACAGAAGCGAATCGCGCTCGAGCGGGTCTGGGACGTCCTCGCCCTCGTCGCGTGCGCCGCCCTCGGAACGCTGATCAGCGCCGTCTTCGGCGTCGTCTCGCTCAGGCTCGGCGACGTGATCAAGGCGGATGAGTTCGGCAGTGTCTTCCGCACCTGGTGGCTCGGCGACTTTTCCGGCGCGCTCGTGTTCACGCCGCTCATCCTCGTCTGGGCGGCGCGCAGAACGTGGCGGATGCCGCCCATGCAACTCGCCGAGGCCGTGCTTCTCCTCACAGTCCTCATCGTGCTGATCGAGGTGCCGTCGCAGCGCGACGTGCCGTACATCGTCTTCACCGTGTTGATCTGGGCGGCGCTTCGCTTCGGGCCGTTCGGTGCTGCCACTGCGCTCGCGATCACGTCGTCCTTGACGGTGTGGAACACCGCGCACGGCTCAGGACCATTCGTGCGGGCGTCGATCACGCATAGCGTGCTCGCGAGCCAGCTGTTCGTGACGGTCGCCGCGCTGACGTCGCTCATCCTCGCGGCCGTCACCGCAGAGCGAACCGCGAGCGAGCGCGCGCAGCAGGCGCTCACCGACGAGCAGACTGCGTTGCGACGCATCGCCACGCTTGTCGCGAGTGAGGCGGCATCGGACCGCGTCTTCGAGCAGGTGACGGTCGAGGCGGCCCAGACGCTTGGAGCGTCGGCCGCCAGCCTCGCACGCTTCGACGAGGACGGCACGGTCACGTTCGTCGGGGGCTGGAGTGACTCGGGCCGGCTCGCGTTTCCGGTCGGTTCGCGTGTGCCAGTCGAGGAGACCGGCGTTCTCGCGGAGATCCGAAAGACAGGTCGACCCGAGCGGATCGACGATTACAAGGGCCGGGCGCCAGAGATCGTGGAACGGCTGAGCAGCTTCGGCTACGGCTCGGCGGGCGCCGCGCCGATCAGGGTTGGCGGCCAGGTCTGGGGCGCCCTCGTGGCGGCGGCACCACGCGACGAACCACTTGCACCGGGATCAGAGCGCCGTCTCGCTGACTTCGCCGAACTCGTCGCGCAAGCCCTGGCGAACGCCGATGCATACAGGAAGCTCGCCGCGTCACGCGTCCGGATCGTCGAGGCAGGTGACACCGAGCGCCGACGGCTGGAGCGAAACCTGCACGACGGCGCGCAGCAACGACTCGTTTCCCTGGCACTCCGACTCCGAATGGTCAGAGCGAGCCTGCGGAAGGACCCCGAATCAGCGGAGGCGCTTCTCGCCGAAGCGAACCGCGAGCTCGAACACGCGCTCGAAGAGCTCCGGGAACTCGCGCGCGGGATTCACCCGGCCGTCCTCACCGATCGAGGTCTCGAGGCTGCGGTCCGCGCACTCGCCGACCGCGCTCCGATCCCGGTCGAGCTCGCTCGGCTTCCGGAACACCGGCTGCCGGACTCCGTCGAAGCGGCGATCTACTACCTCGTCGCCGAGGCGATCACGAACGTCGCGAAGTACGCGCAAGCGACATGCGCAAGCGTTGCCGTCGAACGGTCGAACGGATTTGCGACGGTGGTCGTGCGCGACGACGGAATCGGAGGCGCGGAGCCTGTTCCCGGCTCGGGACTCGTCGGTCTCGCGGATCGCGTCGAAGCGCTCGGCGGTCGGCTGCGCATCGAAAGTCCGCGGGGGCAAGGCACACAGCTCACGGCCGAGATCCCCGTCCCAGACGAGGGTGAGACGATAGACCTGTGAATCCCGAGGACCGGACTGAGCGTTTCGATGAGGCCGGTGATGCGACACGCCGCACGAGGCTGGCGACGGAACGGACCTACCTGGCGTGGTGGCGAACCGGGCTGACGTGTCTCGCCGTCGGCTTCGGCGCAGGGCGGCTGGTGCCGGACCTGTCGTCGGGCCCGACCTGGCCCTTCGAGGTGATCGGAGTCTCGTTTGCACTCGTGGGTGTCGGGTTCATCGTCTACGGCTATCTTCGCCAGAAGCAGGTTGAGGCGGCTCTCGCCCGTGCCGAGTACGCGCCTCTGGATACTCGCGCCGCATTCGTGTTCGCGTTCCTGGGCGTGCTTCTCGGAAGCGCGACACTGGTATTGCTACTCGTTCATCCGACCTAGCCAACCCGAGCCGTCGTAGCGGTATTCGCGAACGTCGCGCCGCGTTATTGTCGGCCAATGGAATACGTGAACCTAGGCCGGACGGGGCTGCGTGTCTCTCGCGTCTGCCTCGGGATGATGAGTTTCGGCAGGCACGAGTCGCGGCCGTGGGCGCTTGACGAGGCGTCTGCGGATCCGATCGTGCGCAGGGCCGTCGAGGGCGGGATCATCTTCTTCGACACAGCGGACGTCTACAACGGCGGTCAGAGCGAGGTCGTCACCGGCCGGATGCTGCGCAAGCTCTTCGGTATGCGCGAGGAGTACGTCGTCGCGACGAAGGTGCACGGTCGGACCATGCTGGGCGAGAACGGGCGCGGCCTGTCGCGCAAGCACATCCTGGCTTCGATTGATGCGTCCCTCGAGCGGCTCGGCTTCGACTACGTCGACCTCTACCAGATCCATCGCTGGGACAAGACGACGCCGATCGACGAGACGATGGGCGCGCTGCACGACGTCGTGAAAGCTGGAAAAGCCCGCTACATCGGCGCGAGCAGCATGCACGCGTGGCAGTTCGCGAAGGCACAGGCCGTCGCGCCGACGCCGTTCGTGTCGATGCAGAACCACTACAACCTGATCTACCGCGAGGAGGAGCGGGAGATGATTCCGCAATGCATCGACCAGGGCGTCGGCGTGATCCCGTGGAGCCCTCTTGCCCGGGGCCTGCTTGCTCGGGGGAACGAGCGGACGACGCGCGCCGGGAGCGATCCGTTCCTGGACTCGCTCTACAAGCCCGAGCTGGACCGGCTGGTGATCGAACGCCTGACGGAGATGGCCGGCGTCCGCGGTGTCGCGCCGGCCCAACTTGCGCTCGCGTGGCTGTTGCACAAGCCGGGCGTGACCGCGCCGATCGTGGGCGCGACGAAACTCGGGCACATCGAGGACGCGCTCGCGGCCGAGGAGATCTCGCTGAGCGACGACGAGATCGGGCAACTCGAAGCGCCGTACGTGCCGCATCCAGTCTCGGGCATCGAGCTCTAGCCCGAGCTGGACTAGTCCACGGGCGGCGTAGCCGGCAGAAGCTCGCGCGCCGCTTCCAGCTGATCTTCGCTGACTAGGATTTCTCGCCATCCTCCGGAGCCGCCGATGCCTTGGATCGCGACATCCGCTGGGCGGTCGCCGCACCTGATTCCGTTCTCGCGTAGCAGTGAGCAAAGGATGTCGGCCTCCGCCTGGCTTCCAACCTCCGTCAGGTGGACCGGCGTCTCCATCGGGAGACAGTGTCGCAAAATCCGAATGCTCAGGTCTACGTGGAGGAGATCCAGGCCCACGTTTCCGCGAGGCCTTCGTCGAGTGAGTGCTGCGGCTCCCAGCCCAGCTCGGTCCGCGCGCGCGACGGGTCGAGAACGCTTCGCTGCAGTTCCCCCGGCCGAGCTTCCGCGAACTCGGCCTCGCGCGTGACTCCCGCGACGCGCTGAATCCGCTCGTACAGGTCGAGCACCGACGTCTCGACGCCAGAGCCGACGTTCAGCACGCCGCCGCCGTGCTCCGCCGCCGCCAGAGACGCTGCGACGACGTCGCCGACATAGACGTAGTCGCGTGTCTGCGTCCCGTCGCCGAAGATCTTGGGCGTCCCGCCCTCGCGCAGCCGGTTCATGAAGATCGCGACGACGCCGGCTTCGCCTTTCGGATCCTGACGCGGCCCGTACACGTTCCCGAACCGAAGCGATACATGGGTCGTGCCGTACAGGCGGTTGTACGCAGCGAGGTACTCCTCGCCCGAGAGCTTCGACACGCCGTAGGGCGCGAGCGGCTCGCGCGCGTGATCCTCGTTTGCCGGCCCGTCGCACTCGCCGTAGATCGCGCCGCCCGTCGAGCTGAACACGACCTTCGTGCTGTTTCGCCGCGCGGCCTCCAGCACCTGCAGCGTCCCGACGACGTTGACGTCCGCGTCGAAGTCAGGACGCTCGACCGAAACGCGCACGTCAGCCTGCGCCGCCAGGTGGAAGCAGAGCTCGGCGCGGGCCTCGTCGAAGACACGTCCTGTGTCGACGCGGATGTCTCCCTCGTGCACGCGCGCCTCAGCGGGAACGTTCTCGAGCTTTCCCCGCGAGAGGTCGTCGAGGACGTGCACCTCGTCGCCGCGCGCGACCAGCGCATCGACGACTTGCGAGCCGATGAAGCCCGCGCCTCCAGTGACGACCGCCCGCACGCGCCGTATCGTACGGCCGCGGTGTTCGTCACCTTCGAAGGCCTGGACGGGTCCGGCAAGACCACGCAGGCAGAGCTCCTCGCCGAAGCGCTCCGCGCGGAGGGCCGAGACGTCGTCTCGACCCGCGAGCCGGGAGGCACGCCACTCGGGGAAGAGGTGCGGCGGCTGCTGCTCGAAGGCGTGGAGATGAGCCCGTGGGCCGAGGCCGCCCTCTTCGCCGCCGCGCGCGCCGAGCTGGCCGCGACCGTGATCGCGCCGGCCCTCGCCGCGGGCCGGGACGTCGTCTGCGACCGCTACCTCGACTCCTCGCTCGCCTACCAGGGTCTCGCGCGGGGCCTTGGCGTGGAGCGCGTCCTCATGCTGAACCTCAACGCCACGGAGGGCCTGCTCCCCGACCTGACCTTCGTCGTGCTGGTCGATCCCGAGATCGCAGCGGAGCGCAGCACTGGTAGCGACCGCATCGAGCGCGAAGGGCTCGAGCTTCAGCGGAAGGTCGGCGCCGCCTACCGCGAACTGGCGAGTATGTTCCCGAACCGGATCACGACGGTGGACGGCAACCGCCCGCCCGAGGTGATCGCAGAGGAGATCCGTGAACGCCTTCGAGAGCTTTCCTGAGCAGGCAGAGGCAAAGCGCCTGCTGCGGGCGGCCGTCGCGGACGAAGGGCCTGCGCACGCGTACCTCTTCCACGGCCCCTCCGGCGTCGGCAAGCGCGCGGCCGCCATTGCGTTCGCCGGTGAACTGATCGGAGACCGCGGCCGGGTCGAGCGCGGCGCGCATCCCGACGTCTACCTCATCGAGCCGATCGGGGACCAGATCCGCATCGACGACATCCGCGAGCTCCGCCGCGACCTGCACATGCGGCCGTTCGAGGCCGACCGCCGCGTCTACCTCGTCTACAGCGCGGAGACGATGAACGAGGACGCCGCCGACGCGTTGCTCAAGGACCTCGAGGAGCCGCCGCCGTACGCGGTCATCGTCCTCGTCGCCGACGACCTCGGCCCACTGCCCGACACGATCCGGTCGCGCTGCCAGCTCGTTCCGTTCACGCGCCTCTCCGAGCGCGCGATTCGTACCGAGATCGACGCGCGCGCTCCCGGGCTCTCCCCGAACGAGGCTGCATCGCTTGCGCGGCTCGCGGCCGGCCGCCTCGACCGCGTAACACGTTTGCTCGATCCCGAATCGACCCGACGACGCGACACGCTGCTCGAGGTCGCGCGCTCGGTCTACTCCGATCCGGAGTTCGAGCCGGGCGCTGCCGCGCAGCGGCTCCTCGACGGCGCGCGCGAACGTGCCGCCGAGGCAAAGGTGAAAGCGGAGGAGGAGCTCGAGACGCTCGACCTCACGGCGCGCGAGGCCGAGCAACGCGTCCGCCGGGCCGCCCGCGGCGCCGAGCGTGACGAGCTCCTTGCCTCCCTCGAAGAGCTTGCCTCCTGGTACCGGGACCTGGTCGTCGTGGCCGTGGGCGCGGAGAGCGCCGTCGTCCACGCCGACCGGCTCGACCTCCTCACCGACGACGGCAAGACGGAGCGACTTGCCGGCGCCGAGCGCGCCGCCGAGCTCACGCGCGAGACCTGGCGGGCCTTCGAGGAGTTCAACCTCAGCCCACCGCTCGCCCTCGAGGCGCTCTTCGTGAAGCTTCGCCGCGAGCTCGGCGCCTACGTGCCTTCGCTCACTTAGGAATTTCGCAAGATTTCGAACTGAGCGCTCTCTTGCAGGGTGATCCACAAAAAGGAGAGCCCAGATGAAGAAGCTCATTCTCGTCACAGCCGTCGGCGCCGCCCTGGCATTCCCTGTCGGCGCATTCGGCGCAACGTTCACCGGCGTCGTCGTCGGCAAGACCGGTAGCAACCTCGCGGTCGCGTCGAAATCCGGCACGGTGCGAGCGGTGCACACGCGCTCGCATGCGCGTGTCGGCGCCCGCGTGCGCGTCAATGGCGCCGCCGTCCGCGTGCTCGGGCTCACACACCGTGCCCGTATCCACGCCATCGTCGTCAAGCGCGCAGGCGGAGCAACGCTTCTCGCCGCCGGGCGAAGCCTGCTCTCGATTCGGCAGTCGGGCCGCAGGCTGTCCTCGCTGGCCGGGGCCGGGCCCGCAACTGGAGCCGTGGTCAACGCCACCGTCGGCATCAGCAACGGGCAATTGACGCAGCAGTCGATGCAGGTCGTCGGTCAGATGAACTCGGTGACCGTCATGGCGCAGATCACGGCCGTCGCAACCGGGTCGATCACGGTGCTCGTGAACGGACAGCCGTTCTCGATTCCCCTGCCCGCCGGGATCCAACTTCCCTCAACGCTCGTAGGGCAGTTCGTGACCCTCACGCTGAACCTCGCTCAGGCCGGCCCGACCGCAAGGGCCGACGACGACGACCAGGGCGAGAACGAGGATGACGATGACCAGGGCGAAGACCAGGGGGACGACCACGGCGACCACCATGGAGGCGACGACCACGGAGGTCACGGAGACGACGGAAACGACTAGCAACTCGAGCCCCTCCCCCTCAGCCGGCCGCTCTGATCAGGGAGCGGCCGGCGTCCTCGTCGGGAAGCTGTTCGCCCGGCACGGCCGGATGGTGCTCGGGCTTTGTCGACTGCTTCTTCGCGATCCCGTCGAGGCCGAGGACGCAGCCCAGCAGGTCTTCCTCTCCGCGCACTCCGCCGTACTGCGCGGTTCGCCGCCCCGTGACGCAGCACCCTGGCTCGCTGCGATCGCGCGGAACGAATGCCGGGCGCGGATCCACGCACGAATGCGGGAGCCGCTTACGATCCCCGACCTGCCGTCGGACTTGCCCGACCCGCTCGCAGCGGCTATTCGCGCCGCCGATCTCGATGCGGTCTGGGCCGCGATTGCGAGCCTCCCTCGGCGGCAACGCCGTGCACTGGTCCTGCGCGAGGTGGGCGGGCTGTCCTACCACGAACTGGGACGTGCGCTCGGCGTGTCGCATTCGTCGGTCGAGTCGCTCCTCTTTCGCGCGCGCCAGCACGTACGCAGGCTCGTCGCCGCGGCGACACCCTTTGCTCTGCGCGACGACCTCGCGCGCTTGATCCCGGGCTTCGACTCGGGCAACGCTGCGCTCGTCGCACCTGCCGCCTCACTGCCGATCGCAGTGAAGCTCGCGACGGCGGCGGTCAGCGTTGGTGTCGTCACGACGGGTGCTGCGCAGTTCCCTTTGCATCCGGCACACACCGAGACCAGGGCGCTGAGGACCCCGAGCGCGCAGCCCGCGCGTCGCGCTCCCGTCGACCCCGCGCCGGTCGTGCTCGTGTCCGAGCGGCGGGCGATCACAACTATGCGAACAGCTGAACGACACGGGCAAGGGAGACACCGCTCCGGGAGAGACGGCAACCGAGGCCGAGAAGCAGCCCATCCCGAGGTGCGGGAGCAGGAGCACGCGGTACCGGAGCGCGAGCCGGCCGACGTTGAGTCTGCCCAGATCGAGCCTGCACAACTCGAGCGGGTCGACGACCACGGCGGGTCCGGCAATTCCGGTCCTGGGGGAGGCTCAGGCTCAGGGTCTGGCGATTCCGGCTCGTCGGGCAGCGACTCGGGCTCCCACGGCGGCGACGGCTGACCAACCCGTTCGACCCTCGATCTAGGGTCGCCTAGCGACCCAGGCCTGCCGACACACCTCGTACGAGCGCCCCGCAGAGCGCTCCGCAGCAGGAGGACCGGTGGCCGCAGTTCCGCAGATAGGTCGGGCAACCCGCGTCGAGCGACCAGTCGCTCCGGGGGTCAACGCTGCCGCCGAGCTCTACGAACGCTACTCGGAGCAGATCCTCGGCTACTGCCAGCATCAGCTGGGCTCGCGCGAAGAGGCTGAGGACGCCGTCCAGACGACCTTCATGAACGCCCTGCGCGGACTGCAGCGCGGCATCGTCCCCGAGCTCGAGTCGGCGTGGCTGTTCAAGATCGCGCACAACGTCTGCCTGTCTCGGCACCGCTCGTCGTGGCGCCGCGGCAAGGTCGAGTCACCGAACAACTTCGAGGTCCTGCAGGAGGTCGTCGCAGGGCCGGACCACGCGGCGGATGAGCTGATCCGCCTCCAGGACGTCCTCGAGGGAATGCCGGAGGCCCAGCGCCGCGCGATTCTGTTGCGCGAGTGGCAGGGGCTCACCTACAAGGAGATCTCGACCGAGCTTGGCCTGACCCAGGGCGCCGTCGAGACACTGATCTTCCGCGCACGACGCGCACTCGCTCAGGGCCTGGAGCAAGACGCGGACACGTGGAAGAGACGGCTGCGTCGCGGCGCCGACGTCGGTGGCGTATTCGCTTGCGTGAAAGCGCTGCTCGGCGGCGGCGGCGCGGCAGCCGTCAAAATCACTGCGACCGCACTCGCGGTTGCGACCACGGCGGTGGCGGCCGCCACCACGGAAGGACCGAAGCAGGACGCGTACCACCTGAGCGTCGGCAAGCAGCCCGCTCCGACGACGATTCTCGTCACGCGTGCGGCCGCGCCCAGGTCAACGGCGCTGACGAGCACGACCCTCGCGCATTACACCGCGATAAGAACCGGGAGGTTCGCGAGCTCGGGCGCGCGGAGCCTCCCGAAGCCTGTCTTGCTGCCCACCTCGCAAGCCGCCGAGGCGACTCACGCGCCGGCACCCGATACGTCCCCGGCGCCGACCCCCACCCCCACGCCTGAGCCTGCACAGACCGAGCCGACACCTCCTCCTGCGGCAGTGACGATCGCCGCGCCTGCCCCGGCGCCGTCCGACAACGGCAAGTCCAAAAAGGACGAGCGCACGCCGCTGGCGACGACTCAGCCGACCGAGACGACGCCTGCTCCGGCGTCCGCTCCCACGCCCGATCCGGCACCGCCGGCCGATCCGCCCGCCGCGCCCGAGCAGGCCACGAGCACCGACACGGGCAAGCCCGACAAGTCCGACAAGCCGGATAAGCCCGCCAAGCCCGAGAAGCCCGGCAAAGACAAGTAACACGCGGGAACCAGTCGCCCTGACGGGCCAGAGCCCGCACAACCTGGCGCTAAACTGAGCCGGCTGCCGACGTAGCTCAGCTGGTAGAGCACTTCACTCGTAATGAAGGGGTCCCCAGTTCGAATCTGGGCGTCGGCTCTGTCTAGCTGGGAACGAGCCGGGCGGCCCAGATCGCGACCGCCCGGCAGCAGGGAAGACCTATCCGCAGGTCGTGATCTCGAAGCTGTGGGGCACGAAGGGATTGCTCGCGCTCGTGTTCGTGTGGGACACGTCGAGGACACGGAGACTTGTCAGCCCGTCGGCCGATGTGGCGTTGATGTGGAAGGTGTTATGGACGACGAAGTTGCTCCTGTTGAAGCTCCCGCCGAACCACTCGGTCAGCCGGCCGGTGAGCGGAGGCACGGCCGGATCAGGCACACCACCCGCCGTCGGGTCGCCGATGAAGGCTGTGACCGTCACCGTGCCAGTCCAGGTCGACGTGAACCACCCATCCAGCGCGTTGTTGACGATCGAATGTTCGATGCCGTTACCCGTACCCGTGAAGAGCACGAAGTCGGTGGTCACGAACGCCGGGCAGTTCTGTGCGTTC
>Ga0070678_100000762_pt1 | contig 16156 bp, 15 predicted proteins | sample KBSM73metaG_FD_65647 | JGI IMG/M metagenome (GOLD analysis project Ga0070678, IMG submission 65647) | Miscanthus rhizosphere microbial communities from Kellogg Biological Station, Michigan, USA - KBS M7-3 metaG | ecosystem: Host-associated > Plants > Roots > Rhizosphere > Soil ...
GGTTCCAGACCTCGCTGACCCCGTGCGTCTACCCGATGATCCCGATCACGCTCGGGATCTTCGGCGCGCGCGGCAACGTCAAGCGCACCCGCGCCGTCGCGCTGGCCGCGGCGTACGTCGGCGGCATGGGCCTCATGTACGCGACGCTCGGCGTCGTGTTCGCGCTGATCGGGCACCAGTTCGGTACGCAGCTGTCCTCGCCGTACTTCGTGATCCCGCTCGTGATCTTCTTCGCCGCCCTCGCCACCTCGATGTTCGGCGCGTTCGAGCTCAATCTGCCGGCATCTCTGCAGGCCAAGCTCAACGCGATCGGCGGCCAGGGCTACAAGGGTGCATTCGCGATGGGCGCGGTCGGTGGCCTGATCGCCGCGCCGTGCACGGGCCCGTTCCTGCTGGGGCTGCTCGCCTACGTCGCGACGTCGCACAACGTCGTGCTCGGCGGCTCGATGCTGTTCATCTACGCGCTCGGCATGGGCGTGCTGTTCTTCGTGCTCGCGATGTTCGCGGTCTCGCTGCCCAAGTCGGGCCGCTGGATGGAGTGGGTGAAGTCCGCGGCCGGCATCTTCATGCTGCTCGCGGCGATCTACTACCTGGCGCCGCTGGTGCCGGCGCTGCGCAAGCTGCAGCACCCGCAGACCGGCTTCCTGCTCGGCGCGCTCGGGCTCGCGGTGGTTGGCTTCGTCCTCGGCGCGGTTCATCTGTCGTTCCACGGCGGCTGGGGCGAGCGCATGCGCAAGGGCTGGGGCATCGCGTGCGTGGTGGTCGGCCTGTTCGGTGCGTGGAGCTGGTACCTCGCGCCCAAGCAGGAGCTGCCGTGGCAGCACGACGAGGCGGCCGCGTTCGCGAAGGCGAAGGCCGAGCACAAGGGCGTGATGATCGACTTCGGCGCGTCGTGGTGTAACCCGTGCCACGAGCTCGAGCACACGTTCGCCGACCCCGGCGTCTACGCGGCGATCAACGACAACTTCGTGCCGCTGAAGTTCGACGTCTCGGATGACAACGCCACGAACGACGCGCGCAAGGCGAAGTACGACGCCGGCAACCTGCCCGCGGTGCGCTACCTGACCGCGGACGGAAAGCCGGTCGGCAAGATCGACCGCGTGGTCGCGCCGGCCGAGATGATGACGATCCTCACCCCCGCGATCGAGGGCGTGAAGGCCAACGGTGCCGTCACCGGCGGCACCGACGTCTGCGCCGCGAACTAGTGGCGCACGAGCGGATGGCCGCCCTGCGCGAGCTTGAGCTTCGTCCAGCCCATGCGCGGCACCTTGCGCGACAGCACGAGGGACGCCGGCGGGATCGCGATCGCATCGACGTGCGGCTGCGAGCCGGTCTGTCCCGGCAGCTCGAACAGCGGGTTCGTGACGAAATTGCTGCCGGTCGCGGTCGGGTCGACCACGGCGAGCGTCTCGTTGGACCAGGTCGACCCGTCCGACGAGATCGGTCCCCACGTGCCGTTATCGATCACGGCGAGGATCACGGGCGTCGCGCCGTGGAACGTCGTCATCGCCTGGACCGGCGCCGCGTTGTACCAGTCGAGCGTCGCGATCGACGTCAGCGTGCCATCCGTCGTGTTCACCGTGTCGAGCTCGCCGGTGAACCCGTCCGTGGCGTCCGGCGCCGCGCCGCTCGGAGCGACCACGAGGTTGTTCGAGCCGTCGACCGCGAGGCCACCAAAGAAGGCGGGTACGGCCAGCGCACCGCCGATGACCGTTGCCGTGCCGGTGGCCGGATCGATCGAGGCCAGACCGGTGCCGAGGTCGTTGGTGCCGTCGTTGGAGTCGGCCCACGCATACAGCGTGCCGCCGACGAACTTGATGTCGCTGACGTTGTACGCGTTACCCGCAGCGTCGGTGATGTCAACGATCACCGTCGCACCGGTCGAGAGGTCGATCGACATCAACTGCGAGGTGCCGTCGACGTCGGAGTCCGCGTAACCGGTGGTCGCGGCCCACAGGGTGCCGGTCGAGTCGAAGTCCATTCCGCCGTAGCTGTAGGCATTACCGTCGGCGTCGGCCAGCGTGCCGATGTTGAACGACAGCGCGGCAAACGGATCGATCACGTAGAGGCTTCCACCCGCGGCGAAGGAACCGTCGAAGGCGTTGCCGCCACCAATGCCGTCGCCGGCGAAGATCATGTCGTAGTTGAACGGCGTGGTCGCCGAGCCGAGGTTCGTGGTCAGGGTGACGGTGACCTGCGGGCTCAACGTGCAGCCACCCGGGATCTGACCGCTGACGGTCGTAGCGCTCGCCGCGCCGAGGGTCGCCTTGCAGTTGTCGTCCGTGGTGTCGCCGAAATGGACGTCGATGCTGGTCACGTTCGAGCCGACAAACCCGGTGCCGGTGATCGTGAACAGACCGCCGCCGGAGATGCCCGCCTCGGCGGGATCCATCATCGTGATCGTCGGCGCCGCTGCGACGGTGTTGTCGTCGGCGACGCACATCGTGCCCATCAGGTGGGTGCCGGCGCCGCAGGTCGTGTCGTTGCCGCTGCCGTTGCTGCCGGTGTTGCTGCCGTTGTCGGCGATGCACTGGTCGCCCATCTTGGTCGTGCCCGTGCCGCAAGTCGTGCTGTCTCCGCCGCAGGCGGCAACAGCCGCGGCAAGTCCGGTCAGTAGAAGTGTCGTGCGCATTTTGGCGCGGTGAATCGCATACGGCTGGGGCGTTCCGCAACAACAATCGCTTGACCGGGTGACCGGTTCGCAGGACAAACCGCGCCGATGCGCGCCGCCCTTGCCCTGGTCCTGCTCGTCGCCTGCGCCGATTCCGCCGCGACCGGCGACATCGATGTCGCCGCCGACGGGGCGGCCGATGCGGCCGATCCCAGCGTACGCACTGGAGATACGACGCTCTCGGTCGGTCGCGACCTCACCCGGCGCGGCGACACGTTCGTGCTGCGCGGCAAGACCAGCCGGACCCTGACCGGCGGGTCGGGGTTCGTGATCGATGATCCCTACGGCCAGTTCGCCCAGGTCTCGCCGCGGACGTTCGAGCTGACGTGGTCGACGACGGATGTGCGGTCGCTGGCCGATGGTGTCGACCAGATGATCGCGATGGACTTCGTGCACGCGAGCGGCAAGCCCGATCACCTGACCGGGCGCGTGGTCGTGCGGCCTCGCGTGGGCTCGCTGACCGGCTCATCGAAGGTGTACGTGACGGCGGAGCTGACGCCGGTCGTGGTCGACGGGCTCGTGGTGTACCGGCTCGCGGGGCACACGACCGAGGCGAACGCGAACGTGGTGTTGCTCGTCGATGGACACGAGGAGCGCGGCGTGGTGACGCGCGGCGATGACAAGGCGTTCGCGATCGACCTGACGCCGGACCGCGCGATCGCGCTGACCGCGGGCCAGGACCTCGTGGTCAATGCGTTCTTTCCGACCGGCGGCGTCGTGAAGCACATGAAGCTCGGGCTCGCGGTCAAGAAGCTCGGCATGACCACCGGCGACGCCGAGCAGGTGTGGCCGCGGCCGACCTGCACGTCTGCGCTGCGGTCGTGCCTGACGGGGCTGCCCGGTGATGGCGATGACACCGGCGCGTGCGGCGACGCGGTGCACGTGCTCGCCTGCCAGGGCACGGTCGGCGTGACGATCGACGACGTGGCGATGCAAGGCGCGTTGCACGACGCCGACGCGCAGATCGCGCCGCTGCGCGACGATGCCATCGGCCTCGTCGGTGCCGCGCGCGCCGACGCCTGGCTCGCGGGTGCGCACGACACCATCGAGCAGGGCCTCGAGGACGCGTTCGGGCGCTGGTTCGTGACGCCCGCCGGGCGCGAGCGCGTGCTCGCCGCCACCCTCGAGGCCGGCCTCGACACCGCGTACGCGCGTCCGCTCGACCTCGTGCCCGCAGCACCGGTCGTCGCGACCGATGCCGCGGCGATGCGCCAGGTCGTCGCGGACGCGGTGCTCGCGCAGCTCACCACGATGGACTTCATCGACACCGATTTCGGCCGGACGCTCGAGGGCCTCGCGCACGAGTTCCGCGCGATGCACGTCACCGACATCCGCGCGTTTCGCGAGACCGTCACCCCGGAGCCGTACCCGGGGATTCCGAGCGAGGACGTCTACATCGGCTCGTGGCTCGGCACGCACACCGAGGTGGTGGTCGAGCGCGCGACCGGCGCGGTCGTGTCGACGCTGGTCGAGATCGACTAGAACAGGCAACGAACCCCACCGGGGTTGCGGGATCGGGCGCATCGCGTCGCGGTGCCGAGAGAGGCTCTCCGCGGGTGGCTATGGTCTCGCGGTTCGACACCGCGCCACGCCGCGACGACGCGCGCCCAATGGAACGCGCGAGGTCCGCGAACGGATCAGTTCAGTTTTTCAGGAGCAGCGACCGCGATGCCCATGAAGCGGCGCATCGCGTAGGTGCCGAACGGAAACGGGATCGGAGTCCCGGCGAGCAGCGCGACGCGCGCCCTGCGATAGGCAACCGCAAACTCGCGCTTGCGTTGAATCGCCTCGAGGCGGGCCCAGAGGCTGCGCGCGGCGATCGTCGGGCGAAGGTTTCTTCGCGGCTCACGGCTGGTAGGTGACTCGCGCCACGACTGGCGGAGAATCGCGTATCGGCCGAGCACGCGCTTGCCCGTACGGGCACGGCGCTGGGCCGCCTCGGCTTCGACGACGGCGACGCGCGCGCGCACTTCCGCGAGCAAGGCCTCGCGGTCACCGAGCTCGGGGGGAATCGTGAGCTCCAATGTCACCTCGGCGGGCATCGTGCCGTCCGACGCGAAGAAATGCGCTGGTCTAGTCGCTCTCAGCGGAGTGCCGGTCATGAGCGCGCGGTAGCCACTTGCGCCGGGCCAGTCCTCGACGCGCTCGACCAGGTCGTCCTTGACCGGATTGGTGGCTATGTAGACGAGCTTGTTGATGACGTCTTCGGGCGTCTCGAGCCGCACGACGCATACCTGCTCGGTGGAGAAGAAGTTCTCCCACCGGCCGCGGTACGCGTTCATGCACCTGGCGAGGAGCTTGTGAAAGTGCTCGTTGAACGCGGGGCCATTGCCATGCCGGTCATAGATGCCGTCGTGCAGGTGATTGGACATCTGGACGAAGTCCATGACCTCCACCTGATGGCGCTGCGCGGCGACCGTGAGGCAGTAGATGAAGGCGTTGTTGGTCTCGCGATCCGGACGGAGCAGGAACTGTCGCTGTGTACAGCTTCGCGTCACCATGCTGGCGGAGCCCGGGTAGACGGGGCGAGGCTGTGTCACGACAGCTGCGCAGGTGCACGGGCTTTGCCAGCGCTATGTGGCCGAATCGATGCGCCCAGGACCTGCATCCGTCCTAGTAGCGGACATTGCCCGGACGCGTGACCGGATATCGGACATCGCGAGATTGAGAACTCGCCGTCGCTCGCGCCGCTAGTCCGCAACCCCGGTCTGGCGACTAGAACAGGCGAATGTTCGCGCGCAGGGCGAGCAGCGCCTCGGCGTCGATGCCGCGGTAGTGCGTCTCGAGATCGTTCGCCGACGCGCCGTTGCCGCTCTTGAAGAAGTAGCCGTAGCCGACCGGCACCACGACGCCGAGGTCGAAGACCTTGTCGAGGTGCTTGCCGAACCCGAGGCGGGCCTCGCCGATGAAGGCCTTGTCCGTGATCTGCGCGTTGTCGAGCGGCGGCATGACCTGGGCGCCCGTGCCGAGGCCGAACCACATGCCGGCACCGAACTCGAAGTAGCTGCCCTTGCCGGCCTTCTGCTCGTCCGCCGAGCCGAGCTCGCTCGTGAAGTGGATGCCGAGGCCGAACTGCGTCCAGGTCTTCAGGCCGTCTCCGTTGACGTACTGGTGGTGCTGGATCCACGCGTCGAAGAAGAGAATCTCGCCGCCGATCAGCGCACCGTATGCGCCGCCCTTGGCCTTGCCGAAGAACGCCGAGTCCTTCGCAGCGCCCGCGGTGCCCTCGCCGTACATCCCGCCTCCGTGGAGCTCGCCGAACAGCTTGAACGTATCGGCCGAGGCGGGGGCCGCGAGCGCGGCCACGATCAGGAGCGGTGAAAGGCGACCCATTGGAACGATTGTCGCCGGTTTTGCGCGCGCGCGCCACGTGGCCGATCGCACACCGATTCGCTAGAGTGCGCTGACCATGCGGTGGTTGCTCGTGATCAGCGTCGCCCTCGGGGCGTGTGCCGATCGGCAGGCCGAGCGCCTCGAGAAGATCAAGGACGCGGTGTGTGCGTGCAAGACGTCGAGCTGCGCCGAGCTCGCGCTCAAGGACGTGCCGAAGGACGACGTGAAGGCGTCGCGACGCTCGCAGGCGGTGGCGCGCGGGATGCTCGAGTGCATGTCGAAGCTGTACGAGGCAGAGCGCCCCTCGACCGATCCCGACGCGACTACTCCGTAGGCTCGGCGTCCGACTCGGCGACCGCGGGCACGGGCTCGCCTTCGATCGGCCAGTCGTCCGTGCTCTCGGCGTGGGCGGCCGCCTGGAGGTCCTTGAGGATCTCGCCGCCGAGGCGCACCCCCGGCATGACGATCGCCATCGCCGGCGTGATCACGACATCGGCATCGGACTCGCGGCCGAAGAACGCCGTGTGCTCGTAGTAGCGGACCGCGTAGCGCACGAGCACCGCGCACGTCGCCGCGATCGGCACCGCGAGCACCACACCGACGAAGCCGAGCAGCTTGCCGCCCGCCACCACCGCGAACAGCGCGCCGGACTCCGAGAGCCCGACCCGGTGGCCGACGATCTTCGGCGTGAGCACGCCGGCCTCGAGCAGGTGCAGGCACAGGATCACGAGGCCGACGAGCCCGAGCGTCTGCAGGCTGCCGCCGTCGGCGACCGTCACGAGCGCCGCGATCGCGGCACCCACGAACGTGCCGACGAACGGGATCACCGTCAGCGCACCGACGAGCAGGCCGATCGGCAGCGACAGCGGCATGTCGACGATCGTGAAGCCGGTCGCGTAGAGCACCGCGAGGATCGTCGTGACGATCGCCTGGCCGCGTACCCAGCCCGCGACCACGCCGTCGATCTCGCGCCCGATCTCGCGGACCTCGCGGCGGCGGCGCGGCGGGATCATGTGATCGATGCGATGGAGCAGATTCGGCCAGTCGACGAGGAAGTAGAACGAGAACACCGGAATCAGCAGCATCTCGGCCATCACGCCGAGCAGGTGGAACACGCCGCCGACCGCCGCGGTCGCGAGGTCGCGGAGCGGGCCGCCGCCGAGCGTGGCCTGCAGGTGCTCCTTGGTGACGTAGACCTTCCAGTCCGACGGGATGTCGACGCCCATGTGCGTGTGCAGCCAGGCGCTCAGGTTGTCGAGCATGCGCGGCAGGTCGCCCGCGAACTCGACGAGCTGGTCGTAGACGCGCGGCGAGGCGAATGTGATCGCGGTGACGATCGTCGCGATGCACGCGGCGAGCAGCAGCACCGCGCCGAGCATGCGCGGGACGCCGCGGCGGACGAGCCGCTCGAGCACCGGATCGAGCATGTACGCGATGCCGAGCGCGGCGAGGATCGGCGCGAGCACGGTCGCGAGGAACCGCAGCACGATCCAGCCGAGCACGACGAAGATCGCGATCAGGAGCCAGCGCAGCATCCCGATCACCTGCGTGTTCTGCGTGCTCGGCACCCCTCTCAGGCTACCCCAGGTTCATGGCAGCGCGGCGATGCCGACGAACGAAGGCGAGGTCGCGGCGATCTGCTGCGTCGTCGGCCGGGGGATGCCGCTCGTCGGATCGACCGTGAACGTCACCACCGTGCTCGAGCCCTGGTTCGCGACGAAGAGCCACGCGCCGTCGGGACTCATCGAGAAGTGGCGCGGGGTCATGCCGCCGCTCGGAGTGAAGGCCACGGGCGACGGGGAGCCAGAGCCGGCCAGCGTGAACAGCACGAGGTCGTCGGCGCCGCGATTCGACGCGTAGACGTACCCGCTGCGAAACAAGATCTCGGCGCCGGTGTTCTGGCCGGTGAAACCCGACGGCAGCGTGGTGATCGTGTCGACGGCCGTGAGGCGGCCGGTGGTGTCGTCGACGTGGAGGCTCATCATCGTGCTGGCGACCTCGTCGACCAGGTACGCATCCGGCGAGACCTCGGTGAACACGAGGTGGCGCGGGCCGGCGCCGGCCGCCGTCGGCATGTGCGGCACCGCGTTCGGCGTGAGCATGCTGCCATCCCACAGGTACTGCGCGACGTAGTCGGCGCCGAGGCACGGCACGAACGCGTAGCCGCGGTGCACGACGACCTCGTGGGCGTGCGCTCCGGCGTTCACGGTCTGGGTCGCGGGCTGCAGCGAGCCGTCTGCCGCGATCGGCAGCACCGAGACCGTGCCGTCGCCGTAGTTCGCGACGAGCACCCGGTCACCCGCGACGGTGACGTGCGCCGGGCCGCTGCCGCCCGAGGATTGATCGTTCAGCCTCGTCAGCGCGCCCGTGGCCGGATCGATCGCGAACGCGACGACGCGGCTGTTCGTCTCGTCGACAGCATAGAGGTGCGTGCTCGCAGCATCCCACGCGAGGAACGAGGCGGCGGTCGCCGGGATCGAGCCCCGCATCGCGAGCGCGCCGGTCGTGCCATCCACCCCGTACCAGCCGATCGACGGGCCGTAGCCGCCGACGTAGGCGACCCAGCGCGTCGCTGCGGGCGCGTCGATCGGAGCGGCGTCGTGAGCCGGCGCGACCATGCCGGGGCCTTCGCAGGCGGCCATCACCAAGAGTAGCAGGCGCTTCACGGAAGGACCGGCGCGAGATCGAGCTGCAGCTTCTTCTTCTCCGCGCGCGTCAGGTCGAGCTCGACGTAGCGCGAGAAGTAGTCCTCGTGACGGAGCTCGATGCGGTGCTTGCCCGGATCGACCGCGATGCCGCCACGGATCACGCTGATCGGGCCGACGAACCGGCCATCGACGTAGACCTGCGCGTCGGAGATGTTCGAGCGCAGGTAGACGACCGCATCACTCGCGGCGACGCCGTTGGGGCCGACCCTGGGTCCGCACGCGGCGACTGCGATCAGTCCAGACATCAGGGCCGCGCGCTTCACGGCGCCCCCGACAGCGTGACCTCGACGACCTCGCCGACGATCTTCACCGCCGCGGCCGTGTCAGTGGCCGGCGGCTTCTTCGCGATCGCGGCAACGCGCTCGATCGACTGGTCGGTCGCGACGCCGATCACCCAGCCGCTCGGCGACAGCCGGCGCAGCGAGGCGGCGCGCACGCCCTTGGCGCCGGCGAGGTAGCGCTGCTCCTCGAGCACCATCCCGAACGGTGTCGTCGACGGCATGCGGACGAGCACGATGCCCGCCTCGCCGATCGGCGTGTCGTCGCCGTTGAACGCGCCGGCCTGCGCGAGCTTCTGCGGTGCGGGCGGCAGCACGTCGGTCATCGCGGCGGCGAGCGCGCGGTCGACGGCGTAGCCGGTCGTGTCCTCGCCGCGCGCGGCGGCGATCGCGGTGCCCTGCCCGACCGGCTTGCCCTTGTCGAGCATACGCACCTTCGCCGTCACCAGTGCCGCGGGCTGCGGCTGGCCGCGCACGGGAACGAGCGCGCCGATGCTGACGCTGGCGACGAGCGCCATCTCGGCCTTCGCCTGTTCGGCGAGCTGCGCCGCGGTCGCGTCGTCGATGTCGCCGTCGGGACCGGCGGGAGACTTGCGCACGACGATGCCGGCCGCACGCAACGCGCTGGTCAGTGCGGGCACGCCGAGGTCGCTGCGCGTGCCCCCGGCACTGATCACCCGGACGAGCACGGCCGCGGTCTTCGCCGTCCCGGTGGGCGCGGCGCCGGCGCCCGGCTCGACGGTCGCGATGTCGAGCTCGCCGAGTCGCGCTCGCAGCTTGTCGCGGTCGATCTTCACGCTGACGGCGAGCTGGCGGCGCGCGTCGTCGGTGTCGTCGCGGGTCACGGTGAACTTCACGACCCACAGCCGCGCGTGCGCGACGATCTCGCGATCGAGGTCGGCCTTGCGCGCGGCACGAACATCCGGCGCCACGACATCGGCGATCGCGGCGTTGACCGCGTGCGCGAACGCATCGTCGAGCGCGGCGACGCGCGCGTCGGCACCGGTCGCAGGCGCACCACCTTCGGCCTCGTACGCGACGACGTCATCGGCGAACGCGGGCGTGGCGAGCGCGGCGAGCATCACGGCCACCAGGACACGGCAGATCACGCCAGGTAGCCTAGCACTGCCGGGAAATCGCCACGGCCGGAAGGCTCGCGAACGCGATCGCCTGTCGCGGGATCAGGGCTTGCCGACGATCACGTACAACGCCTGCGGCTGGACATCGATTCCCTCGATCGCACCGCCCTTGCCGCGCTTGCCGGAGACGTGCGGCGCGTCCTTCGCCCACGCCGGCAGGCTGTCCGGCGTGACCCAGATCGTCGCCGCCGACAGGGCGCCCACCGCAGGCTTGCCGGTCACCCCGTCGACGATCACGACGGGCGCCGGCTGATCCCCCGCCGCCGGCAGCTCGCGCGGTCCGGACAGCGCCTGGCGCACGGCCTCGATCGGCACCGCCATCGTCACGCGCCACGCGCCATCGGTCTCGGGCTCGGCGGCCAGCTCGAGCGCATGGTCCACGGCCGCCGCGAGCCGGGCCGCGACCGCCGCATCCTTGGGATGGCCGACCTTCGCGCCGCTCGCGAGCGTCAGCGCGCTGACCTCCGCGGCCAGCTTCTTCCTCGCAGCATCCTCGGCGCCGCGCCGGGACGTGCCGCGCGCGACCGCCGGGTTCGGCGCATGCCGATCGGCGACGCCCACGCCGTCGGCGGTCACCAGGCCCTTGGCCCAGTCGACGTCTGCATGGGCCACTGCAGTGAGCAGCAGCAGAGCCAGCAACACCCGCATGGCCTGGATGATACGCGACGCGAGCGCGATTCCCGCGCGAACGCCGCTACTCCCACTCGATCGTGCCGGGCGGCTTGCTCGTGATGTCGTAGACGACGCGGTTGATGCCGCGCACCTCGTTGATCACGCGCGAGCTGATCCGCGCCAGCACGTCGTACGGGAGCTGAACCCAGTCGGCCGTCATGCCGTCCCGCGAGTGGACCGCACGGACCGCCAGGGCCTCCTCGTACGTGCGCGCATCGCCCATCACGCCGACCGACCGCACGGGCAGCAGCACGCCGAACGACTGCCAGATCGACTCGTAGAGGCCCGCGGCGCGGATCTCCTCCTCGATGATCGCGTCCGCATTGCGCAGGACGTCGAGGCGCGCGCGCGTCAGCGGCCCCAGGCAGCGGACCGCGAGGCCCGGGCCGGGGAACGGCTGCCGCCACACCATGTGCTTGGGCAGGCCGAGCTCGAGGCCGAGCTGGCGGACCTCGTCCTTGAACAGCTCGCGGAGCGGCTCGACGAGCGAGAGGTTCATGCGCTCGGGCAAGCCACCGACGTTGTGGTGGCTCTTGATCGTGTGCGAGGGGCCCTTGAACGACACCGACTCGATCACGTCCGGGTACAGCGTGCCCTGCGCGAGGAACTTCGCGTTCTGGATCGTCTTCGACTGCTCCTCGAACACCGCGATGAACTCGTAGCCGATGATCTTGCGCTTCTTCTCGGGATCGGTGCAGTCGGCGAGCGCCTTCAGGAAGCGCTCCTCGGCGTCGATCACGCGCAGATCGACATGGAAGTGATCGCGGAAAATCGCCGCCACATACTCGCGCTCGCCTTTTCGCAGCACGCCGTTGTCGACGAAGATGCAGGTGAGCCGGTCGCCGATCGCCTTGTGGATCAGCGCGGCGGCGACGGACGAATCCACACCGCCCGACAGTCCACAGATGACCCGGCCTTGCTCGCCGACCTGGGCGCGGATCCGGGCGACCGCCTCGTCGACGAACGACGCCATCGACCAGTCGCCCTTCGCGCCGCAGATGCCGAACAGGAAGTTGCCGAGTAGCTCGGCGCCGCGCGCCGTGTGCACGACCTCCGGGTGGAACTGGACGCAGTGGATCTTGCGCGCCGCGTGCGCGAAGCCTGACATCGTGCAGTTCTCGCTCTCGGCCGTGTGCGTGAACCCGGCCGGCAGCGCGTCGACGTGATCGCCATGCGAGGCCCACACCGCGAGCTCCTCGCCGGCCTTCACGGTGCGGAACACGCCCTCGCCGCCCAGCTTCACGCGGACCGTGGCACGGCCGTACTCGCGCTTGTCCGCCGGCGTGACGACGCCGCCGAGCAGCTTCGCGGTGAGCTGCGCGCCGTAGCAGATGCCGAGGATCGGCACGCCGAGCTCGTAGAGGCCGGCCGGGATCGTCGGCGCGCCGTCGTCGTAGACGGAATTCGGGCCGCCCGACAGCACGATACCGAGCGGCGCCATCGCCTTGACCTTCGCGAGGTCAGCCGCGAGCGTGTACGGATGGATCTCGCAGTAGACGCTCTGCTCGCGGATCCGCCGCGCAATCAGCTGCGTGTACTGCGAGCCAAAATCGAGGACCAGAACGAGCTGATGCGCCATCGTGTTCGTTACTCCAGGCGGTAGTTCGGAGCTTCCTTGGTGATGATCACGTCGTGAACGTGCGATTCGCGGAGGCCCGAGGACGAGATCTTCACGAACCGCGCCTTCTCGTGCAGCTCCGCGATCGTCGCGCAGCCGACGTAGCCCATCGAGGCACGCAGGCCACCGATCAGCTGATACAGCGACTCGCGAAGCGGGCCCTTGTACGGCACGCGGCCCTCGATGCCTTCGGGCACGAGCTTCTGCGGTGCCTCGACGTCGCCCTGGAAGTAGCGGTCCTTCGACCCTTCCTTCATCGCGCCGATCGAGCCCATGCCGCGATAGCTCTTATACGAGCGCCCCTGGTAGAGGATGATCTCGCCGGGCGCCTCGTCGGTACCCGCGAACAGCGACCCGATCATCACGGTATCGGCACCGGCCGCGAGCGCCTTCGCGACATCGCCCGAGTACTTGATGCCGCCGTCCGCGATGATCGCGACGCCCGAGCCCTTCGCCGCCGCGACCGAGTCGCTGATCGCGGTGAGCTGCGGGACGCCGACACCGGCGACGATGCGCGTGGTGCAGATCGAGCCGGGACCGACGCCGACCTTCACCGCGTTGACGCCGGCATCGATCAGCGCCTTGGTCGCCCCGCCGGTCGCGACGTTGCCCGCCACCAGCTGCAGCTTCGGAAACTTCTTGCGGGTCTCGCGCACCGCCTCGATCACACCGGCCGAGTGGCCGTGCGCCGTATCGATGCAGATCACGTCGCAGCCCGCTGCCATCAGCGCCTCGATGCGCTGATCGCGATCCGCGCCGACACCGACGGCCGCGCCCACCCGCAACCGGCCGCGATCGTCGACCACGGCGGTCGGGTTCTCCTCGGCCTGCTCGATGTCGCGGATCGTGATGAGGCCCTTGAGCTTGCCGCCGCTGTCGACGACGAGCAGCTTCTCGATCCGGTGCTTGTGCAGGAGGTCCTTCGCCTCCTCGAGCGACACGCCCTCTTTGACGTTCACCGGGTTCTTCGTCATCACCTCGCCGACCTGCAGCGAGAGGCGCTTCTCGAACCGCACGTCGCGATTGGTCAGGATGCCGACCGGGCGCATCTCGGCGTCGACCACGGGCAACCCGGAGATCCGGTGGTGCCGCATGATCGCGAGCGCCTCCTCGAGCGTGCGCGACGGCGCGATCGTCAGCGGGTCGACGACGATGCCCGACTGCGCCTTCTTCACGCGGTTGACCTCGCGTGCCTGCTCCTCGATCGTCAGGTTCTTGTGGATGAAGCCGATGCCACCCTCGCGAGCCATCCGGATCGCCGTGTGGGCCTCGGTCACCGTGTCCATCGCCGAGCTGACAAGCGGCATCCGCAACCGGATCGCCGGCGTCAGGTGCGTGGTGACATCCACGTCGCGCGGGATCACCTCGCTGAACGCCGGGACCAGCAGGACGTCGTCGAAGGTGAGCGCTTCGCGAAGTTGGTCCTCGAACATGGCGCACCTTAGTAAAAGGGTCTGACGGCGGCAACCCCCGCTGTGGGGCCCGAACTCCCACCCACGGGGCGTTCACCCCCGGTGAACGTTGCACGATTAGCCACATTCTCACCTGTTACGCTGGCATGGACGTTGATCTCTGAGACCCGGGGGTACCTCCATGCGCCACGCCATTCCTTTGCTTATCGTCACCGCGTGCGCCGGCAAGGCGCCGCCCAACCCCAACGGGAATGCAGATGCTGCGGTCGATGCCGCGCAGGGATCGGCGGCCACCACCGCGATGCTCAGCGGCAAGGCGATGGACTTCTTCGGAGGCCAGGCCGTGGACGGCGTGGCACTCGCGACCGACGGCGTCGATCCCCAGCAGACGACGATGAGCGGCTCCGACGGCAGCTACGTCCTGCAGATCGCGATCGGCAGCAAGCTGTTCCTCGTCGCGAGCAAGACGAACTACCGGATCACGCGCAGCACGGCGATCAGCGTCGTCGACATGCCGGTCACGCAGGACGTCTACGCGATGACCGTGCAGGACGTGAAGAACCAGTACACCGGCGTTGGCAAGACGCCGACCCTAGGTACCGCGTTCGTCGCGATCGAGCTGTTGAAGCGGAACGGCACGCCGCTGACTGGCATCCCGCTGACCGGCATCCAGCTCCTCGACGCGCAGAACCAGCCGGTCATCGCCGGCGGCACCTACTTCTTCAACGCACAGGGCGCGCTCGACACGGCGCAAGGCAGCGCGGTGACCGGCACCAACGGCCACTCGCGCGCCGCGATCCTCGATGTCCCGCCGGGCACGTACACGCTCTCGGTGACCTATCCCGCCGGCATGGGCGGCAACCAGCAGGACAACACCACCGTCACCACCGAGGCCGACGGCGCCACGATCGCGCCGAGCAACTACGGCGGCGGCGGTGGCAGCGGGTCGGGCTCCGGCAGCGGCTCGGGCAGCGGCTCGGGCTCGGGCAGCGCCGATCCGTCGTTCGCGACCGACATCTATCCGCGCCTCCAGAAGGCGGGCGCCGGCGGGCTTGGCTGCGCGAACTGCCACACCGCGGGCGGCCCGGGCGCCGTGCTGATCTATGACGACCCGGCGGCGACCGTGCTCGCGAACATCAAGGCGGCGGTCGGCGTCCTCGATCTCACGACGCCGGCGAACTCGATGTTCCTGACCTACCCGCTCTACGAGCTGACGCCGCCGCAGAACCACCCGAACGCGACGTTCCTCGACACGAACGATCCCGACTACAAGCTGTTCTTGCTCTGGATCACGAACGGGGCGAAGCCCTAGTGGACTTCGACACCGGCATCCTGTCGCTGATCGAGGGCTACGTCGACGGTGCGCTCAGCTCGACGGGCACCAAGCGCGCGTTGCACGTGCCTGCGCCCGAGCAGCAGTTCGAAGGGGACACGATCCCCGACATGATGCCGGTGTACTGCCCCCAGCCGCCGGAGCCGCTGCCTCGTGCGCGTGCGCCGCGAGCGAGCCGTCCGCCCACGCACGAGGACTTCGACGAGCTGACGACCGCGGTGATCGTTCAGCAGCGACTGATCAGATAAACGATGAGCAAGATCGGCAGCGGCACGCCGAGCAGCCACGCCAGCGCATAGCCGGCCTTACCAGACTGAAGATTACGTTCGGGAAGCTTGATGAGGTCGTTCATATGACCTCTGCTTTTGCAGCGCGCGTGCCTCCGGCAGTACCGTGCGCACGTGCCACGCATCATCATCTTTGGAGCGGGCGCGATTGGCTGCTGGATCGGCGGCCGACTCGCGGTGGGCGGAGCCGAGGTCGTGCTGGTCGGCCGGCCGCGCGTTCTCGGTGAGCTCGAGCGCGGGCTGCAGATCAGCGAGCTGGCCCCATCGCGCGGTCAGTGGACCGTGCACCCGACGCTCGCGACCGAGGTCCCCGCAACCACCGACCGCGATCTGATCCTCGTCTGCACGAAGTCCGCGCAGACCGCCGACGCCGCCGCTGCGCTCGCGAATGCACCGGGCACGATCGTCAGCATGCAGAACGGTGTCCGGAACCCGGACGTCCTGCGCGCGGCGTTGCCGGGCCGGCGCGTGCTCGCCGGCATGGTGCCGTTCAACGTCGTGAAGCGCGGGCCGGGCAGCTATCACCGCGGCTCCGGAGGCACACTCACCGTCGAGAATTCCGACGCGGCGGCGCCACTGACCGAGGCGTGCTTGCACGCCGACGTCGCGCTCGCGCTGCGCGACGACATGCCCGCGGTGCAGTGGGCGAAGCTCGTCATGAACCTCAACAACGCGATCAACGCGCTCGCCGGCATCCCGCTCGCG
>Ga0070678_100000766_pt1 | contig 16088 bp, 10 predicted proteins | sample KBSM73metaG_FD_65647 | JGI IMG/M metagenome (GOLD analysis project Ga0070678, IMG submission 65647) | Miscanthus rhizosphere microbial communities from Kellogg Biological Station, Michigan, USA - KBS M7-3 metaG | ecosystem: Host-associated > Plants > Roots > Rhizosphere > Soil ...
CTTCTTCATGGGTTCCTCAGGTCAGGTGGCAGCCACGCAGAGACCGGCGTGGGCGGCGGGCGCGGCGAGCCGGGGGGCGCACCCAGGCCGAGTGTCGAGAGGTGGTCTGCGATCCACGGATCATCCGGTGCGATCTGGCGCGCGGCCTGGAGCTCGCGGATCGCCGTATCGCGATCGTGATCGCGAAGCGCGAGCGCTGCAAGTCCGACGTGCGCGGCGCCGCCGGCGGGGCCCGCGGCCGCGGCGCGGACGAGGAGCTCCCTGGCGTCGTGCTCGTTGCCGCCGAGCAGGACCACCATGCCTTTGACCTCGAGGGCGCGCTGGTCGCTCGGATCGAGCGCGATCATGCGATCGAGCGCGCGCACGGCTTCGGCGCGCGAGGCGGGGGTGCCGGCGTCGAGCGCGGTCATCGCGTACTGCATCAGCGTGCGGCGCCGGTCCGGCTCGAGCGAGAGCACCTTCGCGAGGAGCTTCGCCGCGTCCTCGAAGCGGCGCTGGGCGCCGAGCTGCGCCGCGACGAGCTCGTACACCTCGGGCACGTGCGAGCCGCTGGCGACCGCGTTCTGCGCGCGCTGCTTGGCGTCGTCACCCCGCCCGTAGCGATCGAATGCGACCGCGAGCGTGGCCTCCGCCTCCGTGGCCGGCGCCTTGCCCGAGACGTGCTCGGACCACGTGACCACGCGCTCCGGCGGCGCGGCCTTCGCGGTGCTGATCGCGGGGGGCCGCGTCTGGATCCAGTGGTCGACGATCTCGACGGCCGGGATGTCGTCGGTCGCGCCGCGGCGCATGTGACACGCGACGCAGTCGTCGCCGTTCTTCGCGCGCGCGACGCGGGTCTCGGTGCAGGCGTTCTTCGTGCCGTGACAGCTGTTGCAGCGCTCGCGCCAGTGCGCCGCGGGCTGGCCGCGCGAGCTCGTGTGCGGGTCGTGGCAGGTCGTGCATGTCATCCGGCCCTCGGACTTGAGGAAGCACGCGCTCCGGGTCATCCGGTCGGGGTGCTCGAGCAGGATCACGCGATCGGGCGCGGCGGGCTCGCGCAGCTCGTTGCGGCGAAAGTCGTCGAGTTGCTCGCCGGGGCGATACCCGAACGGCTGCTTGCCGGGCAAGTAGACCGACGCAGTGTCCTGATGGCACTGCGCACACAGCTCGATCTGCTGCAGCGCGGTCAGGCGCTTCGGGTTGACGATGTCGTCGCGCTTGCTCGACGCGACGTGCTTCGCGCCAGGGCCATGGCAGCGCTCGCACCCGACGCCGGCGGGCATCGGATCGAAGAACACTTCGTCGGCCGTCTGCGATCGGCGCGGCGGGTCGGTATGGCACGCGACGCACGTGGCATCGAGCGGGAAGAAGAAGCGCAGGTTGGTCTGCGTGAAGCCTGGGTCGATGCCCCATGCGCTTTTGCGCGGATACCAGTCGAGCGGGATCTGGTAGTATCGATCGCCGGTGCGCGTGTAGAACGCCATGCCGGCGTCGCCGGAGCCGAGGGTGTGGGTGATCGGGTGCTTCCACGTGTGACCGTCGGGCTGGAGCTCCTCGACGAAGAACTTGTCGCCGTCGCGGAACGGCCGATAGGTGTAGCCGCTGCGCTCGTCGCGCACGGGCGTGGCGCCGGCGAAGACCTTCGCGAGCCACGCAGGATCGAGATCCTCGACGCGGCGCAGGCCGGTGCGCGCCATGCCGTGGTGCGCGTAGCTATCGCTGATCTTGTCGTGGCACGCGCGGCACTCGGCGGCGCCGACGTAGCCGGGTTCGGCTGCGCCGCCGGGCGGTGTCGTCGGGATCGGACGTTTCCAGTCGACGCCGGTCGCTGCGGGGGCCGGCGGGCGATCGCGATCGCGATCGCGATCCTGCGACCGATGCGGATCGGAGTTACATGCGAGCACGAGCGCGACGATCAAGGCGAGCCGACGCACGGTGGCCTCAGACGTCGTCGCGCTTGCGTGGGCGCCGCAAGCCGTACTGCTCCATGCGCGCGATCAGCGTCCCGCGGGACACGCCGAGCGCGCGCGCGACTTGCGTCTGGTTGCCGCCGAACTGTTCGAGTGCTTCGACGATTCGCTTGCGCTCGAGCTCGGCGACCTGGCTCGCGAGCGAACCCTCGCTGCGCCGCATCATCGGCTCGCTCGGGCGGAGCGCCGGCTCGCTGTAGCGCATGCCGGGCTCGCTCTGGCGAAACGACACCTCGTCATCACCGTTGACGCGCTCCATCGTCAGCGTGGTCTGGCTCTCGCGGGCTGGCTCGCGAGTTTGCTCGCGCGGAGGTGCCAGCACCAGGTGAGTCGGTCGGATCGCGCCGCCCGAGGACAGCAGGACCGCGCGCTCGACCGTGTTGCGGAGCTCGCGGACGTTGCCCGGCCACGCGTGCTGCTCGAGCGCGGTGATCACCTCGTGGCCGAACGCGATCGCAGCGCCATTCCGCGCGCGAATCGCGAACGCGCGGGCCAGCGGCACGATCTCCTCGCGGCGCTCGCGCAGCGGTGGGATCGCGACCGTCATGCCGTTGATCCGGTAGTAGAGATCGCGGCGGAAGCGGCCGGCGGCGACCTCCTCGAGCAGATCGCGGTTTGTCGCGAACACGAACCGGACGTCGATCTTCTTGCCCGCCGTCGCGCCGACCCGGCGCACGATCCGCTCCTCGATCACGCGCAGCAGCTTGGCCTGGACGCCGAGCGGCAGCTCGCCGATCTCGTCGAGAAACACGGTGCCGCCATTGCCGGTCTCGAGCAGGCCGGGGCTCGCACTCATCGCGCCGGTGAAGGCACCGCGCTCGTGGCCGAACAGCTCGCTCTCGATCAGGGACTCGACGAGCGCCGAGCAGTTGAACTTGATGAACGGCCCGGATGCGCGCGGCGACAGCCGGTGGATCTGCTCGGCGCACAGCTCCTTGCCGACACCGGTCTCCCCGTTGATCAGCACCGACAGCTCACCTTCGGCGACCTGCCACACGATCTCGCGGAGCGCATCCATCGCGGTCGGCGGCGCACCGTCAGGGCGGTTGACCCGCGTATATGCGTGCGCGATCAGCTGCTCGGCGACGACGCCGTCGTGTGGATAGCGGGCGGTGCCAAACCGCGCGCGGATCCCGTTCTGCCGCAAGAGGCCGGACAGCCGCTCGACGGTGAACGCGACGTGCGGACCGGCGGTATCGACGAGCAGCAGCCGAAAACCGCTCGAACCGTCGGTGATGACCACGTCGCTCGTGCGCAGCGACGTGCGCAGGACCCGCAGCGCCTCGCGAGCGTCACCGCTCTCGATGCTGACGTAGGCGACCGCGAACGGCGCACCCGTGCGTGCCGACCGCGCGCACTCGGCCTCGACCGGCGGCACGGGCACGTCGAGCATCTCGGGCGGCGCCGCGCTTGTGGGTCGCCGCTCGCTGCCGGAGCCCGCACGCTGGAGCAGCACGATGGCCTCGCCGATGTGGATCGCGTCGCCGACCGACAGCGCCGCGGACGCGCCGCTCGTCACCGTTCTGCCGCGCACGCGCGTGCCGTTCCGGCTGCCCTCATCGACGATCTCGAGCGGCGACATGCGCAGCGTGGCGTGCCGCCGCGACACCGACGCATCGTTGATCGCGAGGTCGCACGCGGAGGACCGTCCGATCGACACCTCGCCGGACGCAGGCAAGATCTTCGTCGTCACAGCGCCGTTGACGCTGATCACGGCATGAAGACGCGTGCCGCCACCGGCGCGCTCCCCCGTCGCGTCGGTGTCCTCATCGAAGTCGCTTACCACCTGGGGGCCAGTGTAGCGGATCCTGAAGATCTCCTTTGCGATCAATGGGTGGGAGGTGTGTTTCGCTGTCGTGACGCGACGTACCAAACGGCCCCGAGGATCAGCCACATCGGCGCGCCTCCGCCCCCGGCGCATCCGCCGCAACCCGCGGGCGTGGCAACGCAGTACTGCGAGAGATCCTGACCGCGACACTCGTAGCCTGCGGGGCACACGTCGGGAGCACCGAGACAGCTGATCGTGCAGGCCTGGTCGCGACACACCGCACCGCTGCTCGCGCATTGCGGATCCGCCGTACACGGCGAGCCTATCGCGCCCGGCGACGGCTCCGGATAGCGGCAGCCGTCCGTCGCGCAGGTCATCGCGGCGGGACAGTCGCTGTCGTGCGTGCACGCGCGCGAGCAGAAGTAGAGCAGCGGATCGTCCTTCGCCTGCAGGCATGGACCCTCGGCGCAGTGGCCGTCGTAGAAGCAGGCGTCGCCGGTGTGCGCGGTCCCGGGCGCGGTCGCCGCGATGTACGGATCGACGAGCGCCGTGCGAGCGACGTCGATGCGCGCGTAGATCGCGTGATCCGCGCATGCGGCATCACCGTGGCTGACGACCGCGGTGACCGCATCGGGCGTGATCAGCATCGGGCCGCCCGAGTCGCCGCTGCACGGCTGCGCGGGATCGGGCACCGCGGTGATCTCGTCCGCATCGACGACCGAGATCTGCGCGACGCCGGTCTGCTTGATGCCGGTGGTCGTGCCCGGGCCCGTCGTGCCGAACCCGACGGCCGCGAACGTGGTCCCGACGAGCGAGGCATCGATCGCGCGCGTGTCGAGCGCGAGCGGCTGCACCGGCGACGGATCGCGGAACGTGAACATCGCCACGTCGTGCGCGAACGACGTGAGATCGAAGGCCGGATGCTGGCGCGCGTCCGCGACGTTCGCGAACGTACCGCCGCTCGCCGGGTCGCTGCCGAACAACACGCGGAGCGTTCGCGCCGGGGGACCCGAGAAGCAGTGCGCCGCCGTGATCCCGGTGTGCGGACCGATGACGCTCGCCGTGCACAGCACCCCGCCGTTGGAACCGACGAGCGCCACCACGGCTGGATCGCCGCTGTCGCTCGAGCCGTTCGTGATCGGCTGGCTGGTCGTGCCGGCCGCGGGCGCCGCGCACCCGGCGATCACGAGCCACCAGAGCTGCCGCATCGACCGATCGTAGCGCGAAGCGCTGGGTCGAAGGCATGGGGCGACCGCTCCCCGGGGCCAACCGACTCCAGCGAGGTTTCGCGGATCTGCGACCAGGCGCACGAGGCTCGCTGCTTGCAATTCGTCGCGACATGCGCGCCTTGTGCATCTTGTTGCTCGGAGGCTGCGTCGAGGTCGGTGGTGTTACACCGGCGTTGCGCGTCGAGCCGGCGGCGATCGACGTGACCGTCGAGCTCGGCGCGCCGCCACCCGTGGTGCCGCTGCGCGCGCTGCTCGTCCATGACGACGGCACCGAGCAGGACGTCACCGCGCAGACCAGCTTCGGACTCGACGGCGTGCCGCTCGGCAGCGTGGCCGGCGGCGTGCTCGTGAGCGACGGCCTCACCGGCGGTACCGCGACCGTGCGCGCGTCGTTCGACATCTACGCCGGCTCCGCGGCTGCGGTCGTGCACGTGCACGGCTGGCGCGTCGCCGACGGCACGCCGGCCGGTGCGGTCGCGGCGTTCGCGAGCGCGGTGCCCACGGCCGTCGATGCGCACCTCGATCCGCAGGACGGCGCCGTGATCCCGCCCGACCTCGGGCGCATGGTGCTGTCGTTCGCGGCAGCCGATGCCGACGATGCGCACGAGATCACCGTGACCGCGCCGTACCTCGATCTCGCGGTGATCGCGCCGGGCGCCGCCGGCCCGCGCCAGCTCGAGCTGACCGCGAGCGAGTGGGGCGCGATCACGCATACCGCGCGCGGCGGCGCGATCGATCTCGCGGTCGCGAGCGTGCAGACCAGCGCTCCGGCCGCCTCGCACGTCGCGAGCGCGCACCTCGCGATCGCGGACTTCGACGCGAGCTCGCTCGTCATGGGCGGCATCGCGAGCGCGGACGAGCCGCCGGGGCTGCTCCGGTACGACATGCATGCGGGCACCGCCGCGCGGCTGTTCGCACAGCCGGCAGGGACGTGCATGGGCTGTCACCTCGCCGTCTCTCGCGATGGCGCGCGCGTGTCCGCCGTGACGTTCGATTCGACGGCACAGCAGTTCGTCGGCCTCGAGGTCGACGCGCACTCCGGCGCGATCGTCGCGAAGTCCGATCCGACGTCGACATCGCAGTGGGCGAGCGCGGGCTTCGATCCGGGCGGCGCGCTCATCGGCGCGTGGCAGGGCGCACTGACGCTCCGCGATCCGGCGACGGGCGCCGAGCGTGCGCCGATCGCGATGCCCGACACCGCCTCGACGCCGCAGGTCTCGCCCGACGGCACGCAGCTCGCCTACGTGACGCTCGATGCCGGGTTCGGCGCCGCGGCCTCGCAACCGGCCGGCAACGCGCTGCGCATCCGGTCGTGGGACGCCGCCCACGCGACGGTCGGTCCCGACGTCGAGCTCGTACGCGACGGCGGCGGGGTCGCGCTGCCGGACTTCTCCTCCGATGGCCGGTGGCTCGCGTTCGGCCACACGGCGATCGATCCGGATCGCGTCAACGAGCTCCCGCTCCGGTCGTCCGCGATCCGGACCGACGGTAGTGGCACGCAGGTCGCGCTGACCGCCGATCCGCTGGATCAGCTCGCGCACTGGGCATCGCCCGTCGGCGGCAACAAGGAGCCGATGGTCTGGGTCGCGATCGTGAGCAAGCGGCCGGTCGGCGGAGCCGCCGCGAGCCCGCAGCAGCTCTGGCTCGAGGCGTTCTATCCCGAGCGCGGCACGATCAGCCCGGCGTTTCACCTGCCGGGCCAGTCGCCCGATCTGCAGGTGCTACACGAGCCGCTCGCGCTGCCCTGACTTACTTCTTGTCGGGCGCGGGCGCGGGCGCGGCGGGCGTGGTCGTGGTCGTCGTCGTGGTCGTCGTGGTCGTCGCCGGAGCGGCCGGAGCGGCCGGCGTCGCGGGCGCCGGGGCCGCGGCGGGCTCGGGCAGCTTGATCTCGACGCGCGCGTTCTTCTTGCGCGCGGCCGCCAGTGCGGCGCCCTTGAGCGCGCTCGGCTCCTCGACGGGCTTCGTCGAGCCGTAGCCGGTCGCGGTGATCTGCGAGTCGGCGGCGCCCTTCTTCACGAGGTACGCCTTGACCGCGTCGGCGCGCGCCTGCGAGAGCGCCGTGTTGTCGGTGAACTTGCCCTTCGGCGCGACGTCGTCGGTGTGCGCACCGACCTCGACCTTGACGTCCTTCGCGTCGGCGAGCGCCTTGGCGACCTTGTCGAGCGCCGCCGTCGAGCCGGCGAAGTCCGCGCTGTTCGCCTTGAAGGCGATCGTGACCGGGCCGATCACCGCGGTCACCGCGGCCGGCACCTCATCGGGGCAACCGTCGTCGTCGAGGTAGCCGTTCTTGGTCTCGGCCTGATCGGGGCACTTGTCGGCCGCGTCGGGCACGCCGTCGTTGTCGTTGTCGGGATCCGGGCAACCGTCGTCGTCCTGGAAGTTGTCCTTGTCCTCGGCCTCGTTCGGGCACTTGTCGGCCGCGTCGGGGATGCCGTCGCCGTCGTTGTCGGGATCGGGACAGCCGTCATCGTCCTGGAAGCCGTCCTTGTCCTCGGCCTCCTTGGGGCACTTGTCGGCCGCGCCGACGATGCCGTCGTGATCCGGATCGTCACCGGCCGGCTCCTTCTCCTTCGTCGTCTCCTTCTTCTTCGTCGCCTTCGGGCGGCCGATCTCGCGATACAGCGAGGTCAGGATCTCGAGCTCGGGGGCGATGCCACCGCCGCGCTTGGGGTCGGCGACGCCGCGCACGTCGACGCGCACGCCCCAGTCACCGGACGCCTGATACTTGGCGCCGATGCCGATGTAGCCGATGAACTTGCTGTCCTTCTTGAGGACCTGCTCCTGCTGCGAGGACACGACCGTGATCGCTCCGCCGCCGGCCTCGAGGAACGGGACCAGCGCCTTGTCGGCGAGCTGCGGCGCGAGCTGGTACACGACCTGCGCGCGGTAGGTGACGTCCCAGACGTCGAACGTCATCGAGCGCGGCTCTGTCGGGATGACACCACCCTCGACCTCGAGGCCGATGTTGTTCTTGAGATAGAAGCCCACCCGCGCGCCGAAGAACGCGGAGTTCTTCTCGGTCGTGGGCATCGGGCCCGTCGCTCCGAGCGAGCTGTCTTCGCTGAACATGTGGAAGCCGGCGGTGCCGCCGATCTCCACGTTCGCGCTGGCCACCGACGACATGGCAAGCAGGGCTACCAGGAACACCGCGATGCGATTCATCGCGTGCGTTTTCCAGCGGGACACGGGGCTAGCGCAAGCGAATTCCTCAGGATTCTGAGGCTGCGGCGCGGCAAGGTGGCGCAATGACGCTGGGGCAGGGCCGGAATGGTGGTTGCAATCCCGCACCCCCCGTGCAGGTCAAACGGCTCCGCTCCGTCCTCCAGCAGGTCGTGCTCGCCAGCCTCCCCCTCGCCGCCGGGTGCGACACGGCCGGCGTCGGCCCGATCGACAACTGCATCGAGCACGCATCCAGGACCCTCGTCTCCGAGGATCCGAGCCCGCATGCGCCGCTGCAGCTAAAGATCGAGAGCTGCCGGGTCGACGTCGATGCGTGCATCCGGCTGTGCAACACGCTGCTCGACGACGCGCAGATCAACGGCTCCATGACCGGCTGCGCGGTCACGTTCCAGGACAACGAGGTCCACGCGGCGATCGCCTACGACACCGTCACGCCCGGCTGCGGCGCGGCGACCGGCCGCCGGCCCGATGGGCTCGCACCGCCGCGCCGCATGCACACACCCTCGCGCAGCGCGCTCGGTGCGTGGTTCGCCAACGTCGCGTGGCTCGAGGCCTCGTCGATCTACGCGTTCCTTCAGCTCGCGCGCGAGCTCGCCGCCCACGAGGCGCCGGGCGCGCTGGTCCGGCTCGCGCAGGCCGCGGCGCGCGATGAAGTGCGTCACGCCCAGCTGATGAGTCGATTCGCGCAGCGCTTCGGAGGCGCACAGCCACCGGTCGAGGTCGCGCCGCCGCGCGTGCGCACGCTCGAGGCGCTCGCCATCGAGAACGCGATCGAGGGCTGCGTGCGCGAGACGTGGGGCGCGGTCGTCGCGCTGTGGCAGGCGCAGCGCGCGCCGGATGCCGAGATGCGCGCGGCGTTCGCGCTGATCGCTCGCGACGAGGTCCGCCATGCCGCGCTCGGCTGGGCGATCGATCGCTGGGCGATGGGCCAGCTCGATCACGCCGCGCAGGTCCGCGTCGCGCTTGCTCGCGAGGCCGCCGTCGCAAGTCTCGCGGCGGAGCGGATCGACGAGCTTCCCGCGGTCGGGCTGCCGAGCGCTGCCGATGCGCGCCGCCTGCACGCCCGCACCTATTCCTCGCTGTGGAACGGAGGTCTGTCGTGAAGAAGCTGCTGCTCCTCTCGCTCGCCGCTTGCCAGAGCATCACCACGACGCCGTCTCCGAACCCGCCTCCGCCATGGGGCGTGCCGATCAGCGGCGGCAACATGATCGTCGCGCACGACGGGCGCCACGCGATCATCGCCGACCCCGACCGCGATCGCGTGATGTCGGTCGACATCGCGAGCGGCGCCACGCTGGAGGTCCCGCTCTCGAAGGACGACGAGCCCGGCCGTCTCGTCGAGGACGCCGCGGGCCGCATCCACGTCGCGCTCCGCCGCGGCGGCGCGGTCGTCACGCTCAATGACAAGCTCACCGTGCTCGCGCGCCGGCCGGTCTGCGCCGAGCCGCGCGGCATCGCGGTCGACGGCGACAGCATTGATGTCGCGTGCTCCGGAGGCGAGCTCGTCACGCTACCCGCCGCCGGCGGCGATCCGACGCGCGTGCTTCACCTCGATCGCGACCTCCGCGACGTGCTCGTCGTCGGTGGCCAGCTCTACGTCACGCGCTTTCGCACCGCCGAGCTGCTCGCGCTCGATGCCAGCGGCGCGGTCACGTCGCGCGTCTCGCCGCCGCAGGTCTCGCGGCCAGCGCCCGAAGGTCCCGAGCTTGGCAGCGGCTCGGCGCCGCCGATTCCCGCGATCGCCGCGGTCGCGTGGCGGACGATCGCGCTCGCCGACGGCACGATCGTGATGACGCACCAGCGCTCGCTGCAGACGATCCTTCACGAGACCGAGGGTGGCTACGGGGGCAACTGCGGCGGCGGCCCTGTCGAGGATGCGCTCACGGTCGTGCGCCCCGGCCAGCCGCCGTTCGCGGCGAATCCGATCCTCGACGGCGCGCTGCCGGTCGACACCGCGCTCTCACCCGACGGCACCACGCTCGCGGTCGTGCTCGCCGGCTCGGGCATCGTGCAGACGGTCCCGGTCTCCGCACTCTCGGATCCCGACGACGGCGGCTGCAAGGTCATCCCCGACATCGGGCCGCTCGGTCCCATCGGCGATGACCTCGGCCTGCCGACCTCGGTCGCCTACGCGCCCGATGGCTCGATGCTCGTCTACTACCCCGAGCTGCCCGCACTCGCGGTGCACGGCACGCAGAGCAAGACGATCACGTACACGCTGCCCGGCTCCTTCGGCTACGACTCGGGCCGCGCGCTGTTCCACACGCAGACGGTGATCGGAATTGCGTGCGCGTCGTGTCACCCGGAAGCGCGCGACGACGGCCTCGTCTGGCAGTTCGACGCCGAGGGCAAGCGCCGCACGCAGTCGGTCGCCGGCCGCATCCTCGAACGCGGCCCGTATCACTGGAGCGGCGACATGGCCGACCTGCCGACGCTGATGGACAACGTGTTCGCGCAGCGCATGGCCGGCGGCACGGTCAGCCGGAGCCAGCACCTCTCGCTCGGCCCGTGGCTCGATCGCGTCGCGGCGCCGCAGCCGCCCACTCCCGCCGATCCTGCCGCGGTCGATCGCGGTCGCGACCTGTTCCAGTCCACCGACGTCGGCTGTGCCACGTGTCACTCCGGCCCGCTGTTCACGAACCACACGCTCGTAGATGTCGGCACCGGGGGCACGTTCAAGGTCCCGTCATTGCTCGGCGTCGGCGCGCGCCCCCCGTTCCTGCACGACGGCTGCGCGGCCACGCTGGTCGATCGCTTCGGTGCGTGCGGCGGCGGTGACAAGCACGGGCACACGTCGCAGCTGTCGCAGGCGCAACTCGCGGACCTCGTGTCGTACCTGGAAAGTTTGTGATCGCGATGCGACTTCAGCCGGGAAGCCACCTCTAATGAGCATGACCATCGAAGACCAGCTGGCCCGGCTCTCGTCCGAGGCCCATGCGTACCGCGCCCGGGCGGTGCGGCTCGATGCCCGTCTGCGCCGCCTCGATCACAAAGCCGCTGACCTCGCCGAGCTGCGCGAGCGGTTGCACGCCAGTGCCGCGACGGTCGACCACGCGGTCGCGTCGCTGTGCGCGGCGGTCTCGAAGGTCGCGTGATCAGCTCGCGGGGCGCACTCGTTCGAGCACGTCGCGAAGCTGCTTCTCGGTGAACGGCTTCGCGAGCTGCGGCCGATCGCAGCTGGCGAGGAACTCGCGCGCCTGCTGCGTGAACGCGCCGCCGGTCATGAACACGATCCGGTCGCGCGCATCGTCGGGCAGGCTCGCGTAGAGCTCGATGCCGGAGACCTCGGGCATCATCAGGTCGCAAAGGATCACGTCGTACCGCTCGCCCGCAGCGAGCCGATCGAGCGCATCGCGGGCGCGCATCACGGGCACGACATCGTGGTCGCCATCGAGCAGCGCGACGAGCGCTCGGCCGACCGCGGGCTCGTCATCGACGAGCAGGATGCGCGCACCGGCGGACATGTGCGGCACCGAGTCGCGTGACGCGACCGCACCAACACTCTTCGCGACCGGCAACGCCACGCGGAACGTCGTGCCGGATCCGACCGTACTGCTGACGGTGATCTCGCCTTCCATCGCGCGCACGATCTGGTGCGAGATCGCGAGCCCGAGCCCCATGCCGACGCCCGGCGCCTTCGTCGTGAAGAACGGGTCGAAGATTCGCTTGATCAGCCCGGCCGGAATGCCGACGCCGGTGTCCTCGATCTCGACGACGACGCGCTCGCCCTCGGTCCGTGCGCGCACCCGGATCTGGTTCCGATCGGCGCGCCCTTCGGGGATCGCCTGGGCGGCGTTGAGCAGCAAGTTCAGGAACACCTGACCGAGGCGCGAGGCATTCGCGACCACGAGCGGCAGATCGGGCGCGTAGCTCTCCACCACCGTCGCGCGGTGCCTGATCTCGTTGTAGGCCATCTTGATCGACGAGGCGAGCACGGCGGCGACATCGACCGGCCCGCGCGCGTCGTCCTCGGGCATCGCGAGCGCACGCAGGTCCCTCACGATCGCGCTCACGCGCGCGACGCCCTCGCGAGCATCGCCGATCAGCGGCAGCAGCTCGTTCGGCTGCGCGCGCGCGAGGATCTCCAGGTTCGTTGCGACGTACGAGAGCGGGTTGTTGATCTCGTGCGCGACGCCGGCGGCGAGCGTGCCGACGGTCAGCATGCGATCGGCGAGCGCCATGCGCGCGAACATCTCGCGCCTCTCGGTGACGTCGCGCGCGAACACCACGTTCGCGATCTCGCCGTCGAAGGCGAGCCGGAGCGCCTCGGCCTCGGCGACGAACACGCTGCCATCGCGCCGGATCATCCGACCCTCGCCGGCGGGCGTCGTACCGTGCTCGACGGTGTGCCGCACGCGTGACCGGATGTGCTCGCGGTCGTCGGGATGGACCAGATCGAACAGGAGCAGTCCGACCATCTCGGCCGCATCCTGGTAGCCGAACAGCGCGACCGCGGCGGGATTCGCATAGACGATCGTGCCGTCGCGCTGGACGTAGGTCGCCGTCGGCGACCGCTCGATCAACGCGCGGAAGTTCGCCTCCGAGCGCTTCAGCGATTGCTGCGCCTCGTACTGCTCGGTGATGTCGATCCAGTAACCGACGATCTCGACCGGCGCGCCGGCGTTGTTGCGGATGACGCGCGCGGCGTCGCGCATGTAGCGCCAGCTCCCGTCGGCGTGACGAAACCGGTAGTCGAACATCTTGGAGCCGTGGGCGAACAGCTCCTGCAGGCCCACTTCGACGTGCGGCCGGTCCTCGGGGTGGATGTTCCCGAGCCAGAATCCCGAGTCGGAGACGAACTGCTCCGGCCGGTGGCCCATCACCGATTCGACGTTCGCGCTGATGAACGTCGCGCCGTAGTCGCCGGACGCGAGCGCGCTGTACGTGACCGCCGAGGTCGCCGACAGCAAGTACTCGAGCCGCCGCTGGGTCTCGCCCATCGCCGCCTCGGCCTCGCGGCGCGCGGTGATGTCGCGATAGTTCGTCACGTAGGCGCGTACCGCGGGATCTCTCAACAGATTTGTCGTCGTCGACTCGATCCAGCGCCACGATCCGTCGCGATGCTGGAAGCGCGCGACGTGGGTGGTCGTCTCGAACGGCGCCGGCGGCTGCCACGTGCCGTCGTCGGGGTGTATCGCGACGAACGGCGGCTGGCCGATCAGCTCGCTCGGTGGGTAGCCGAGGATCCGTTCGCCCGCGGGGCTGATGTACTCGACCGTCAGGTCCTCGCGGTTGACGCAGATCGCCTCGGCCGAGTGCTCGACGAACAGCTTGAACCGACGCTCGGCGTCCGCGATGCCGGTCACGTTGGTGACCGTCGCCAGCGTCAGTGTGCGGCCCTGGTAGGGGAACGACGAGATCTCCATGTCGACCTCGATCACCTCGCCGTTCTTCTTCCAGTGCCGTCCGGCACGCTTGTACGTCGCGCTCTCCTTCGGCGCGGCCCACGCGGCCTCGAACCCCGGGCGGTCCTCCGGAGGCCGGAGGTCGCCGAGCGTCATCGCCAGGAATTCCTCTCGCGACCAGCCGTACTCCCGGATCGCGGCCTCGTTCACGAGCAAGAACCGCCGGGTCGCGCGGTCGAAGAGCCACGTCGGCCGCGGGTTCACGTCGAACAGGCGCTGATAGATGTCGGCGTCGAAATCCATCGCTACTCGACGTACCACTTCGCCTCATTAAGGCGCCATGAAGAACGACCCGTCTAACGCTTGGCGGCGGCGTGGAGCTTCTCCTCCACGAGAATGTCCGCGACCTTGTACGTGGGCGCGTTCACCTTCTTGCTGCGCTCCGCAATTTCCCAGATGGTGTCGTAGATCTTGAGTGTCCGCTCCCGCGCAGCCGTTGCGTCGTAGCCCTTCACTTCCTGGGCGACGTTCACCAGACCGCCTGCGTTGATCGCGTAGTCGGGCGCGTAGAGGATGCCGCGCGCGTGGAGGTCGTCGCCGTGGCGGGGCTCGGCGAGCTGGTTGTTCGCGGCGCCGGCGACGATCCGCGCGTGGAGGTGCGGGATCGTGTCGTCGTTGAGGCCGGCGCCGAGCGCGCACGGAGCGAACACGTCGCAGTGGACCTTCGCGACGTCGTTGATGTCGACGACCGAGGCGCCGAACTCGCGCTGCGCGCGCTCGGACTTCAGCTTGTCGACGTCGGCGACGGTGAGCTTCGCGCCCGCCGCGTGGAGCTCCTTGCACAGGTAGTAGCCGACGTGGCCGACACCCTGGACGGCGACGTGCACGCCCTCGAGCGAATTGCGGCCCAGCTTGAATTTTACGCACGCCTCGATGCCGCGGCGCACGCCGAGCGCGGTGAACGGCGACGGATCGCCCGAGCCGCCGTGCGACGGATCGATGCCGGTCACGTGCTTGGTCTGCGTGCGGATGATCTCCATGTCCTCGAGCCCGGTGCCCGAGTCCTCGGCGGTGATGTAGTGGCCGCGCAGGTTCTCGATGAAGTTGCCGAACGCGCGGAACAGCGCCACGCGATCGAAGCGCTGCTTCGGGCGGATGAGGACGGACTTGCCGCCGCCGTGCGCGAGGCCGGCGAGCGCGGCCTTGTAGGTCATGCCGCGGGCGAGGCGGAGCGCGTCGATGTACGCGGCGTCATCGGTGTCGTACTCGATGAACCGGCAGCCGCCGAGCGCGGGCCCGAGCCGCGAGTCGTGGATCGCGACGATCGCCTTGAGCCCCGTCGATTTATCGAGGCAGAAGTGAACTTCGCCGAAGTCGTACTGCGAGAGCTTGCCGAAAACGTCCATGCCGCGGGTGTACCACCGGAAACTCAGGCCCATCCTTCGAGGCGCCCACGAATCGCGAGCATGTCCTCGGTCACCGAGGCCCACACGAGGTCGTCGATGCGGTCCGGTCCCTTGCGCTCGAGCACCTTGACGCACGACGCCAGATCGCCCGCGACCAGCAGGCCGATGCGATCGGCAGCGCCTTCGGTGGCCGCGAGCCAGCTGGCCGCCGCGCTCATCGGGTGCAGCGCGCGGTCGCGGATGCGCTCGCCGAGTGTGCGCACGGTGTCGAGCTCGACCGGGTGGAGCGACGAGGTCAGCCAGCGCGTCGCGGTGGTGCCGCCGCCGGTGGCCAGCTCGATGATCTGCGCGAGCTCGCCGGCGCGCGGGCAGAGCAGGCGGGCCATGCGATCGGTGCGCAGGTCGGCGAGCTGGCGCGCGAGCAGGAAGGCGAGGTCGTGGTCTGTCGTCGTGCCCTTGTCGATCGCGCCGCGACCGATCAGCAGGACCGGCAGGAGCGTGCCGGCGCGCGTGCGCATCACGACGTTCCACGGCTCGGGCTGATCCTTGTCGAGGTACACCGGCGGGCGCGGAATGCCGAACGCGCCGAGCACGCGAGTGAGCACACCGCCGAGGTGCTCGGGGACCGCGCCTTCCTTGCTCGGGGCCGCGATCGGAGGCCGCATGCGCGCGCGCTCGACGGCGAACGGCGGCGCGACGACCGCGAACAGCGCCGAGAGCTGCAGATCGACGTCGAGCTTCGCGATCGCGAGCCACTCGTCGTTGGTGAGCGCCGGCAGTGCGGTCGTGCGCGCGGGCTTCCCGTTGATGAGGTCCGCGATGCCGCCCTTCAGGAGCTCGCGGCCGAGCAGGGCGAGCGCATCGTCCATCGCCTTGGCCTTCTCGGCCTGACCGGCGCGTTCGTAGAGCGAGCGCAGCGCGATGTACGACTCGGTGCGTGCGTGCTTGTGGCGCAATACGGCGTGGTGTGCGGCGATCGCCTCGGTGTCGTGCTTGCCGGTCGCGTACGCGAGATCGGCGAGGCGCTGGAGGCGATCGGTGTCGTCGGGGGCGAGGTTGCGGGCGACCTCGAGCGCGGCGATCGCGTCATCGACACGGCCGACCTCGAGCGAGAGCGCCGCGAGCCTGTCCCACAGCCGGAGCCGTTCGCCGGGCCGACCTTCCTCGCCGCGGACGTGCTCGAGCCGGCGCGCGTAGAACGCCGCGAGGTC
>Ga0070678_100000769_pt1 | contig 16071 bp, 17 predicted proteins | sample KBSM73metaG_FD_65647 | JGI IMG/M metagenome (GOLD analysis project Ga0070678, IMG submission 65647) | Miscanthus rhizosphere microbial communities from Kellogg Biological Station, Michigan, USA - KBS M7-3 metaG | ecosystem: Host-associated > Plants > Roots > Rhizosphere > Soil ...
CTCCCGGAGCTCGATCCACGGGACATTCAACTCTTCGAGACGCTCCGCCACAGAAGCGAACAATACGAGTGGTTCGCCGTCTTCCACGCCCTGGACATAGACATTCGGTGAGAAGCGTATGCCGACGCGATTCATGCCGATCTCGGCACCGACGGCTTCGAGGATGTCGGTCATGAAGCGCAGGCGCTTTTCGATCGATCCTCCATAGTCGTCCGTCCGGAAGTTCGCGCCGTCGCGGAGAAATTGGTCGACGAGATAGCCGTTCGCGCCGTGGATCTGGACGCCATCGAAGCCGGCATCGATCGCATTCCTCGCCGCCCGCGCATAGTCGGCGACGATCCGCTCGATGTCGTGATCCGTCGCAGCGCGGGGCTCCACGTACGGCATCTTACCTTCATAGGTGTGCGCATAATCGGGCGCCGTCTGTGCCGAGGAGGAGACGGGTTCCATGCCGCTGACATTCGGGTGAACCAGGCGCCCCATGTGCCAGAGCTGCGCAACGATGCGGCCGCTGTTGCGATGCACGGCATCCGTGACCTGCTTCCAGCCTTCGGCCTGGGCTTCGCTCCAGAGGCCCGGTGCGTTTGGCCAGCCGAGGCCTTCGCGACTGATTCCGGTGGCTTCGGAGATGATGAGCCCGGCGCTTGCCCGCTGCGCATAATAGGCCGCCATCAGTTCGTTCGGGATGCCTTCGCGCCCGGCGCGGGCGCGAGTCAGCGGCGCCATCGCGATCCGGTTCGGAAGCTCCAGCGAGCCGAGCTGCATGGAATCGAACAAACGGGTCATCATGATCCTTTCGTGCTTCACAGCGTCCCAAAAGATAGTTTTCAACGGCAGCGCATCAACGGGCATTTGCTGCAGAACCGATAAGTCCTGCTTATCGGACAGTTCGGGCTTCCCGCTTTCGCGCGCGCGACCAAGCTTCTAAGCGGCGGCCATGAGCGGCCACCCCGACCATCGCTTTGCGTTTCCTGCTGTCCTCGTCGGCAGTTGCGCGCTGGCATTCGGGCCGTGGCTGGTGCGGCTGTCCGGCGTCGGACCAGTTGCAGCGGGCGTGTGGAGGCTCGCCCTCGCGCTCCCTTTTCTGTTCGTGATCGCCGCTTTGACGCGGCAACCGGTGCACTGGCCGGGCCGGCGGTTGGCGCTGCTGGTCGCAACCGCCGCTTTCTTCTTCGCCGCCGACCTCGCCGCCTGGCATATCGGCATCCACATGACGAAGCTCGGCAACGCCACCTTGTTCGGCAATGTGTCGAGCTTCGCCTTTGCGGCCTGGGGCCTGTGGTTGGCTCGCCGCCTGCCGTCGCGGACACAGGCTGCTGCCCTTTCATTGGCGGGCATAGGCGCCGCTTTGCTCATGGGCAGCAGCTTCGAGCTTAGCTCCCGGAATTTCACCGGCGACCTGCTCGCTCTGTTCGCGGGGCTGCTTTACACCGGCTATCTGATCGCGGTGCAGCACGGACGCGGTTCGCTGAAGCCGATGCCGCTGCTTTTCCTTTCGAGCGCCTTTGGCGCGGCGATGCTGCTGCCGGCGTCACTGGCCTTTGGCGAACAGATCATTCCAAACGACTGGACCTATCCACTCCTCCTCGCGCTCGGCAGCCAGGTGATCGGGCAGGGGCTCCTCGTTTACGGGATCGCTTACGTCCCGCCACTGATCGTCGGACTCGTTCTGCTGACCCAGCCGGCAATATCCGCCTTCGTCGGTTGGGCGGTTTATGGCGAAGTGCTGAAGCCGATTGACTGGATCGGCGCCATAGCCATCGGTGCGGCCCTGGTCCTCGTCCGGCTTCCGCAGCGGGGCTTGCGTACGGAGGCGGAGGCGATCAGTTGACGCCCATGGAATCGCCAAGTCCCCTCGAAAAACTGCGCCGCCAGCTGGCGCTTGCCGTCGGCGAGAATGCCGTGTTCGATGGCTGGACGAAGGCTGCAGTCGACAGCGCGGCCGGCCAACTCGGCGTCGATCCGGTTCAGGCGCGACTTGCGATGCCGAAGACCCAGGCGGGGTTGATCGACATCTATATCCAGGAAGTCGATCGGGGCCTTGAAGCCTGGTTCACTCCCAAGAGGCTCGAGAAGCTCAAGATTCGGGAGAAGATCCGCAAACTCATCTGGCACCGGCTCGAAATCATGGGCCCCGCACGCGAGGCTGTGCGGCGCGGTCTTGCGATTCTTGCGATGCCGCAGAACGTTCCGCTGGCGCTCCGAACATCGTGGCGAACCGCCGATCTCATGTGGCGGATCGCAGGCGATACCAGCACCGACTTCAATCATTACACCAAGCGGATGACCCTGGGCGCGGTCTATGGCTCGACCTTGCTCGTCTGGCTCGACGATCAGAGTGAAGGTTGGGCGGATACGGCGGCGTTCCTCGACCGGCGAATCGACGACGTCATGCACTTTGAAAAGTTCAAGGCAGACTGGCGCGGTTCTTCCGAACATCTCAGCCTGTCCCGCTTCCTCGGGCGGCTTCGCTACCCTCCGCGCTAGCGGCGCTTCACAGCGGCGACCGGTAATGATAATCAGTCGCAACAATGAACGCGCCCTTCCAGCATGACGTCACGAGTCTCGACCTCCTGAAGGTGGGCACGAAGGCGCGTGTTTTGTCGGTCGATTGGGCCGCGCTTGAGGAATCGGAGGCCTGCCGTCTCAGGCATTTCGGCTTTGACGAAGGCGTTACGGTGGAGCCGCTTCACCTCGGCCCGTTCGGCCGGGACCCGATCGCCATCCGGGTCGGACGCATGACCGTGGCGATTCGCCGCCGACACGCGGGCGCCATAAGCGTCGCACCGCTCATTCAGTGAACCCTCTCCCGCTTGTCGCCGTTGCCGGCAGCCCCAATGCCGGCAAGAGCGCGCTGTTCAACGCCCTTACCGGCGCGCGTCAGAAGGTCGGCAACTATCCAGGCGTCACCGTCGAGCGGCATTCGGGACGGCTCATGCTCGCGGACGGCCGGCCGATCGAGCTTGTCGACCTGCCGGGCGCCTACAGCCTGGAGCCTGCCAGCCCCGATGAAGAGGTCACCCGCGACGTCCTGCTCGGAAAGCAGAAAGGCGAACGGACGCCCGATGCGCTGGTTATCGTCATCGACGCGTCGAATCTCGACAATCACCTTCGCTTCTGCCTCCAGCTGATCGAGCTCGGCCTGCCGACGATCGTCGCGCTCAACATGGTCGATCTCGCCCGCCGCGACGGCCTCGAGCTAGATCCGAAGGCGCTGGAGCGAGAGCTCGGCGTACCTGTCACCGAGACGGTGGCCGTTCGGCGACGTGGCATTCCGGAGCTCCAGAAAGCCCTCGACGACATGCTGTCCGCGCCGTTCTGCGGCGTTCACGAGCCGGTGAAGAGCGACCTCATCAACCTGCAGCGTCGCGCGCGCGAAATCGCGACGGCAGCTGTGGTCAGCGAGACGCCGGTCCGGCGTTGGACCCACAGGCTCGACTCCGTGCTGCTTCATCCGGTGCTCGGACCAATCATCCTCGCGACGATCATGTTCGTCATGTTCCAGGCGGTGTTCGCCTGGAGCCAGACGCCAGTCTCCTGGATCGAGGATTTGGTCGCCTGGCTCTCGGGCGCAGCCACGAATGCGCTCCCGCCCGGGCTGCTGCGGTCGATGGTCGTCGATGGCGCCATCGCCGGCGTCGGAGCGGTCATCACCTTCCTGCCGCAGATCCTGATCCTTTTCTTCTTCATCCTGCTCCTTGAAGGCACCGGCTATATGGTCCGCGCGGCCTTCCTCATGGACAGGCTGATGCACGGCGTCGGCCTCTCCGGGCGCGCCTTCATTCCGCTGCTGTCCAGCTTTGCCTGCGCGGTGCCGGGAATCATGGCGACACGGACGATCGACGATCCGAAAGACCGGCTGACTACCATCCTGGTCGCGCCGCTGATGACCTGCTCGGCACGCCTCCCGGTCTACACCCTGATCATCGCCGCCTTCATTCCGAACACGCGCCTCGCGTGGGGCGTGGGACTGCAAGGCGTCGTGATGTTCGGGCTCTACATCACCGGCATTTGCGGTGCCCTTCTTGCCGCCTTCGTGCTTCGCCGCGGCGTTTTGAAGGGCAGCGGCAGCGGCTTCATGATGGAGCTGCCTAAATATCAGTGGCCGCTGCTGAAGGACGTCGCCATCGGGATTTTGACCCGCGCCCAGATCTTCCTGAAGCGCGCCGGAACGATCATTCTTGGTACGACGATCATCCTGTGGGCACTCGCCAGCATTCCACAGGCAGGTCCGGGCCAGAAGCAGAGCGATGTCTCAATCGCCGGCAAGATCGGCCGTGGCATCGAGACCGTCGTGAAGCCCATCGGCTTCAACCAGGACATCAGCATGGCGCTTCTTCCCGCCATGGCCGCTCGCGAAGTAGCCGTCAGCGCGATCGCGACGGTCTATTCGATCGATGGCACGGACGAGCAGGCCGGAGCAACGCGGCTCGAAGACCGCCTGCATCATCGCTGGTCCCTCGCGACCGCGCTCGCCTTCCTCGCCTGGTTCGTCTTCGCGCCTCAGTGCATTTCGACCATTGCCGTCACGCGTCGCGAAACCAACGGCTGGAAGTGGCCGCTCTTCATGGTGAGCTACCTGTTCGTCCTCGCTTATGGCGCGGCAGGCCTAACCTACTGGACGGCGGTCGCGCTCGGTTTATAGCGGTCCTCAAGAAGAGGAGAGTCAGTCATGGCGGGCGTGAACAAGGTGATCCTGGTCGGCAATTTGGGCGCGGACCCCGAGTCTCGTTCGCTCAATAGCGGCGGCGAAGTGGTCAACATGCGCATCGCCACCTCGGAGCAGTGGAAGGACCGCGACGGCAACCGCCAGGAACGGACCGAGTGGCACAATGTGGTGATCTTCAACGAGAATTTGGGCCGCGTCGCGAAGAGCTATTTGCGCAAGGGCTCGAAGGTCTATCTCGAGGGACAGCTCCAGACCCGCAAATGGCAGGACCAGTCCGGCAACGACAAATATACGACCGAGATCGTGCTTCAGCGCTTTCGGGGTGAGTTGGTCCTGCTCGACAGCCGCGAGGGCGGCGGTGGCGGCGGTCGCGGCGCGTTCAACGAAGACTTTGGAGGCGGCGACGACTTCGGCGGCGGCGCTCCGCAGCGCGCGCAGTCTCGTCCGCAGCCGGCGGCGTTCGACACCGACCTCGACGACGACGTTCCCTTCTAGAGTTCGCCTGCCTTCCGCAGCTTGGCCAGCACGGCGAACGGGCTCGCCTGTTCCTCGGTCATGATGCCCGCCTCCTTGAGTGCGGAATCGGCCGCGGCGCTGCGCGGATAGGGGTCGAGGCAAAGAGCGAGCGTATCTGCGATCGCACCGCCAAGGTCGATCGCGGCGCCGTCATGGAACACCGTGTCGCAGTCCCGCTCGCCGAGTTCGATTTCCTCGTCGTGCCCGGCGCTTGCCGGTTCGGGGACGAACAAGATCTCGAACGGCTCATCGACATGGGCGGCGACCGGATCTCCCGTGACGACGCAACTTTGGAAGAGCGCGGCCACAATCCGTCCCGTGGTTCGAATATTGTCGCCGTTGCGATCGAGGCAGGCATGGGCTTCTAGCCTGCCGATCGACGACAGGCCGAGCCTTTTGGCGACGGCGGCACGCTCCGCCTCGTCAGCGACTAGGTCGATCCGCTCGCCATCGCGAATGGCGACCAGCCGGAGATGGTCGGCGAACTTGGCGCTCATGCGATGACCCCTTTCTCCAGCCCGCCCAGCGACGCTCCGTCGAGGCGCGCCGAATATGTCCTCAGTGCCGCTTCCGAATGCTCGAGAGCCTGATTGCTGATGTCGTGCTTGTACAGGCTTTCGCGAGTCGCGTCCGCCCAGTGCGCCCCGCCCGACGACGCCCGGCGCCAAAGCTCCGTCCGTCGCGCCAGCATTCCGACGAGTTTGCGCACGGTCTTGCCGAGGGTCGGATCGCCGAGCCCAAGCTCGCGATGCTCGCTTTCCATCACTTCGATGAATCGCTCCGTCAGCGCGACCGAAACGCGATCGCCCTCGTCGCCGTCCCGCTCAAGGCGAACCAGAGCCAGGGCCACGAGGGTCGCAAGGACCGCAAAGCGGCCGTCGAGCGTGTCCGGAACCTCGCCCTCGACATACCAGTGCGGTTGCCGCGCCTCCGCCGTCAGTGCAGCGAACAGGGCCGCGGCGCTCGAGCCTTCGGCCGTTAATCCCCGGAACAGGAAACCCAGCATAGCGTCCTTCACGGCCTTGAGTGCGGATCGTTGCGGAGCATTAGCTTGCGTCGCTCCTTGCCTCCCGCATATGAGGTCCGCGAAGCCGCAGGCAAGGCGGCAATCCCAATGAAGGTTTTCCAATGAAGCTTGGCGGTTTGAAGATTGCGACAATCGCGGCGGCAGTGCTGCTTGCCGGCTGTGCCCAGATGCGCGCGCATAAGGGCGTCGTCCTCGACCCGCAGCTCGCCAGCGGTATTCAGGCCGGCGTCGACAACAAGGATTCGGTCGAGAAGCTGCTTGGCCGGCCGACCTTCACCGGTCAGTTCACGCCCAACGACTGGTATTATGTGTCGCGCGACGTGAACCAGGTCGCCTTCCGTAACCCACGCGTCACGAAGCAGACCGTGCTCATCGTGCGCTTCGACCAGAAGGGCAATGTCGCCTCTGTTCAGCGGACCGGGCGCGAGCTCGTCATGAACCTCGACCCGACGGGCCGGAAGACTCCGACGCTCGGCCGCAAGCGCAGCTTCTTCGAGGAGCTGTTCGGCAATATCGGAACGGTCGGCGCACCGGGCCTGCCGGGGGCGCAGAACCCGGGCCAATAGCCGCGCTTCCGCGCAGCTTTAGTTTCGCTTAAGCGTCGCGCATGACCGCGACGCCCGCCGGCATGACCTATGCCGACTATCTTAAGCTCGACCAGCTCCTGTCCGCGCAGCAGCCGCTGTCGGATCTCCATGACGAAATGCTGTTCATCGTCATCCACCAGACGAAAGAGCTGTGGATGAAGGAGCTGCTGCATGAGCTGCGGCTGGCCGTTGAGCTGGTGCAGGCGGATCGCTTCGCGGAAGCCTATAAGTCGATGGCGCGGATAAGCCGGATCCAGGCCGTCATGACCCTGTCGTGGGACGTCCTGTCGACCCTCACCCCCGTCGACTATCTCAAGTTCCGGGACGTCCTCGGGACGTCCTCCGGGTTTCAGTCCGAGCAGTTTCGCGAGATCGAGTTTCGCCTGGGTCTCAAGGACCCTAATTTCATCAATCATTACGATGAGGGCAGCAGGGAGCGCGCGGCTCTCGAGGCGGCGCTGGGCGAGCCGAGCCTTCGGGAAGCTTCGCACGCGGCTCTCGAGCGGGCCGGATTCGAACTTGGCGACCGTTCGGTCGAAGCGGTCGCGAGCGCATGGTTACAAGTCTATCGCGACGCAGATCGCTGGTTCGACCTTTATGAGCTGGCCGAGAAGCTGGTCGACATCGACGATGCCCTTGCAGCCTGGCGGCACAAGCATGTGCTGACCGTCGAACGGATCATCGGCAACAAGCAGGGAACGGGGGGCTCCGCGGGCGCGCCCTATCTTCGCGCGACCCTCGAGAAGCGTGTTTTCCCGGAGCTTTGGTCTCTGAGGACCGCTCTTTGAGCTTCAAAGACCTGTTCAGCCGGAGCCTTGGCGCCGACCCCGAACGCCTGCACTTCGCTGCCCACAGCCATCATCTCTGGCCCGACGCCAGCTTCGACGGGCAGATGGAGACGTGGAACGACGCCGCCAGATTGGCCGACCTCAAGTGGGATAAGGTCATGGAAGAGGTCTGGCCTGCCGCCCAAAAGGAGGTCGCGTCCGAACTCGGTACAGGCGAACCGGACGCAGTCGTTTTTGCGCCGAACACCCATCAGCTGATCGTCAGCCTGTTCGCCGCCGCCTCGTCGGCCTGGCCGATCCGCGTGCTGACCACCGACGGCGAGTTTCACAGCGCGCGGCGGCAATTCGCGAGGTGGGAGGAAGCAGGCGCCGCCCAGGTCGAGCGCATTCCGGTCGAGCCGTTCGAGACTTTCTCCGCTAGGTTCCTGGAGGAAGCGCAATCCGGCAGGCACGACTTCATCCTCGTCAGCCAGGTCCTGTTCGGCAGCGGACGCATCTTCGATCGCGTCGACGAGGTTGCAGCGCTCGGCCGGCCCGACGGTCCGTGGGTCGTCATCGACGGCTATCACGCCTTCATGGCTGTCGACCGGCCGTTCAGCGCAGAGGCTGCAACGAGCGCCTTTTACCTCGGCGGCGGCTACAAATATGCGATGTCCGGCGAAGGCTGCGCGTTCCTGCATGCGCCGCCCGGATACGGACCGCGTCCAAGGATCACGGGCTGGTTCGCCGAGTTCGAGGATTTGACCTTGCCGCCCGGAAGCGTTGGCTATGCCGCGGACGCGAGCCGATTCCTCGGCGCGACCTTCGACCCATCGGCGCTCTATCGCTTTACCTCGGTGCGCCGGATGCTGGCAGAGAACGGACTGACGACCGAGCGGATTTCGGCCCATTGCGCTGGTCTGCAGGCCCGGCTTTCCGGCAGCCTCGACGGCACGGCCCTGGCGAACGCCGAGCTGCTCAATCCGCTGGACGGCGGACCTCACGCTCGGTTCCTCGCCTTTCGCGCGCCCGACGCGCAGCGCTGGTATTCCAATCTGAAGGCGCGAAACTGCATTACCGATGTCCGGGGCGAGGTGCTCCGGATCGGTTTCGGAATCTATCAGGACGAAGAAGACGTCGACCGTCTGGTCGAACTGTTGGGGGGATTGGCGTGACTGATAATGCTGTTCGGCCACCGCGAAGCGGCGCTGTCGTTCTTGCCCTGCTTCTGCTCGCCTACATCTTCAATTTTCTCGACCGGCAGATCCTCGGTATCCTCGCGCAGCCGATCAAGGCGAGCCTGCAGCTATCCGACGCCGAGTTCGGAGCGCTTGGCGGTACGGCCTTTGCTCTTCTCTATTCGGTCCTCGGCATCCCCCTTGCGATGCTCGCGGACCGGACGAGCAGGAGCGCCGTGGTAGCCGGCTCACTCGCCGTCTGGAGCGGGTTCACCGCCTTATGCGGGACGGCAACGGGTTTCTGGCAGCTGTTTCTCTATCGCGTCGGTGTCGGCGTCGGTGAGGCTGGCGGCGTTGCGCCCTCCTACGCGCTGATTTCCGACTATTTTCCGCCCGAGCGTCGCGCCCGCGCTCTCGCGATCTTCTCGCTGGGGATCCCCCTCGGCCTGGGCGGCGGGGCGTTCATGGGGGCGCATCTCGCGGCCTTGTTCGGCTGGCGGGCGGCATTCATCATCATGGGCGTTGCAGGCGTCGTCCTCGCGCCAATCCTTCGCTGGGCGGTAAGGGACCTGCCTCGAACGGCTCCCGCCACCGCCGCGGAGCCTTTGACAAGCGTGTTTCCGATGCTGGCAAGGAAGCCCACGTTCTGGCTGCTCGCATTCGGCGCGTCGGCGAGCTCGATGTGCGGCTACGGCCTCGCCCTGTGGACGCCCTCCATCATGATGCGGAGCTTCGATCTCAGCCTGGTCCAGGCGGGCAATTTCCTCGCGAGTCTGGTTATTCTCGGCGGCTGCACCGGCGTGTTCGCCGGCGGCTGGTTCGCGGACCGGCTCGGGCGCGGGGATCGCCGCTGGTATGCCTGGCTTCCCGCCATTGCCTGGCTCATCACGGCACCGACATTCGTCGCCGGCTATTTCGCCTCGAACCTTTGGGCGGCATGGTTCCTGCTGATCATTCCCAACGCGCTGAACATCCTTTGGCTCGGACCGATCGTGACGGCCATCCAGCATCTCGTGCCCGCGAGCATGCGGGCAACCGCCTCCGCCAGCTTCTTGCTGATCAACAATCTGATCGGCCTCGGGGTTGGCCCATGGCTGATCGGTCGCATCTCGGACGGGCTGAAGGCGAGTCATGGAGCGGACGCCCTCCGCTACGCCGCGAGCGGCTGTTGCGCCTTCTATCTTGTTGCCGCCCTACTGGCGCTGTTCGCCGCAAGATCGCTGAGGGCTGACTGGGTCAAAGACCGGCCAACTATCTGAATAACCCCGACATTTAGGGTTCATCCTAGTGCGCTAAGTCGCATGTTCCATCCGTTTAGGCGATGGAACGGTGCACCGAACGGACCGTTTTTCCCGTTCGAAAGGAGATTTTGCGATGTTGAGCAGGGTGTTTCTCGCCGCGGGCGTCGCCGCGCTGGCGATCGCGGCCCCGGCATCGGCCAAGCCCGGTGGTGGTCACGGCAATGGCGGTGGCCAAGGAAACGGTAACGGCGGAGGCGGCGGTGCCGCTTTCTCGCCTCCAGGTGGAGGTGGAGGCGGCGGCGGCCATGGTCATGGCGGCGGCGGTGGTGGCGGCGAAGGTCGCGGCCATGGCGGCGGTGCTCCCGTCTTCATGGGTGGCGGCGGTGGTCACGGCCATGGCGGAGGCGGCGGCGATTTCGCGCGCCAGCAGCAGCGCGTCGAGCGCCAGCAGTCCCGTGGCTTCGAACGCCAGCAGGCTCGCCAGGTCGAGCGCCAGCAGTCGCGCGGGTTTGAACGTCAGCAGGCCCGGAATATTGAGCGCCAGCAGTCGCGCGGGTTCGAGCGTCAGCAGGCGCGAAATGTCGAGCGTCAGCAGGCTCGCGGCTTCGAGCGCCAGCAGACGCGGAATGTCGAGCGCCAGCAGATGCGCGGTTTCGAACGTCAGCAGGCGCGGAGTATCGACCGTCAGCAGATGCGCGGCTTCGAGCGCCAGCAGGCCCGCATGTCCGATCGTCAACAGCTTCGCGGCTTCGAGCGCAAGCAGCAGGCGTTCGTGAGCAATCAGTTCGCGGCGCAACAGTTCGGCGGCCAGGCGTTCGAGGGCAGGCAGGCGAAGTTTGCGAACGGCAACTTCGCGCAGAACTTCAACGCGGCGCCCTATCAAGTGCTGAGCTACGGCAACGACGTGCGGGTCCTTCCGGTCGCTCAGGTCCAGCAGTTTGTGGGTGTCCCTGTCGGTCAGATCGGGAACTTCGCGGCCCTCAGCCCGCTGCCGGCCTCGATCCAGTATCTCTATCCGGATACGCCGGACTATTACTATCAGTACGGCGACGGCTATCTGTACCAGGTCGATCGCGGCAACAGCCTGATCGAAGCGCTGATCCCGCTCCTCGCGGGCGGCTATTTGCCGGGCCAGTATCTGCCGCGGCCGTACATGGCGAGCACCATGCCGAGCTATTACGGGTTCAACAATTTCTACCCGGACTATGGCGACGTCTGTAACCGCTACTACGAGGGCGTCGTCTACCAGGTCGATTGTGACGACGGCTATGTCGAGAACGTCATCCCGATGTATGCAAGCGGCTATGGCGTCGGCCAGCTCCTGCCGTCGGCATACAGCTATTACAACGTGCCGATGCAGTATCGGTCGATGTATTACGACAACCCGAACTACGGCTATTGGTACTCGCCGGGCGCGATCTACCAGTACGATCAGCGCAGCAGCATGATCACCTCGGTGGCGGCGCTGCTGTCGCCTGGGTTCACGGTCGGCCAGGCGCTGCCGATGGGCTACGACGTGTACAACGTGCCCTATGCGTACAGGCAGACCTACTATGACACGCCAAACGCCTGGTACCGTTACAGCAACGGCTACATCTATCAGGTCGACCCGGTGACTCAGGTCGTCACCGCGATGGTGGCCTCGCTGCTCACTTAAACGCCGTGTGACAAATGGCCCGGCCGGGGAACCCAAACCTCGCCGGGCCATTTCATTTTCACAACGATAAGGAGGATCGCATGAGAAGCCATGCGCTTGCGCTAGGCCTCGGAGCCGCTGCGCTGCTCGCGCTCGGCGCGTGCAACAAGGACGACAAGAAGACTTCAAGCGGAGCGCCCCAGGCGCAGACCAAGGAAGCGAAGAAGATCGCCGGCGAAAAGACGATCGCCGCGGGGCTCGCCCCTGGAAGCCGATTCATGGCGACGGCGAAGACTGCCGGCCTCGACCAGACCCTGGCCGGAGCGGGGCCCTACACCGTCTTCGTGCCCGACGATGCCGCATTCGCCGCGGCGCCGGCCGGCACGTTCGATGCCAAGCCGGAGAATCGCTCGCAGCTGACGGGCGTGGTCACCAACCTCATCCTGCAGGGCACAGTGCTTACCGAGGACATCGACAAGCTGATCGATCGCGGCAAGGGCAAGGGGATGCTCGCAACAACGGGCGGCGGCCTTCTCACCGCAACCAAGGACGGCGGCAAGATCGTCCTAACCGATTCTACCGGGCACAAGGCGACGATCACGCAGGGCGATGAGCAGTACAGCAATGGCGTTGTCCATCATGTCGATGCACTGCTGATGCCTGCCAAACCCGGCAGCGGTCCCGCCGTCGGCCAGAAAAAGGGCAGATAGCCCGCTATATCTTGGGGCCGCGCTTCTTGCGGCCCCAATATCCGCTTTCGCTCATCATTCTGCTTCCGTGCGCAAAACGGCTCGCTATAGTGAGCCCTACGGCGGCGGCTGATGGGGTTTTGGCGACATGAAAGCGACGATTGAGCGGGCGACCCTCCTGAAGAGCCTGGGCCATGTCCATTCGGTCGTGGAGCGCAGGAACACCATCCCCATCCTGTCCAACGTGCTGATGGAAGCGCGCGAGGACGGATCGCTCCGGCTGATGGCGACCGACCTCGACCTTCAGGTCGACGAGACCATCCAGGCGTCCGTTAGCCAGCCGGGCGCGACCACCGTCTCCGCGCACACATTCTTCGACATCGTCCGCAAGCTTCCTGAGGGCAGCCAGGTCGAGCTGACGGCCGCCGAAGGCAAGATGCAGGTCGTCGCGGGCCGCGCGCGCTTCAATCTCTCGACGCTCCCACGCGACGATTTCCCGGTCATCGCCGAGGGCGAGCTTCCGACCCGGTTCGAGCTTCCGGCCGCGACTCTCCGGCAGGTCATCGAGAAGACGCGCTTCGCCATCTCGAGCGAGGAGACCCGCTATTATCTGATGGGCATCTTCCTTCACGTCGTGGAAGACCAGTTGCGCGCTGCGGCCACGGATGGTCACCGGCTCGCGCGTGTGACCGTCGCGCGTCCCGAAGGCGCCGAGGGCATGCCCGACGTGATCGTTCCGCGTAAGGCGGTGACCGAGCTTTACCGGCTCCTCGAGGAGCTGGAGGGGACGGTCGAGATCTCTTTGTCGCCAACCAAGGTTCGCTTCGGTCTCGGCAGCGCGATCCTTACCAGCAAGCTGATCGACGGCACCTTCCCCGACTATAACCGGGTGATCCCGACCGCGAACGACAAGTTGCTGAAGCTCGATCCGAAGAGCTTCTCGGCGGGTGTCGACCGCGTCTCGACCATCGCTTCGGAGAAGACGCGCGCCGTGAAGATGAGCGTCGACCGCGACAAGGTAACACTGTCCGTCACGAGCCCGGAGAATGGCGTCGCGACGGAGGAAGTCCCCGCGGATTACGGCAATGAGGGCCTCGAGATCGGCTTCAACGCCCGCTACCTGCTCGACATCCTGGGTGAGATCGACGGCGACACGGTGGAGGTCCACCTCGCGGACGCGGCAGCGCCGACTCTGCTTCGCGAAAACGACAAGTCCAACGCGCTCTACGTCCTCATGCCGATGCGCGTCTGATGATCTGTCGTCTCTGGCGCGGCTGGACCACGCCGGAGGACGCGGACGCCTATGAGCGCATCGTCCGCAACGAAGTGATTCCGGGCATCGAGGCGCGGAAGATCCCGGGCTTCGTGCACATGGACCTGATGAAGCGCGACCTCGGCGGGGAGATCGAGTTCCAGACCCTGATGTGGTTCGACAGCATCGACGCGATCCGGGCCTTCATGGGTGAGGATTATACCGTCAGCCACGTTCCGCTGGAGGCGCGCGCCGTGCTCAACAGCTTCGACGACCGCGCAGCTCATTTCGAAGTCATCGACCGCCGGGATCAATAGATCCATCCTTCTTGCGCAGGCGAGCGATCGGCCCCACGGTTACGGGGCCGAAATAGGAGGACTCGTGCGTGCTTTTCTATCGTTAGGCCTCATCATCGTTTCCAGCGGTGCCTTTGCCGCACCGGCTCCGGCGACAGCGCCGCAGACCGCAGTTTCATCAGACCTCGCCAGCGTACCCGGTAATGCGATGCGCTTGTCGCAGCTGGCCAATCCAACGGACAAGATTCTCGAGCTCGGCCTCAAGGCCTTCCAGGCCGGCTTTGACGGCGAACTCAAGAAGAGCCCCGAGGATGCGGCCTTCTTTGCGAAGAATCCCGGGCTCCAGGAGGCGATCTGGGAGGCAAGCCGCCCTCTCGTGCGGACCCACCTCCTCGCTTCGATCCCGTCGCAGCAGAGGCGTTACGCGGAATTCTACACCTCGAAATTCTCGACCGACGAGATCGACCAACTGGTGAGCTTCTATTCGTCCCCGACGGGCACGAAGGTGATTCGGGCGATGTACGCCGGCGTCGATCTCGGAAAGCTGGCGGAGCTTAGCAGTCCCGGCGGCAAGGTGAGCGCCCGGCAGGTCGAGGAGCTCAAGAGTTCGTCCATGTCGGGTCTGGCCGACGAGTTCGATGCCGACGACTGGAGGTCGATCTTCACCTTCATGAGCGCACCGGTTCACGCAAAGCTGCTGAAACTGGCGCCCGAGTTCAATCAGCTCGTCGCGGATATCGGTAACGAGCCGACGCCCGAACTGGACGCAGCTCTCGACAAAGTCGTGCGTGAAGTGGTCGCTGATTATTTCGCCAAGCGCAAAGCGAAGTCCCAGACATAAAGCGGCTCCGCTGGACGTGCTGCCGGGTGACACCTAATCCCGGCAGCGTGCCTGTCAGCCGACTGACCCTGACTGACTTCCGGTCCTATTCGTCGGCGACGATCGAGCCGGGAGCTGGATTCGTCCTGCTGTTCGGCGAGAATGGGGCCGGCAAAACCAACCTCCTCGAAGCCGTCTCGATGCTGACTCCAGGGCGCGGCCTGCGCGGTGCGTCGCTGTCGGCGATGGCCCGCAAGGGCGGCGAAGGCGACTGGGCGGTCGCCGCAAGGCTTGGCGAGGTGGACATCGGTACCGGGACATCGGCCGCCGCTCCGGAACGGCGCCAGGTGCGGGCCAACGGCGTCGCCGCGTCGGTCAATTCGCTGAGCGAGTGGCTTTCGATCCTGTGGCTGACGCCGGCAATGGATCGTCTATTCGCCGCCACCGCGAGCGACCGCCGGCGCTTCCTGGACCGGCTCGTCCTCGCGCTGGAGCCGGGTCATGCCCACCATGCCACGCGCTACGACGCCGCGATGCGGGCGCGGAACAAGCTGCTTGCCGAGGAACAATGGGATGAGACCTGGCTTGCCTCGCTCGAGCAGGCGATGGCGGAGCATGGCAAAGCGCTTGCCGAAGGGCGGGCCCGAACTGTTGCGGCGCTGGATGCCCAACTCGCCCAGGCTCCCGTCGACGATTTCGCCAGGGCGTCGATCGCGCTCGAAGGCTGGTATGCGAGCGACATCGCGGCGACGTTGGCCGCCAATCGGACCCGGGACGCGGGCGCCGGCCGCGCGGTCGACGGCCCGCACCGGCAGGATCTCGCCGTCGTTCATCGCGCGAAGCACATCCCGGCGGCCCAGTCCTCAACGGGAGAGCAGAAAGCATTGCTGCTGGGGCTGATCCTCGCTCACGCCGAGCTGGTCGGCGATCGCAGGGGAGATCGGCCGATCCTCCTCCTCGACGAAGTGGCGGCCCATCTCGACCCGAAGCGACGCGCGGCCCTTTTTACGCGCCTTGAAGGCCGTGGGCAGGTCTGGATGACGGCGACGGAAGCCTCACTTTTCGAGGGCATCGGCCCTGCTTCCCGCCTGCGTGTCCATGCCGGGGTGGTGACGCCGGCCTGACCCCCGGTGGACTTTTCCCCGAGTTTCACTATATTGCACTGCAACACGAGGCGCCTCGCAAGCGGCGTGATCGGTCCTGACGACCGGCCCGCGCCTCGATTTTCGAAGTTCTCCACATCACGCGGGGTTCTTGTTTCCCGCTCGGCGAGCGCGCTGATTTGCGCGCCCGCTGGCTTATTTGTGGAATTTATCAATGTCGTTTCAAACCCTCGGGCTCTCGAAGCCCCTGCTGGATGCGCTTGCCGCGAAGGATTATTCGCAGGCGACGC
>Ga0070678_100000780_pt1 | contig 15981 bp, 19 predicted proteins | sample KBSM73metaG_FD_65647 | JGI IMG/M metagenome (GOLD analysis project Ga0070678, IMG submission 65647) | Miscanthus rhizosphere microbial communities from Kellogg Biological Station, Michigan, USA - KBS M7-3 metaG | ecosystem: Host-associated > Plants > Roots > Rhizosphere > Soil ...
GCTCGCTTCATCTGCCCCGCATCGAGCTTCGGATCCGGGCCCCATTCCTTCGCCATCTGCGTGCCCCAGCGATTCATGTCATTGCTGACCTGAGTCACGCACGCGGAGTCCTTGCACCGGCAGACCTCGTCGGCGAACCGATCGAACGTTCGCATCGCCTCCTCGAACCGGTCGGGATGCGACCGCGCGCGATACGCAAGCAGGCCCCCGACGATCATCGCGATTCCCGCCGCCATCGCCGCGATCCGCAGCCGCTTGCGCCGGCGCCGCGCGGGTCCTCCGGCATCGAGGTCGGCGACGTACGCCTCGGCGTTCGCCCGCGCCCGCGCCTCGGCGAGCATCTGCGCAGTTTCGTCGCGCTCGCGCACGCGGTGAGCCAGGTCCGCTGACAGCGCCGCGACCCGTGCCTCGAGCGCCTCGACATCACCTCGGTACGCCATGCTCTTTAGAACGCGCGAGCGACCATTTGGTTCCCGCCGGCGCAACCCTGCGAAGTGATTCAGGTAGCATCGACACATGCGCATCGTCTTGATCGCCTTGCTCGCCGTGTCCTCGCTCGTCGCGTGCTCGAAGAAGGAGACGTCGGCCGACAAGGCGCCGCCGGCGGGCAGCGCGGGTGGGGGCTACCTGACCGTGGGCGCGTACTGCACCGCGTTCTGCTCCAAGCTGTGCGGGACCTGCGGCACGGGCGACTGTTCGACATCGTGCAACACGCGGTGCGACTACGGACGCAGTCCGGATCTCGTGTTCGACGGCAAGGATCCGAAGGTCGCGCTCGCGCTCACGCAGTCGAATCTCGATGCGTGCCTCGCGACGATCACGAAGGACTCGTGCATGTCGATCGCGTCGGGCAACGTGCCGCCTGCGTGCTTCACGATCCAGCACTGAAGCCGACGCTACTCACGAACTGTCCACCGAGGCAGCAGCCTAGAGCAGGCCGTCGAGCACGTGGGTCCCGTCGAGACCGCAGGGGATCTCGGTCACGCGCATCGCGGCCGTGACCGGCAATGTCGCGTAGAGGTGCGGGAACAGCTGGCCGCCGCGCGAGACCTCCCAGCGCAGCGCGTCGCCACATCGATCGGCGCGCACCACGATCAACAGCAAGCCGCGCTGGCCCGGGAAATACTTCGCGAGCGTTTCGGCGAGCTGCGCGGCTGTCGAGAAGTGCATGAAGCCGTCGGCGAGGTCGATCGGCATGCCCTCGAAGACGCCCGTGGCTGCGGCGGCGCTCCATCGCTCGCTTGTGGCAATCTTATAGATGAGCGCGCTCATGACGGCGGCTGTGATCTTGATACCATCGCAAGCGTAGTCGGACCATGACGGGCAGCGAGCATCACGATCCATGCCTGGTTGCAGACCTGATCCTCGGGTCGGTGCAGGACGTCGGGTTCGTCGAGCCAGCCGACGACGGCTACGTGATTCGCGTCGAGCATCGCGGCAAGGTCGTGTCGAGCCCGCGGATCGACGCGCCGGTCGGACGCGCCGTGATCGCGCGTCTGGCGATGATCGCCGAGCTCGACCTGTCGAACCCGCGGACGGCGAGCGCGGTGGTGCGAGTGCGGCGCGGCGCGATCGAGCGCGACGTGGTCGTGACGGTCCGGCACGGGGATGCGCTGCGCTGCGATCTGTCGGTGCTGCCGCAGCAGGACGCGGCGCGAACCGCGAGCTCGGCGGTCGAGCTGCGGCCGGGCGACCGCGCAGGGCACTACGAGATCGTGGCGCGTCTGGGCGAGGGCGGCATGGGGACGGTGTATCGCGTGCGGCATGTGGCGCTCGACCGCGTGTATGCGCTCAAGGTGCTGCGTGCGAACGTGATGGCGTATGACGGAGACGCTGCGCAGCGGTTCCTACGCGAAGCGCGCAGCGCGGCCCGGATCCGTCATCCCAGCATTGTCGACGTGTTCGACTACGGGACGCTCGGCGATGGACGGCCATACCTCGTGATGGAGCTCCTCGAGGGCGAGAGTCTCGAGGATCTGGTCGACCGTGGGCCAGTGCCCGTAGCGACCGTGCTCGACATCGCACGGCAGCTCGCGTCGGCGCTCGTAGCCGCGCACGATCGTGGTGTCGTGCATGCCGATATCACCCCCTCGAACGTGCTCGTCGCCAGCCGCGATCCGCTTGCGGTCAAGCTCGTCGACTTCGGGCTCTCGGTCGCGATCGACGAGCTGCCGGTCGCGAGCCCGGAGTACGTGTTCGGGACCGTGCACTACATCTCACCCGAGCAGCTGCGCGGCTTTCCGGCGACCGAACAGTCGGATCAGTACAGCCTCGGCGTGGTGCTGTTTCATCTGCTCATGGGCGCGGCTCCCTACCACCACCCGAACGTGCGCGAGCTCGGGCTGATGCACCTGCAGGCACCGGTGCCCCGGGTCGAGAGCCCGATCGAGCCGTTGCCGGCGCGGCTCGCCGAGATCGTGACCACGTGCATGCAGAAGGCGCCCCACCTGAGATTCCCGGGCATGCGTGCGCTGCTCGATGCACTGAAGGACGTCGAGCTCGTTGCCAAGCGGCGCGACTGGACGAGGTGGCTCGGACGATGAACGAGAAGTCTGTGATCGTGTGCGTCGACGATGATCCGAGCGTGCTGTCTGCGGTGGCGCGGTCGCTGCGCCGCGACGACCTCGAAATCCGGGCCACCGAATCGCCGACCGACGCGCTCGCGTGGATCGCGAACGAGGACGTGGCGGTGCTGGTCTCGGACTACGACATGCCAGGCATGACGGGGGCGCAGCTCGCGGGTCACGCGCGCCTGCTGCGGCCCGAGGTCGTCCGGATCCTGCTCACCGGTCAGCAGGATCTCGAGACCGCGATCGACGGCATCAATCAGGGAGAGGTGTTCCGGTTCATCGCAAAGCCGTTCGATCGCGATCACCTGCGGCGCAGTGTCGACGCCGCGCTCGAGCGCCATCGCGAGCTGGTCGAGCTGTCGGGTGACCGCGAGCGCCGCCAACGTCGCCAGCGGCTGCGCGCTGCGCTCGAAGGCGAGTACCGCGGCATCACGCTGGTCGCGCGTGACAGCGACGGCCGCTACGCCGTCGAAGATCCGCGGCGGCTCGCTGCGGATCTCGGCTGGACCGCGTTTGCAGAGGCGCTCGACTAGCGCGTCGCGATCGAGCCGGTCGACGGCGCACGCATCTGCGCCAGGGTGAGCGGGCGCTGCCAGGTCACCGCGGTGCCGTGGCCGCCGAACGTCTCGTCGATGACGCTCGCGATCGGATCGGTCGTCAGCGTGATGCCGACGCGGCGATCCTCGGCGTGCGTCGAGCGCGGAGCGCCGTCCTTGCCGTAGACCGCGAACACGATGCGTGCCGGGTCGATGCCATCGGCCATCAGACCGTAGCGAACGGCCTCGGCGCGGCGGATCGCGAGCTGGACGTTGTAGGGGCCGCTGCCGACCGGGTCACAGTGGGCGTCGAGCACGATGCGTGCGGCCGGGTGAGCCTGCGCTGCCGCGAGGACGCCGGCCAGCGAGTCGACTGCCGACGGCGGCAGCTTCGCGGAGTCGAAGTCGAAGCGGACCTCGGAGGCCGCGCTGTTGCCCGCGACCGCAGGACTACCGAACGCCGCCGCCACGATGATCGCTGCAAGTGTTTTCGTCTGCATGCTGAGGAGTTCAGCAACGGACGTGCCCTTACCTACTTTCAACACGTTCAGACCGAGCGCCGGCGGCGCACACCGGGCCCGCACGGGCGTACGCGCACGCCGGGCAAACGTACGAAACTCAGTGAAGGCCGGAGGCGGAGAACCGGTGCAGGAAGCCGTGAGGTCCGGCGCCTCCGAGAGAGTTGCAGGTCGGCGACGCGTAGCCGGGAGCGCAGTCGACGTCGCGATCGTACGACCAGTAGTGCACGCCGGCGAGCTGGTGCGCGATCGCGAACGCGGCGACCGCATCGGCATTCGCGAGCGTGAAGTGCTCGTCCTGGGCGTCGTTGCCGCCGATCATCGGCGTGAGCTCGATGCTCGACCACGGCACGTTCCAGTGGTCGTGGAGGTTGTACGCGGCCTGCAGCGCCGACTGGCCCATGTCGCAGATGCCGCCGGCGACCACGCACACGCCGGCGCTCGGCGAGCCGTAGTCCATCGTCATGAGATTGACCGTGACGTAGCTCGGCCACGTGCTGCCGAAGGTCGCGCGCATCGCGGACATCGTCGTGTCGCCGTAGCTGTTGAAGCTGTCGGGCGCGCCGCCGCCGAGCGACCGTGCCGTCGAGGCGCCGTTGTTGTTCGCGAGCGTCGCGAGCGTGAGCGAGAACCGGAGACCGGGATAGGCCGCGTGCGCGGCGGCGATCCGCTGCACGAGCTGGCCGATCACCTGCGACGACTGGCCGGCCTCGATGTCGAAGTCGAGACCGATCAGATGTGGCGTCGCCCAGCGGCCGACGAACGCGACGAAGCCGGCATCGCTGCCGCACGTGAAGCTGCCGGCTGCGCCACCGGTCGACAGGATGTAGTCGATGCCGGCGCTCGCGAGCGTGGATGCATTCGCCGAGGCCATCGCTGCGCCCGGGATGCCGCCCCAGTTCTCGCTGCCGCACTCGCCGGTCGCGAACGCGAGCGTGATCGTGTGCGCGCCGGCGGCCGCCATGTCATCGGCGAGCGCGATGCGCGTGCCCGACACGGCGGTCGAGGCGACGTTCGTGTTCCAGTTCATGTTGATGCTGGTGTCCTTGTAGGCGCTGAACACGAGGCCAGCCGGCGCGCCGCCGCTGCCGCCGCCGCCGCCGCCACCGCCTCCGCCGCTACCCGTGTCGGGCGCATCGGGTGGTGGCGGCGGTGCCGCGTCGGGTGTGCCGCCTCCGCCGCCTCCGGCGTCGCAGCCGACCGGCTCCCACAGCGCGCGCACGACATCGGGCGTCCAGTCGGGCTGGCTCGTGTGGCCTTGCACGCAGCGATAGTGATCGCCTCCATAGCTGATGACGTCGCCGGTGGCGTACGCGGTCCACGCGACCCATGGCTGGGCGGCGGCACACTGGGCCGCGGTGACCTCGCTGGTGGAAGTCCCTCCGCGCGGCGCGCAGGCGCAGAGCGACATGACGGCAGACACGAGGAGAAGTCGGGTGTGGTGGGGCATGTAAAGAAGGAGCGAGCGCGTGGGGAAATCGGGTCACGCCGCCGTGCACCGCTGCCAGCCGCTCTGTCGGGCGCTGGATGTTCGCGAGATCGCGGGCGAATAAATTCTTGTCGCGCCGTGACCCGATCGCGCATCGCGCCGCCTCTTTCCCAGGCATGAACAAGAACGTCCTCGTCGCATGCGTGCTCGTGGTGGCCGGCTGCACCGGTGATGTCGGCTCGATGGGCGGTGATCCGGGTGGCACCGGCTCCGATCCGGGAGGCGACCCGGGCGGTGGTGGTCCCGGCGGCGGCGGCGGCGGATCGGGCACGGCGCCCGCGGGCCTGGTGTTCGGTGCCTACAAGGACACGAGCATCAACATGGACTGGAACACGAACGTCATCTCGACCTCGGTGTCGGGAACGCGCGCGGCGCTGGCCGACGATCTCAGCGGCGCCGGCGGCAAGACCGTCACGCTCGCGTTCGCGACCGGCGAGTGCGGCAGCGAGAACTGGGGCGGCGTGCAGGGCGCGGCGATGGCGACCGCGAATGCCTCGGCGCTCGCGAGCAAGGGCATCGACTACGTGCTGTCGACGGGCGGCGCGGCCGGCAGCTTCACGTGCGGCAGCGACGCCGGGATGACGACGTTTCTCGCGCGGTGGGCGTCGCCTCATCTGATCGGGCTCGACTTCGATATCGAGGCGGGCCAGTCGCCGGAGGTGATCGGTCAGCTCGTGCAGCGGATCGCGGCGGCGCACATGGCGTATCCCGGGATGCGGTTCTCGCTGACGCTCGCGACGCTCGCGAACAACAACGGTGCCTCGACGGCGCAGTCGATCGGCAGCGGCGCGCCCGACAGCTTCAATACCTACGGCGACACCGCGATGGCGGCGATGCACACGACGTTCGGCGCCACGTGGCCGAGCTACGTCACGGTGAACCTCATGACGATGGACTACGGCTCGCCGAGCGCGGGCGTGTGCGTGGTCGCCGGCGGTGCCTGTGACATGGGCCAGTCGGCGCTGCAGGCTGCATACAACCTGCACGACCACTGGAACGTGCCGTGGTCGAGCATCGAGCTGACGCCGATGATCGGCGGCAACGACGTCGCCGGCGAGCAGTTCACGCTCGCGAATGCCGATGCCGTCGCTGCGTTCGCGATCGCAAACCAGCTCGCGGGTGTGCACTACTGGTCGTACGACCGCGACGTCGACTGCCCGCCCGGTTCGGCGTCGCCGACCTGCAACTCGCTCGGAGGCGCCGGCACGCGCGGCTTCCTCGCGCGCTTCATTGCCGACGGGATGAACTGATACGCTCGTGCGGGCGTGCAAGCGAAGGCGGTCGTGCTGATTCTCCTGCTGCTGCCGCTGGCAGCACGCGCGGATCGGCTCGGCGTGGCCGTGCGGCAAGGTCCGCACGACGCGATGCTCGTGGAGCGCCTCCGCGGGCAGCTCGCCGATCTCGACGACGTCGCGGTTGCGATCGACGAGGGCGGGGCGGTCGAGCCGTCGCTCGAGGCGCAGCTTGCCGCCGCGGAGCGAATCGCGACGGCGCACGACGCGCGGGTCGTGGTGTGGTTCGTCGCGCGCGGCCGCGCACTCGAGGTCGCGATCGCGACACCGGCGGACCATCGCCTGTTCGTGCGCGAGATCCCGGCCGCTTCGGAGTCGACGATGGCCGAGACCGCCGCGATCGCGGTGCGCGGCGCGGTGCGCTCGATTGCCGCGGGAGGCACGATCGGCGTCGAGGTGCCGATCGCCGCGCCGCACGTCGAGGTACCCGTTGCTCACGTCGAGGCGCCGGTGGTGCCACCATCCGCCGCTACAGGGCTCGCGCTTGCGGCCTCGCTCGGCTGGCAGGTCGTGCTCGACGGCGGTGCCGATCACGGCGCTCAGGCGCTCGTGCAGCGCACCACGCTCACCCGCGGTCCGTGGGGCGCATCGCTGACGCTCGAGCTCGGCGTGCCGCTCGCGTGGCGCGCGTCGTCGGACGTGACGCTCGATGTCGCGCGCAGCGGCGGAGTCGTCGCGGTCGAGCACCGGTTCGGCAGCATCGCGGTCGCGCTCGGCGGAGGCGCGCTGCTCTACCACCGCTCGACGAGCGCCGCGCCGTCGGGACTCACACCGACGCCGAGCGCGTCGACGTTTGCGGCAGTCGCGACCGCCGAGGTTGCGTGGCACGCGCGTCTCGCGCGCCGGCTCGGCATCGTCGCGACGCTCGGCGTGGACGTGGTCGCGCATGCGCCCGAGGCCGTCGTGTCGCGCGCCGGGATGACCGAGGTCGTCGACAGCATCCACGCCGTGCAGCCGCGCGCCTCGCTGGCGCTCGAGGTCGGCACGTGGTGAGCGATCCGCGGATCACCGCCGCGGCGTCGGGCGATCGCAGCGCCGCCGAGTCGCTGTGCCGCGAGCTGTTGCCGCGCGTGCGCAACCTCGTGCGTTACCTCGTGCGAGGCGATGCGCGCGTCGACGACATGGCGCAGGAAGCGCTGATCGCGGTGCTGCGCGGGCTGGCGACGTATCGCGGCGAGGGCCGCTTCGAGTCGTGGGTCGATCGCGTGGTCGCGCGCAGCACGTTCGCGACGCTCCGCCGGCTTCGCGCAGAGACCCAGCCTGGCGCCGAGGACGTCGCGGGGCGCGAGCGCGATCCGGGGGACGTCACGCCGTTCGAAGGCAGGCGCGAGCTCGCCGCTGCGCTCGATCGGCTGCCGGGCGATCAGCGCCAGGCGCTCATCCTTCACTTCTCGGTCGGGCTGACCGTTCCCGAGATCGCCGAGGCGGTCGCCGCGCCGTTCGAGACCGTGCGCAGCCGGCTGCGGCTCGCCAAGGCGGCGCTGCGCGAGACCCTGAAAGGAGCGGCGTGATGACCGACGACGACCTGACCCGGCTGCTCGCCCTCGATGGCGCGCCCGGTCCTGCGCTCGCGATCGACGTCGCCGATGCGAACGCGCTGATCGAGGGCGCGCTCGACGGTGCGGGCTTCGGCCCACCGGGTGGCGGACCCGGCCATCACGGCGGCCCCGGCCATGGCGGCGCGGCTGGTCTCCGCGGCGCCGGATCAACGGTTCGCGGCGGCCTCGCCACCGGTACGAAGCTCGCGATCGGCGCGCTCGCGCTGGCGGTGGTCGTCGTGATCGCGGTGCTCGTGTTGCGGCGCTCGCATGGCACGCAGGTCGCGGCTGCTCCGATCGATGCCGCGATCGATGCCGCGCCCGATGCCATCGCGGCTTCCGCCGGCGCCACCGCGGGTTCCGCTGACGCCACCGCGGGCTCCGCCGACGCCACCGCGGGTTCCGCCGACGCCACCGCGGGTTCCGCCGACGACGTGGGGGCCGATGACGACGCGGACATCGAGCTCGATCCCGAGCCTGCGCATTCCCACAAGCCGCGGCCGGTCGAGACGCGCGAGGCCGTGGACCTGCTCGGCGAGGCAAACGCGAAGCGCGCGGCGAAGCAGTGGCGCGAGTCCGATGCGCTGTACATGCGGGCGGTGAGGCGGGCGCCGCACAGTCTCGCCGCGCAGACCGCGCTGGTCGCATCGGCGTCGCTGCGCCTCGAGCACCTCGGCGACCCGAAGGGCGCGGCAGCTCGGTTCCGGCGCGCGCTCGCGATCGCACCCGACGGCGCCCTGGCCGAGGAAGCGCGGTGGGGGCTTGCCGAGGCCGCTCGCGCGCGTCACGACAACGCCGCCGAGGCGCACGCGCTCGATGACTTCCTCGCGCATCACGCCGGATCGCCGCGGGCCGCGCAGGCTCGCGCCCGCCGAGCGGAGCTGCCGTGACCCGCACCCCGCTGCGGATGCGGTTCGCGCGGCTCGCGCTGTTCGCGATCCTCGCCGGCTGCGCCGCGCAGGACGTCGTCGCGACCTCCGGGACAGGTGCGTCCACCTTCTGCAGCGGGACTGGACCGCCGGTGCTCGTCGGCGACGGCATCACGGTGGGCGAGGGCGACGGCACGCCCGATGATGTCTGCACCGGCACCGTCGCCGTGCTCACGTTCAAGCGCGCGCTCTGCACGTGCGAGGGCTACACGACCTCGACACCGTTGACGACCGACTCGTTCGACAGCAGCGTCGCGGCCTATGCGCCGGCATCCGCCGGGTCGGCCGGTGGCGTCGGCGTCGACGGCGCGCTCTCGGCCGCGGCCCAGCTCGAGATCGGTGGCTCGCTCGTGGTCGCCGGTGCCGCGGGCGCGGCCCTGCAGGTCGACTCGACGATCGCGCGCGACCTCGACGTCGGCGGCCCGCTCGGCACCAGCGTCGCCCTCACCGCGGGCGGCAACGCGAACGTCGCCGGCGACATCTCGCTGGCCTCGCTCGGGGTCACCGGCACGCTGACCGTTCCGGCGACCGCCACGCTCGCGGGCACCATCACCGCCGGTGCCACCGTGCGCGCGCCGGTGTCGATCGTTCCGCCGTGTGCGTGCGCACCCGCAGACCTGGTCGACATCGCCGCCTTCGTCGCGAGCTACCGCACGACGAACGATGATGCCGCGATCGGCCTCGCGCCGGATCGGCTGACCGGCTACAGCGGCGACGCCACGCTCGACCTGCCGTGCGGCATCTACTACCTCGGCGCGATCAACGGCAGCGGCGCGATCACGCTGCGGATCACCGGCCGCGTCGCGGTGCTGGTCGATGGCGACGCAACGCTGACCTCGCCGCTCTCGATCGAGCTCGCGACCGGCGATGCGGAGCTCGATCTCATGATCGGCGGCACGCTCACCAGCAATGCGCGGATCACCGCGGGCGACCCCGGCCACCCGTCGCGCACGCGCATCTACGTCGGCGCGAGCGGCACGATCGAGCTGTCGGGCGACTCGGAGCTCGCTGCGAACATCTACGCCCCCACCTCGGCGATCGCGATGTCGGCACCCGCGACGATCTTCGGGAGTCTGTTCGTGCGGCGGATCGACCAGGCCGCACCGCTCGTCATCCACTACGACGAGGATGTGCAGCGTTCAGACGTCGGCTGCCTGCAGTAGGTTCGTGGGGTACAGTCCGCGCATGGGCGATGATCGAAATGGATCCAACCGAGTCGCGCTGGTCGTCGTGATCGCGCCGGTCATCGCGGTCCTGGCGATCACGCTGCTGCTGTACTTCGTCTGGAGCTGATGCTCTCTTCATTCGTTCTTCACCCGCGGCTTTGCGGGCCGGCGGCATGCTTCCGATGTGCTCGCGCCTGCCGGCTACGTCAGCGGATTCAACCGCCGCGCTTCTGCGCTGTCGGTGCTCGTCATCGAGCCGCGGTCGGAGATGCTGTCCGCGATCGTCGAGCGCTATCTGCTCCGCGTGAGCTTCGCGGTCGCCGCGGTTCCCGGGCACGCGCTGACCGCGGCGAAGGTGTTCGCGTTCGACGGGGTCGTCGTGCCCGCTACGCTCGAGCATCGCGACGAGCTGATCGCACGCCTTGCAGAGACGCGTGCCGCGCACATCCTCGACGAGGAGGACCCGATCGTCATCGCGCGGGAACTTCGCGCGACAGCGTTTGCTCGCGGCGCGCGTTCTTCCGTCCGCCGGCAGCTTCTGCGCGCCTGATCGACCGTGGGGCATCTTGACACAGATACGCGTGTCTGCTCAGTTGAGGCACCATGCCCCGGAGCGCGCGCGACCTCATGCGCAGTGAGCCCCTCACGGTGGCCGCGGAGACGCCGCTGCTCGACGTCCAGCACGTGCTCGTGCTCGCGCAGGTCAGCGGCATGCCGGTGGTCGACCAGAGCGGTCGCGTGATCGGCATGCTGTCGGCCAGCGATGTGTTACGCGCGCTCGATCAGGCACTCGATGGAGACGTCGGTGACGGCGAGCTCGAGCAGCGGTTCGCCACGGTCGCGGCGTTGACCGCGCGTGATCTCGCGACCCCCGACACGATCTGGGTCGCAGCGGATACGCCTGCCAGCGAGATCGCCGAACGCATGCGGCGCGACGGCGTGCACAGCGCGCTCGTCGGCGATGGAGTGCGTCTCGAGGGCATCCTCACCGCGTTCGATCTGCTCGCTGCCGTGAGCTGACGTAGGGTTCCGGAATCTCCCGCGGAGATGCACATCGTCGTGCAATCCCGCGTAGCACGACGGACCGCGCGCACGGTCGAGCGTGCTTCGTCGCTCGCGGACGCGGTGCACCGCGTTGCACGATCTCCTGTTCACGGCGGTTGAAGCTGGTCAGTGAATTGCTCGTGTGCGCGGCTCATGCGCGTGCTTGCAGCCACCGTCGTGCTCGCTGGTTGTGGCTACCAGTCGGGCTCCTTCGAGTCGCCGGTCCGGCAGTTCTCCGGCAGCCTCGTCACCGTCGATTGCCTCGACATCGCGATAGACCGCCGATCCGATCTTCCGGACGGACATGCGGTCGTGTCCTACACGTTCGGCAATCGCTGCGATCATCCGGTGCTCGTCGATCTGTCTCAGGTCGCGGTGCTCGGTCGCGACTCCGAGGGCAAGTCCTTCGAGCTCGCGGCCTACGATCCCCGACACGAGATCGAGGCGCTCCGGATCGACGGCCGTGCCGTCGGTGGCGAGGCGATCGCCTACGAGAGCGAGCAGTCACCGCAACAGATCTGTATCGACGCGGGCGGAATCACGCACGCGCCCACCGTGGCCTGGTTGTGCATCGGGTCGAGACCGCTACTCACGGAGGTCCCATGAAGATGCGAAGTGCGCTGGTCGTCGCAGGTGCAATGGCGGTCGCGCCCATGATCGGGCACGCCGACGACTTCGAAGAGAGTGTCTGCTGCGTGAGCACCGATGATCACTCTCCATGTCTCGCCGAGAAGACCGACGTCGTCGGCTATCGCGAGTGCCCCGGCTACGGTACGTGGGGCAATAACCTGCGCGACACCTACGTCTTCCTCGACGTAGGCGTCACGATGCGACACTACGCATGGCGCGGTGATGTGAAAGGAGCGGCGCGCTCGAGCAGTCCGGTGAGCTCCACCGAGGGCGCGGCCGACGAGGCGTTCCTGTTCGACGAGCGGGTTGGCTTTCTGCTGACGCGCGGCCTGTACACGGCAATCGACTTCGAGCTCGGCGACGTCTCCGACGCGCGGCCCACGAACCCAAGCGCGCACGCGATCGTCGTGGACGGCCTGGTATCGCTCGGGCTCCGCGGTGGCCTCGGCCCGTTCGTGCTGCGCGGCGAGCTCGCCGGCGGTGTGATGGCCGCCTCGTCGACCACGCGCGACCTCCCCACCGAGGCCATGTTCGAGGCCCGCGGCCGCGCGGACCTGTGGCTGTCACCGTGGGTCACCATCGGTGCAGCGGCTGGTGCGAGCCTGATCCGTCAGGGCGACTGGCTCGCCGGCCTCTATCTCGGCTTTCACACGTGGTCGTTCGGCGGCGACCGCTGGTGACGATCACTTGCAGATGTCGAGCGTGCGCGGCAGGTCGTTGTCGTTGAGATAGGCAGTCACGCACGTGCCGCCGTTCGAGCAGGCCGCGCCGCCGCGGTGACACAGCTCGTAGTTGGCCGGCGCAGCGCCGCACGCGCTCGCCTGGCAGGCCATCGAGTAGCCGCTCAAGCTACCGTCACTCGAGAACCGCGCGTGCGAGCAGCAGTGCTGGCCGGTCGCGCAGTCCTCGGGTCCATCGCAGTCGATCGTGCCGTAGGCACACGTGCTGCTCGTGCAGTAGCCGTCGTGCTGCGAGCTGTAGTTCGAGAAGCAGCAGTGCACCGGGAGGGCGCAGCTCTGCCCCGGATTGCCGTCGGTGTAGCAGGTGACGTCGCCGGCCGCGCCACCGGTGCTCGAGGCCGCGTCCACGGACGTCATGGGGGCATCCGGCCGAGGGCGCTTGCGGTCTAGTGTCGTGCCATCCTCACTCTGCGAGCACGCGGCGAGGGCGCACACGGACACGAATGCTGCGACGGTGGCGGGGATGTTCCGCATGGTTGGGCCTCCGAACCCGGAGTGTGCAACGTGTGCGCCGACGACGCGCGGAGCACCCTGTAACGCGCCGGTCCTGGTAGATCTCAGGCTATGAATCGCTCGTCGCACCCGAACCAGACCCCGCAACCGATGCCGGGCAATGTCCGCGGCGCGCTCGCCAAGCGCGAGCTGCTCGATACGTTCCGCACGCGGCCGGACTACCAGCAGAACGAATATCTGAAGTGGATCGCGACGGCGAGTGGACCGGCGATGAAGCAGCAGCGTCTCGACCAGATGCTGACCGAGCTCGAGAACGGCAAGCTGTTCAAGGGCGAGGCGTGGACCCCGCCGGCGAAGAAGGATTAACGCGCCGCTCAGCTCAGGCCGAGCAGATCTTCCGAGTCTGCGATGACGTCTTCCTCGGCGTCCGGCTCGGCGAGACACTCCTCGAGGATCGCGCGCACCGTCAGCGTGGGTCCTGTGACCTGCGCGGCGGAGGCTTCTCCGAGGACTTGCTGATACTCGAGGCTCGCCATCGCCGACGCGATCTCCTCGACGGATGCGCCGGTCTCGAGAACGCGCTCGACGACAAGATCGTCGACGTCACCCAGCACATCGCGCACTTCATTCGCGGTTGCAGGAACCGAAGTCATGCGTGACGTCGGCTGCATCCGGTGTTCCAGGCGGCGTGCGTAGCTACGCGTGGATGTCGAAGTCAGGCTTCGTCTCGCGCAGGAACACGGCGCCGATCAGCACGGTGCCCGCCGCGACGACGATCGGGTACCAGAGACCGCGATAGATGTTTCCCGACGCCGCGACCATCGCGGTGGCGACGAGTGGCAGCATCCCGCCGAACCAGCCGTTGCCGAGGTGATACGGCAGCGACATCGATGTGTAGCGGATGCGTGCCGGGAACATCTCGACGAGATATGCCGCGATCGGTCCGTAGACCATCGTCACGAGCACGACGAGCACGACGAGCAGCAGCAGCACCATCGCGTAGTTGATGCTCGTCGCCGCCTTCGGGTACGCCTTGCTGGCGAGCGCCGCCTTGTACTTCGCTTCGTCCCAGCCGCGCAGCTCGATGTCGCCGATGTGCGTCACGACGGCCTCGCCCGGGATCGCGGCGACGGTCTCGAACGACAGGCCGGACTTCGTCAGGAAGTCGGTGGCCTTGTCGCACGGCGAGAACTCGGTGCCCGGCAAGACGAAGACATGGAAATGGCAGCCGGTGGCCGCGACGGTGATCGGCGTCTGGGCCTGGAAGTCCTCGAGCGCGGGATTCGCGAAGTGCGTGAGGCCGTGGAACAGCGGGATGTACGAGACCGCGGCGATCAGACAGCCGGCGAGGATGATCTTGAGGCGGCCGATGCGGTCGGAGAGCTTGCCGAACAGGATGAAGCAGGGGGTCGCGATGAGCAGCGACGCACCGACGAGGATGTAGGCGGTGAGGTAGTCGACCTTGAGCGTGATCGTCAGGAAGAACAGCGCGTAGAACTGGCCCGTGTACCAGATCACGCCCTGTCCCGCGGTCGCGCCGAGCAGCGCGAGCACGACGAGCTTGTTGTTCGGGTAGCGCAGGAAGCTTTCGGTCAGCGGGTGCTTGCTCGCGCGTCCCTCGGACTTCATGCGCAGGAACACCGGCGACTCGGCGAGCCGCAGCCGGATGTAGATCGAGAACGCGAGCAGCACGAGCGAGAACCAGAACGGGATCCGCCAGCCCCAGCTCGCGAACGTCGCGGCCGACAGCGTGCTGCGCGCGACGCCGATGACGAGCAACGACAGGAAGAATCCGATCGTCGCGGTCGTCTGGATCCAGCTCGTCGCGTAGCCGCGGCGGCCGTTCGGTGCGTGCTCGGCAACGTAGGTCGCGGCGCCGCCGTACTCGCCGCCGAGCGCGAGCCCCTGGAGGAGCCGCAGCATGACGAGGATGATCGGCGCGGCCACGCCGATCGAGTCGTACGTGGGCAAGAGGCCGACCGCGAACGTCGACGCGCCCATCACCGAGAGCGTCACGAGGAACGTGTACTTGCGGCCGACCAGATCGCCGACGCGCCCGAACACGAGCGCGCCAAACGGACGCACGAGAAAGCCGGCGGCGTACGTCGCGAAGGCCGAAAGCAACGCCGCGGTGTCGTTCCCCTTCGGAAAGAACAGCGCGGCGAAGAACGGTGCCAACGTCGCGTAGAGGTAGAAGTCGTACCACTCGAACACGGTGCCGAGTGACGACGCGAAGATGACGCGACGCTCGTCGGCGCGGGTGGGAACGGTCTCGCTCACCCGGCGACGATACCGCGGCCGGCCCGGGAAACGGCGTCAGCCCGCCTTTCCGCTCGGCGTCACCGAGATCGCGATGGCCTCGGTGTAGCTCGCCTTGATCTTGTCGCCCTTCTTGATCTTGTCGAGGTCGGCCTGCATCGCCGAGTCCTTCACATCGATCGTCTCCATGTCGCCACTCGCCGTCTTGATCGTGATCTTGTTCGCCGACTTGTCGACGTTTTCGACCTCGACCGTCGCCCGGATCGTGCGTGCCACCACGCCACCGGGCAGCGGGCCCGGCACCTTCTCCTCGGTCGTCGTCATGCCGCCGCCCGTCTCCGCAGCACCGGGCTTCTTCAGCGACAGCGCCACCGACGAGTAGTAATCGACGGAGATCTTGTCGCCCTTCTTGATCTGGTCGAAGCCGGTGACCTTCTCGGGGACTTTGATCTTGAACTGCTTGCCTTGATCATCCTTGAGCATCAGCTCGCGCTTGCTGCTGTTGATCTTCGAGACCGTCGCGGTCGCACTCATCTTCTCGGCCATCACCTCCGAAGGACCGCCGGCTTTCGACTGATCCTTGTCAGTGTCCTTCGGCATGTCCTTCGGCGGCGGCACGTCGTTCTTCTGCGGCATGTCGCTCGGCGGGGACGTGTCCTTCTGCGGCATGTCCTTCGGCGGCATGTCCTTCTGCGGCGGCATGTTGTTCTGCGGTGGTGTGTCCGTCCCTGGCGGGGGCTGCGCCGCGGAGATTCCACTCATCGCAGACGCCGCAAACACGAGCGCAACCACGTAGCCAATCTTCTTTGCACGTTGC
>Ga0070678_100000785_pt1 | contig 15945 bp, 11 predicted proteins | sample KBSM73metaG_FD_65647 | JGI IMG/M metagenome (GOLD analysis project Ga0070678, IMG submission 65647) | Miscanthus rhizosphere microbial communities from Kellogg Biological Station, Michigan, USA - KBS M7-3 metaG | ecosystem: Host-associated > Plants > Roots > Rhizosphere > Soil ...
CCGCGATCGACGGGAACAGGTCGACCTGGAACACCAGCAGGGCTTCGCTCTGATGGTCGAGCACATGGCTGAGCGGGGTGTTGGAAACGAGCCCGCCGTCCCACCATAGCCGACCATCGATCTCTACCGGCGGCAGACCGGGCGGCAAGGCGCCGGAGGCCATGATATGGCGCGCGTCGATCCGCTCGAGCCGGTTGTCGAAATAGCGGAAATTGCCGCTTTCGACATCGACCGCCCCGACCGACAGCCGGACCGGCCCATCGTTGAGCAAGTCCCAGTCGACCAGCTCGTTCAGCGTGTCGCTGAGCGGCGCGCTGTCATAGAAACTGAGCGCGGCGCTGGTCCCCGGCGCCGCCATCACCGGCGGCAGGCCGCGCGGCGAGAAAAAGCCCGGCACGCCCGCCAGCATGACGAAGCCGGCCGACCATTCGTGCAACGCCTCGCGCACCATGTCGTCGGGGAAGATGGGAAAGCTGGGGAGCGAGCTCGTCACCTTGTCCCAGAACGCGGTCAGCCGTTCGACCCGTCGTTCGGGCGGGTTGCCCGCGACGATCGCCGCATTGACCGCACCGATCGAAATGCCGGCGACCCAGTCCGGCTCGATCCCGTTGGCTTCGAGCCCTTCGATGACGCCGGCCTGATAGCTGCCCAGCGCGCCGCCGCCCTGAAGCACCAGCGCCACTTGTTCGGGCAAGGGGAGCGCCTTGGCGCGGCGGCGAGCGTTGGTATCGGCCATCGCGAGCCCGCATGGGCCAAGAGCCTGAGTCGATCAATCGGGCGATTGCAACCATGGGCGTTGGAGCGCATTTTGATCGCGACGAAAACGACAAAAGGGGCAGCCGATGCGGCTCGACGATTATGATCCCAACATCAATGTCGAGGATCAGCGCGGCCAGAACAGCGGCTTTGGCGGATTCGGTGGCGGTGGAGGTGCCGGCGGGCTGCTGTTCGCCTTCCTGCCGTTCATCTTCAACCGGTTCGGCTGCCTGGGTGTCGCGGTCGTCATCGGCCTCTTCTTCCTGTTCAGCGGCGGGCTCCAGTTCGCCGATACCGGCGGCACCCGTGCGCCGACCGAGGCGAGCCGCACCGCCGGCGGCACCGATGTCCGGTCGAGCTGCAACCTCGACGCCAGCTCAAAGGTGGCGTGCAATGCCTTCAGCTCGGCGGACAAGACCTGGGCGGCGATCTTCCAGCAACAGGGCCAACGTTTTGTCGCGCCCAAACTGGTCTTCTATTCGGGCAACGGCCAGTCGGGCTGCGGCGCCGCGCAATCGGCAATGGGGCCATTCTATTGCCCGGGCGACCGGGGCATCTATCTCGATACCAGCTTCTTCCAGGAATTGTCGCAGCGCTTCGGCGCGCCCGGCGATTTCGCGCAGGATTATGTGATCGCACACGAATTCGGCCATCATATCCAGAATTTGATGGGCACATCCGACAAGGTCACCCGCTTGCAACGCAGCTCGAGCGAGGCCGACGGCAATCGCCTGTCGGTGATGCTCGAGCTTCAGGCCGATTGCTATGCCGGCGTCTGGGCGGCGCAGAATCGCGACCGGCTGGATCCCGACGATCTGCAGGAAGGCATGACCGCCGCGCACGCGATCGGCGACGACACGTTGCAGCGCGAGACGCAGGGCCGCGTGGTCGAGGCCAGCTTCACGCACGGTACCTCGCAGCAACGAATGACCTGGCTCAAGCGCGGGATGGACAGCGGCGACTATCGCCAGTGCAATACCTTCGCGGGGGCGATCTAGACCAGCCATTCACCGTCATCCCGGCCCGTTCGACGCCGCCCGCGGCGGCGCTCACGACAGGCTGCCGGGGTCAACCGGGAACGCTGCCTGGAACTCGAAACTCGGGCTGCTCGCTGCCGGGACGAGCCCGGCTGACGTTTGAGGTCACCCCACAACCCGCGCAACCCGCGCAACCCCGTCATCGACGCGGATCAGCGTATCGCACAGTCTCAAGCTCGAATCGCGATGCGCGACGATCAGGATCGTCGGGCGCGGGTCGAGCGCGGCCAGGCGCGTCAGCAGATCGCCCTCGCTTGCCTGATCGATCGCGTTGCTCGCCTCGTCGAGCACGAGCAAGCGCGGCTTGCGCAACAGGGCGCGGGCGATGGCCAGGCGCTGGCGTTCGCCGCCCGACAGCAGGGCGCCCCGCTCTCCCACGATGCTGTCGATCCCCTTGGGCATCCGCGCGACGATCGCGGTCGCGCCGACCATCTCGATCGCCGCGTGCATCATGCCCTCGCTGATCGTCTCGTCGCCCCAATCGAGGTTGCGGCGCACGCTGTCGTGGAACAGAAAGCCGTCCTGCGGGACATAGGCGATCGCGCCGCCCCAGCCGCCGCCAAGCGCTCGCCCACCAACGGTGATCGTGCCCGTCTGCGGCTCGAGCAAGCCGGTGATGACGTCGACCAAGGTGGTCTTGCCGCCACCGCTCGCGCCAGTCAGCCCGGTGATCGATCCTTCGGCGATGGTCAGCGTCGCATCGCCGACCCCGCCGCCGCCCTGATGGCGATAGGTCACGTGCGACAGCTCGATCGGTCCGGGCGGCGGCGCTTCAGCCTCGGGCTGCGCGAACGCGCCGAAATGGCGTTCGGCCTCGCGCACCGCTTCGAACGCGGGAACGCCATAAGCGACTTGCTGGATCGATTGCTGGATCGCCTGGGCGGGCCCGACCATCCGCCCAAACACCAGGACGACGATGATCAGCCGCGCGGGCGGCACGCCCAGCACGTTGATCCCCGCCAGCACGACTCCAGCCAGCGCCACCGACGATCCCAGGGTGAACCACAAGCGCGCGCGCGCCTGGTCGCGCTGGAACCATAATTGCCGCCGCCGCGCTACCGATTGCGAGGCGGCGAATTCGTCGACGAAGCGATCGCGCATCTGTTGCGCAGCGGCGATCTTGAGCCCCCCCAGGAAGCTGCTCGCGCTGCTCATCATGTTCTGGCCCGCGCGCAACGCCTGCTCGCCGCTGCTGTGGTTGCGCGCCTGGTTGAGCGCGATCAGCACCGCGCCGATCACCATCGCCACGCCCGCGATCAACGCCAGCACCGGCGCAAGCGCTGCGACGACGGCAAGCTGGACCAGGGTGGAGATCAGGGCGACGGTCATCTGGATCAGTTGCTGTGCCGTGACGCCGATCCGCATCACGTCGATTCCGATCAGCGTCGTCGTCCGCGAATGGTCGAGCGCGGCGATTTCGCGCCACGGCGCGACCGCGAGCGCCCGCAGGATGCGCATGCGCTGGGCATCGACGAAGCGCGCCTGGAGAGACTGCATCGAGATATCGCGGGCATAAAGGACCAGCCCGCGCACGACCATCATCGCCATGAACGCGAGCATCATCCATGCGATCAAATGCGGGGTGCCGGCAATGCCCCATTGGGCGGCATAACGATGCACCCAGCCCGGGCCACCGCCCGTCACCACGGTCAGGATCGGTACGAGCAACAGCAGCCCGGCACCCTCGACCGCGGCACCACCGAGCGCGAGCGCCAAGGCGGTCGCCGTGCGTCGCGGGCTCATCACGGCCAGGGCGCGCGTGATCGCCAGCATCATTCGCAGCGTTCTTGTGGCGTCGCCCCCGGTCACCGCGCCTTGTTAGGGACGAAGCAGGCTGCTGTCACCGCTGCGCAACGGGATTAATCGACCAGCGAGAGCAGCCGTTCCTGATCGACGCGCGCCTGGGCCGGGCTTGCGAATGCATTGCCGCCGAGCGTCGCGAGCAAGTCGACCAACCGCTCCTCGGCATGGGTGCCGGTTGCGCTGCGATTGCTCGGGTGCCCGGGCGTGAGACTGCTTGCATCGACGAATCGACTGCCCCAGCTGTCGGCCAGCGCCAGCACCTGTTCGACCGCGGGCGACGGATCGCAGGCGACGATCGAAGGGAACGGCAGCTTAGTCGCCGGGCTCAGCCGGACGTTGCGCGCGATCGCCGACTGGCCGAAGCCGTAGCTTAGCGGCGACAACAGCACCGCGCCGCGGATGTTGCGCAGGTAAGATCGCGGCGAGAGCTGCGCCCACCAGGCAACCGCCAGGCACGCTACGCCCTGTGCCAGGATGACGGCGGGCTCCGCGCGATTGGCCATCACGCCATCGAGCTGCAATGCCCAACGTCCGCTGTGGAAGCGGGAAAGATCGAGCTCGACGCGCTGCAAGCGCGCCACGATCTGGGTATCGCCCTTGACCGAGACGATAATCGGAACAGGCTTGTCGAACGACGTATCGAAGTCGCGATCCATGACAGCTCTCCCAAGCGGGCGCGTCGCCTCTGTTCTTGTTAGCGCCTCCGACTCGGGGCGCCTGACCCAAAGCTATTCCGATCGGTTTGATGTACAATCGGCCTTGCGACGAAATGAGGTGCGGCAGAGCCGGGCCGGAAAAAAAACCGGTTACACGGCGAAGGCGAGCGAGAATTCGGCGCCGCCATCGGGATGATTGCGCGCGGCGATGCCGACCTGCATCGCTTCCGCGAAGCCCTTGGCGATGGCGAGACCGAGTCCGCTGCCGCCGCTGCGGTCGCTGCCGCGCCCCTGCGCGAAGGTGTCAAACACGCGTTTTTCGGAGCCCGCCTCCAGTCCGGGACCGTGATCGCGTACCGCCAGCAAGACAGCGTCGGGCATCCGCTTGCCGATGATCGCGACGCGCCCGTCACCGCCATGGATCGCGGCATTGGCGAGCAGGTTGATCAGCACGTGGTGAAGCAAGGTCGGGTCGGCGCGGACCAGCGGCAAATCGACCGGCACCTGCAAGTCGATATGGACGCCGCGCAGCAAGTCCTTGAGATCGTGGACCGCGCTCGCCACCGCGTCGGTCAGGTCGATCGCTTCGGGGGAGATCACCAACGCGCCCGTATCGAGCCGCACCATGTCGAGCAGATTGTCGAGGAAGCGCCTGAGCCGTGCGATGTCGGCACGCGCCAGCGGGACCGCCGCGGCATCGGGATATTGCCGCGCCAAGGCGTCGACCGAGGCGGCGACCGAGGTCAACGGCGTGCGCAGATCGTGCCCGATCGACGACAGCAATGCCGCGCGCAGCCGATCACGTTCACGCAAGACCGATACGTCGCGCAACTGATCCTCGAGCTTCAGCCGCTCCTGCGCCAGCGCAGCCTGGCCGAGCAAGGTGGTCAGCAGCACCGCACGGTCGGCGCCCACCGGATTGCCGCCATCCTCCGCCAGCAGGCCCACTACGCCGAGTACGCCGAGCGACGTCTTGAGCGGCTGAAACTGCCAATCGGCCGACACCAGCGTTGCGGTGCCGACTCCGGTCGCCTCGCCCCTGCTCCACGCCCAGTCGGCGGCGGCACGGTCGACCGTGCCGAGCTCGGGTATCGGTCCCGGGGCCGAGGCAATGCACTCGAGTTCGCCGTCGCGCTGACCGAGCAGGATCACCGTCACGCCGAGCAACCGAGCCGCCTCGCTGCAGATCGTCTGACTGGTGCTCCGCCAATCCGACGCGCGGGCCAGTGCCTGGCCGAAGCCCGCGACCGCGGCATTCTCCTGCGCACTGCGCGCACCGATCGTCGCGCGCACCCGAAGGCGGCCGGTCAGATTGGCGGTGAAGGTGGCGATACCGATCAGGACGAACATCGTCAGCACGCTCTGCGGATCGGCAATGGTGAAGGTATAGAGGGGCGGCAGGAAGAAGAAGTTATAGGTCAGCCCCGCCAAGATGCCGGTCCCCACGCCAGGCCACAGCCCGAGGCGCGCTGACGCCACGATCACCGGCAGGAGGTAGATGAGATCGATCCCGCCAGGCCCGATCCACGGCTCGACCGTGCGGGCAAGGATCGTCGTCATGGCCACCAACAGGAGCGGCACGAACGCGTCGATCGCAAGGCTCCAGTCGCCGCGCGGGACACTGGTCCTGGTTGGTGGCGTCGCGTCGCCGGCCGGAATGACGTGCACCGCCAGCCCCTCGCCCGTCGCCAGCATCGCCTCGACCACCGAACGGTGACGCAAGGCGAACCACCAGCTGCGGTTCGATTTGCCGATCACCAATTGGGTGATCCGTGCCTCGGCGATCTGGTCGCGCAGACCTGCGGTAACGCTCTCGGCGGGCACGGTGGCAATCGTCGCGCCGAGGCTAGACGCGAGCCCCAGCATGTCGGCGACCTGACGCCGCTGCTCCTCGCCGAAACCGGCGGCGCGCGGCGTTTCGATGAACACCGCCTGCCACGGCGCCTTCAAGGCGTCGGCGAGGCGCTTGGCGGCGCGCACCAACGTATCGGCTCCCGGCAATTCGCTGACCGCCACCAGCACGCGCTCGCCACCGGCGTAGGTGCCCGTCACGGCGTGGGTGTCGAGATGTTCGGTCAATGCCTGATCGACGCTCTGCGCCGCACGGCGCAACGCCATTTCGCGCAACGCCGACAGATTGGCCTTGGAGAAGAAGCGGTCGAGCGCGCGCGTCGCCTCGGCCGGGATATAGACCTTGCCCGCCTTCAATCGCTCGATCAGCTCGTCCGGGGGCAAGTCGACGACCTCGACCTCGGCGCCGTCGAACACGCTGTCAGGCACGGTCTCGCGCACCCGCACCCGGGTGAAACTGGCGACGACGTCGTTGAGGCTGTCGACATGCTGGACGTTGAGCGTGGTGTAAACGTCGATCCCCGCGTCGAGCAGTTCCATCACGTCTTGCCAGCGCTTGGGATGACGGCTGCCCGGTGCGTTGGTGTGCGCGAATTCGTCAACGAGGACGAGTTGCGGCCGGCGTTCCAATACCGCGTCCAGGTCCATTTCGTCGAGTTGATGCCCCTGATAGTCGATCGACCGGCGCGGGATGACGTTCAGCGGCTCGACCAGCGCCTGGGTCTCGGCGCGGCCATGCGTCTCGACCACCGCAACCACCACGTCGGTCCCGGCGCGCTGCCGCTCGGCGCCCTCGCGCAGCATCTCGAACGTCTTGCCGACGCCCGGCGCGGCGCCGAGGAAAATCTTCAGCCGCCCGCGCTCTTCGGCCTTCGCGGCGCGAAGCAGTGCGTCGGGGGACGGACGGTTATCGTCGGACAAAATGCGCACAACTCCGAGGTTCCGGCGAAAGCAGAAGCACGGGATCGGCATGAACCGCGGATAAGGCAAGTCACGACAGTGCGATTCTAATGGCTTCTTAATGCCGCGGGCTCGCTTTCGCCCGCGCACCTTAATGCCCTACCCTCCTATCTCGCCGGCCGATCCAAGAGGAGGCCGATCATGCCCGACATTATCTGGCTCGCCGTGCTCGGCGGGCTGTTCCTGGCGACGCTCGCCTTCGTGCGGCTGTGCGACGGGGCCTGAGATGAACCTGCACCTCGCAATCGCCGGGCTGACCGCATTCGGCCTGCTGATCTACCTTGTCGCCGTCCTCGTGCGGCCCGAACGGTTCTGAGGATATCGCCATGACATTCCAGGGATGGGCGCTGATCGCGCTCTTCGTCGCGGTCCTTGCCGCGCTCGCCAAGCCGATCGGGCTGTGGTTGTTCGCACTGTACGAAGGGCGGCGCACGCCGCTTCACGCCGTGCTCGGTCCCGTCGAACGGGGTTTTTATCGGCTGTCCGGGATCGACCCCGACACCGACCAGAGCTGGCGCCGCTATGCGGTCCACATGCTGGTGTTCCAGCTGATCACGGTGCTGCTCACCTATCTCATCCTGCGCGCGCAGTTCCTCCTGCCGTTCAACCAGAGCAAGCTGCCCGGGGTCGGCGCGGACGGGTCGATGAACACGGCAATCGCCTTCGTCACCAACACCAACTGGCAATGGTATGTCGGGGAATCGACCATGTCGAACCTCAGCCAGATGATGGCCCTGACGATCCACAACTTCCTCAGCGCAGCGACCGGCATTGCCGTAGCCTTCGCGCTGTTCCGCGGGTTCGCCCGGCGCCCCTCCCCCAACCCGGCGCCGGGCGGCACCGCATCGCCCGGCGTCGGCAATTTCTGGGCCGATATCACCCGTATCACGCTCTATCTGCTGCTGCCGATCTGCGTCGTCTATGCGCTCTATCTGCTGCTGAGCGGTGTGCCGCAGACCTTCGCCATGTCGGTGGACGCGACCACGCTGGAAGGCGTCAAACAGACCATCTCGCTCGGCCCGGTCGCCAGCCAGGAAGCGATCAAGATGCTCGGCACCAATGGTGGCGGCTTCTTCAACGCTAATTCGGCGCATCCGTTCGAGAATCCCTCGGCGATGACCAACCTGATCCAGATGCTCTCGATCTTCGCGATCGGCGTCGGCTTGCCCTACACGTTCGGCAAGGCGGTTGGCGACACGCGCCAGGGCTGGGCGATCCTGGGCGCGATGACCATCCTGTTCATGGCGGGCGCGACCGTTGCTTATTGGCAGGAGGCGGCGGGCAACCCGATCCTCCATCATCTCGGCGTCGCGGGCGCCAATATGGAAGGCAAGGAAGTCCGCTTCGGCACCGCCGCCAGCGCCTTGTTCGCCGCGGTCACCACCGCCGCTTCATGCGGTGCGGTCAACGCGATGCACGACAGCATGACCGCGCTCGGTGGCCTGATCCCACTGTTCAACATGCAATTGGGCGAGATCGTCATCGGCGGCGTCGGCTCCGGGATCTACGGTTTCCTGCTGTTCGCCATCCTGGCGGTGTTCGTCGCCGGGCTGATGGTCGGCCGCACCCCGGAATATGTCGGCAAGAAGATCGAGGCACGCGAGGTCAAGCTCGCGGTCCTGGCAATCGCGGTGCTGCCGCTGTCCATCCTGGGGTTCACCGCTCTGTCGGCCGTGATGCCCGACGGGCTGGCGGGGCCGCTCAACAAGGGCCCGCACGGCTTTACCGAAATCCTCTACGCGTTCAGCTCGGCCACCGCGAACAACGGTTCCGCCTTTGCCGGACTCAGCGCGGGGACGCCCTGGTACAATGGCTTGCTGGCGATCGCGATGTGGATCGGGCGGTTCTTCATGATCGTGCCCGTGCTCGCCATCGCCGGCAGCCTGGCGGCCAAGAAGTACACCCCGGCCGGCGCGGGGTCGTTTCCGACCACCGGCGGTCTGTGGGTCGGCCTGCTCGTCGGGATCATCCTGATCCTGGGCGGCCTCACTTTCCTGCCGAGCCTGGCGCTCGGGCCGATCGCCGATCATCTCGCGATGATCCACGGCCAGCTCTTCTGAGAGTAACCCAAGATGACAACCGCATCCTCCATGTTCTCGGCGAAGCTGGTCGTGCCGGCGATCGGCGACTCCTTCAAGAAGCTCGATCCGCGCCAGCTGATCAAGAACCCGGTGCTGTTCACTACCGCGGTGATCGCGCTGCTGCTGACCGTGTTGCTCGCGCTTGGTGGTGAGAAGCTGCCCGTCGGCTTCCAGCTCCAGCTGATCATCTGGCTGTGGCTGACGGTGCTGTTCGGCACTTTCGCCGAGGCACTGGCGGAGGGCCGTGGACGCGCCCAGGCCGCGAGCTTGCGCGCCACCAAGTCCGAACTCCAGGCCAAGCGCCTGACCGGCGTCGGCGATACCTGGGGCAAAGTCGAAGCGTGGCGGCTGCAAAAGGGCGAGATGGTGCTGGTCGAAACCGGCGACCTGATCCCCGCCGACGGCGAAGTGGTCGAGGGCGTCGCCAGTGTCAACGAAGCCGCGATCACTGGCGAATCCGCGCCGGTCATTCGCGAGGCAGGCGGCGACCGCTCGGCGGTGACCGCGGGCACCCGCGTCATCTCCGACCGGATCAAGGTCCGCGTGACCCAGGAGCCCGGCCAGGGATTCCTCGACCGCATGATCGCGCTTGTCGAAGGCGCCGAGCGGCAGAAGACGCCCAACGAGATCGCGCTCACCATCCTGCTGGTTGGGCTGACAATCATCTTCCTGATCGCCGTCGGCACGATTCCCGGCTTCGCCAGCTATGCCGGCGGCAGTGTGCCCGTCGCGATCCTGGCGGCGTTGCTGATCACCCTGATCCCGACCACCATCGCCGCCTTGCTGTCGGCGATCGGCATCGCCGGCATGGACCGCCTGATCCGCTTCAACGTGCTCGCCAAATCGGGCCGTGCGGTGGAAGCGGCCGGCGACATCGACACCTTGCTGCTCGACAAGACCGGCACGATCACGATCGGCGACCGCCAGGCGAGCGAATTCCGCCCGCTGACCGGCGTCGACGCCAAGGCCCTGGCCGAAGCCGCGATGCTGGCGAGCCTTGCCGACGAGACGCCCGAAGGCCGCTCGATCGTCGTCCTGGCGCGCGAGAAGTTCGCGCTCGCCACCACCTTGCCGGCCGATGCCGAGATCATCCCCTTCACCGCGCAGACGCGCAGCTCGGGCGTCCGCGTCGGCGACGACAAGGTGCTGAAGGGCGCGGTCGATTCGATCCTCAAGATGCTCGGCGCCGATGCCTCCGGCGCGGTCGAGATCAAGCGCACGACCGACGAGATCGCGCGTGGCGGCATGACCCCGCTCGCGGTGGTCCGCAACGGCCGGCTGCTCGGTGCGGTGGCGCTCAAGGACGTGGTCAAGGCAGGCGTTCGCGATCGCTTCGCCGAGCTCCGCCGGATGGGCATCCGCACGGTGATGATCACCGGCGACAATCCGCTGACCGCCGCCGCGATCGCCGCCGAGGCAGGAGTCGACGACTTCCTCGCCGAGGCGACGCCCGAGGACAAACTCGCCCTGATCCGTGCCGAACAGACCGGCGGCAAGCTGGTCGCGATGTGCGGCGACGGCACCAACGACGCCCCTGCCCTCGCTCAGGCCGATGTCGGCGTGGCGATGAACACGGGAACGCAAGCCGCGCGAGAAGCCGGCAACATGGTCGACCTCGACAGCGATCCGACCAAGCTGATCGAGATCGTCGGCTTGGGCAAACAATTGCTGATGACGCGCGGCGCGCTCACCACCTTCTCGGTTGCCAACGACGTCGCCAAATATTTCGCGATCATCCCGGCAATGTTCGTCGCCCTCTATCCGGGGCTCGGCGTGCTCAACGTGATGGGATTGACCAGCCCACAATCGGCGATCCTGTCGGCGATCATCTTCAACGCGCTGATCATCCCCTGCCTCGTGCCGCTGGCGCTCAAGGGCGTGACCTATCGCGCGATCGGCGCCGGGCCGCTGCTCGCGCGCAACCTCGCCATCTACGGCCTGGGCGGCCTGCTCGCGCCGTTCGTCGGCATCAAGCTGATCGACCTTGCGGTCGCCGCCCTCCACCTCGCCTGAGGACCTTCGTCATGTTCAAGGATTTCACTACCGCGCTCCGTCCCGCCCTTGTGCTGACGTTGCTGTTCGCCGCCCTGCTCGGGCTGGCCTATCCCGCCGCGATCACCGGCATCGGCCAAGTCATCGCCCCCGGTGCTGCAAATGGCAGCCTGATCCGCGACGCCAAGGGCAGTGTCATCGGCTCGTCGCTGATCGGCCAGGGCTTCAGCTCCCCCCGCTATTTCCATGGCCGCCCCTCGGCCGCGGGCAAGAACGGCTATGATGCGACCGCCTCGTCGGGTTCCAATCTCGGGCCGACCAGCCAGGCGCTCGTCGATCGCGTCAAGACCGACCTCGCGTCGGCAAAGGCAACCGCTCCCGCACCAGGTTCAACTGTACCCGCCGATCTGGTGACGGCCTCCGCCTCGGGGCTCGATCCCGATATCAGCCCCGAGGCGGCTTTGTTCCAGGTGTCGCGCGTCGCCAAGGCGCGCGGGATCGACCCCGCCAAATTGCGCCAGGTCGTCGCCGACAACACTGCCTATCCGTTGCTCGGATTTCTCGGCGAACCGCGTGTCAATGTCCTCGCACTCAATCTCGCCCTCGACCGGATCGCGCCGCGGCCGTAACGTTGCTTCATGGCCACCCAGCCCCGGATCCTGATCGTCGAGGACGATGCGCATATCCGCCGTCTGCTCCGCGTCGCGGTTGAGCGCGCGGGCTATGCGGCGACCGAGGCCGCGACCGCACGCGAAGCTTTATCGGCCGCCGATATCGACAAGCCCGAGCTCGTCCTGCTCGACCTCGGCCTGCCCGACCGCGACGGGCTTGAGCTGATCCAGTTGTTCCGTGCGCGCACCGGCGCGACGGTGATCGTCGTGTCGGCGCGCGAGGAGACGGCGGAAAAGGTCGCTGCGCTCGATCTCGGCGCCGACGATTATCTGACCAAGCCGTTCGACACCGAGGAACTGCTCGCGCGCGTCCGCACCGCGCTGCGCCACCGCGTTGCAGGCGAGACCGGGCAGACGACCGTGACCACCGGCGACGTCGACATCGACCTCGAACGCCGCCGCGTCCGCCGAGCGGGCGAGGAGGTTCATCTCTCGCCCAAGGAATATGACGTGCTGGCTGAGCTGGCCAAGCGACCCGACCGCGTGATCGGCCACCGCCAGTTGCTGCGTACCGTGTGGGGCCCGGCACACGAGGACCATGTCGATTATCTGCGTATCGTCGTTCGCAACCTGCGCCAGAAGCTGGAAACCGATCCAGCGCGCCCGAGAATGATCACCAACGAACCCGGCGTGGGCTATCGCCTGACCGGTGTCCGCTAGCGGACGCGGCATAGCGGCGCTCCCCCTCACCACCGCTGCTGGCGCTCCTGATCGCGCCGGGGTCGAATTTTAGAGACAGGGCACTCGGCAACGTCGATAATCGCGGCCCGATGCAAACCGAATTCGACGAGGAGAGGACCAGCGAGCGGGCACATCGCCCTACCTCGTTCGATGTCGCATCGCTGGCTCAGGTGTCGCAATCGACCGTGTCGCGCGCCTTACGCGGCGACGCCTCGATCACCGCCGAGACGCGCGACCGCGTCGCCCGCGCGGCGGCCGAACTCGGCTATCGCCCCGACAGCCGGGCGGTCAGGCTCCGCGGCGGTGCGGTCGGGACGGTCGCGGTCGTGCTGTTGACGTCGTCGGAACTAGAGCGGCGCGCGCTCAACCCCTTCTATTTCGACATATTGGGCGCGGTCGAGGCAGCGGCGGCGCGGCGCGGCATGGGCATCATGCTATCGTATCAGAGCACGCCGGACTCGCTGCGCAGCGACTTCGAACAACGGCGCGAAGCCGATGGCCTGGTCGTGATCGGCACCGCCGCGAACCGCACGGCCTGGGACTATTTCGCCCGGGCGCGGCAGGCCGGCAGCAACCTCGTCGCCTGGGGCGCGCCGGATGACTCGCTACCGATCGTCCGCGCCGACAATCATGCGGCGGGTGTGCTGGCGGTCGAGCATCTGATTGCCGCCGGTCGTCGGCGGATCGCGTTCGTGGGGCCCGGCTGGGAGGCACACCAGGCGTTTCGCCTGCGGCGCCAGGGGTATCTCGATGTGCTGGCGAAACACGGCCTGACCCCGATAGAGGTGACGGCACCGCCGATCGACGACCGCCATGCGCAGGGCGAGGCGGCGGCGGCGCAATTGCTGGCGATCGGCCCCGCGATCGACGCGGTCTTCGCGGCATCCGATACGCTTGCGTCGGGCATCATGCGTGGCTTGCAGGAAGCGGGCATCCGCATTCCCGCGGACGTCGCGATCGTCGGCTTCGACGGCGGCTTCGGCGCGCGCCAATCCACGCCGGCGCTGACCACGATCGAACAGGATGTGGCAAGCGCGGGCGAGATGTTGGTCGAGGCGCTGTTCGGGCCGGCGGAACCGGAGGGCGGAACCGGGAAGGCGTTCGTTCCCGTGCAATTGGTGGTTCGGGGAAGCAGTTAGAGCGTGAGCCGGCGGGTGATACCGCGCCTGCCACCAAAGGTGTAAGCGGCCTCAGAAATTCCAGGCGGCGCCTGCCGTCAGCGCGACCTTGCCGTGGAAGCTGCCCGAATAATAATCCTTGCCCGGGCCGCCGGCCGACAGCGCGGCATGGAGGTCGAAACTTCCCAGTTCGCGCGCCACGCTTAGCCGCCAATCATATCGGGCCGCATGCCCGGCCAGATATCGCGCCGGAGTCGCCAGATAGACCTGCGTTCCAAGATGGCCGTTGACCCGCCAGTTCGTCGCCGGCCGAAAGGTAGCCTCCACTTCCGCGGAGAGCGACGAGACATAGGCGTGCTCATAATCGGGCGAGTAATAGACCCGCGCCGAAAACGGACCGGAGGCGAGGCCGAGATAGACTTCGGTGTAATTGTGCGACCGGCTCTCGCGGTCGGGGGAGCGATATTGGCTGCGCGCAATGCCGCCGTCGATCGACAGCCTCGCGTTCAGGCGGCGAGCATAGCCGATATTGCCCTGGACCCCCAGGAACAGCGGGTCGTCACGGCCAATCTCACCGGTGGCGGACAGATTGAGATAGACGCCGCTGGCGTCGTCATAACCAATCTGCGCGGTCGCCACGGGTTGCCCGGCGCTCAATGAATAGCCGCGCAGGCGATAATCGCTCTCGACATCGACGCTACCGCTGACCTGGGCGCATGCCGGGCTCGCGCCGAAGCAAAGAATCAGCGGCGCGGCCAGCGCGCCCATATGCCGCAGGTCACCGCGGTTTCTCCGCGAGCCGGCGGTCGATCGCGCACGAACAATCACAGCGCGGCGACGTCCCGACCAGGGTCGCGCAGGCATCGACCGCGCCCCCCGCCATGCGATCCAGGACGATCCGTGTCGCGCGGCCGCCGGCCTGGCGCATCAGCGCGATCAACCCGGTGACATGCGCGACCGCATAGGAATTGCCGTTGACGAGGTACCATTTACCCCCCGGTTGTGTCGTCGGCACGTCGCGGCCGGGAGCAATGTACACGCGCGCGGGCAAGGACCGCAAAGATTCCTCCGCGACGGCGATGACTCCGGGCATGGACGCGGGGAATCCCCCTTGGGGCAAAGACGGATCGAATGCCGCGACCACCGAGAGATTGCGCGAGACGGCTAGGGCGAGCAGGCGCGCGAGTAGCGGATCGGTAGGGCCGGCGAGACTGAGATTGATCACCTGGGCATTGTGTTCGATCGCGAATTGGAGCGCCCGCGCCAGGCTTAGGCTGTTGCACAAGGTCGGGCCCGCTTCGGTCTGCCAGCACGCCCGCAACGCCATCATCCGCGCGTCGGGCGCGATCCCGGCGATACCGATGCCGTTCCCCGCCTTGGCGCCGACGATACCGGCGACGCCCGTGCCATGCGCTTCGCCCCCGGCGGCGCGGCGGTCGACGAAATCGAGATTGGCGACGAACTGACCGGCGAGGTCGGGATGCGCGACGTCGATCTTGCTGTCGATGATGGCGATGGAAACGTTGCGTCCGGTGGCGATGCGGTGGAGATCGGCGAGTCGCCAGGCCGCGGCCGCCGGCTGTACTCGAAAGAGCGGATCATTGGGCGCGACCCCGATCGGGGAGCCGCGCGCCTGGTACGTTTGCAGCGGCTGCGACCAGGCGACCGCCGACTCTTTGGATACTTGGGCGATCGCCGCATCCACCGCCATGCCGTCGGGCACGCGCATGACGTAGCAATCGACTCCGATCAGCGGCATCGGCCAGCCGTCGACCAGCGTCAGGCCGTTGCGCCGCGCGATTCCCGCCGCCAACCGCCGCCGCGCAGCCATTGCCGCGCCGTCACCATAGCTGCCGCCATAGGCGACGCCGGGACGATAATGCGGCGGCGGCATCTTGAGCATCACGAGGATCTGGCGATCAGCGTCGCCCGCCGTCCGTTCCTGCGTATGGCCCGTCGTCCCCACGCCCAGCGCGCCCACGCCGCACAAGACCAGGCAGAGCCGGAACCATCCGCGCCAAATCACGGCCGCGATCCGGGATCGATCGGCTCGGCCAGGACGATTTGCGGCGTCGCCCGCAGGCCATCGAGCGCCTGTGCCCGGCTGGCAGGCGCGATCCGCACGACATAGGCGCCGCTCGCGGTGGGGCCGTCGACGATGCGCGCGCCCGCTTCGGTCAGCGCGTCGCGCAGGTCGCCGTCGCGCGCATCGGGCTTGAACATCACCAGCGCGTTGCCGGGCGCCGCGGTCGGCGCCGACCCCAAAGCGCGATAGGTTTCTCCCGCCGGCGATGGCGCTCCGGGGACGACGACAACCGCGAACGCCACCGCGGCCGCCG
>Ga0070678_100000788_pt1 | contig 15914 bp, 30 predicted proteins | sample KBSM73metaG_FD_65647 | JGI IMG/M metagenome (GOLD analysis project Ga0070678, IMG submission 65647) | Miscanthus rhizosphere microbial communities from Kellogg Biological Station, Michigan, USA - KBS M7-3 metaG | ecosystem: Host-associated > Plants > Roots > Rhizosphere > Soil ...
CGAGATACGGAAGTGGAATCAGCCCGCCGAGCGGCGCAAGATCATCACCTGCAAGGTGACCCGCGAGGACGAGGCGGTCGGCCACATGGCTCGGTACTACGAGCACGGTCACCTCCGCGAGCCGATGATCCAGGAGTGGGTGCTGGCGAACTACGGGATCGCGCCGAGCAACCGGCTGTACTTCCATCCCGACAATCCCCGGTTCATGGCGACGCCGGACGGCATCAACCTCGACCCGTTCAGCGGCGAGTACGCGGCGGGCACGTCCGAAGCGATCCTCCTCGAAATCAAGACGACCGTGGACGACCTGACCCCCGGCCCGCTCGACGCGGCGGGGGTGCTCCTCTCACTGACCCCCGGATCGCCGTTCGCGAAGATCGGCTACTACCGCCAGATTCAGTGGCAGATGTTCGTGATGAACGCGACGATGACGCTGTTCGTCTGGGAGTTGCGGACCCGCGACGTGGACGCCGAGTCGGGCACGTACATGCCGGACGGTGTGCCGCAGATCGCCTGGATACCCCGCGACCAGCCGTTCATCGACGCCCTGGTGGCCGAGGCTGACGAGGCGCTGACGGTGATCGACGCGGCGGTCGCCGGGCTGTCACTCGACAGTCTGCCGATGGCCTCCGACCTGCCGTCCGAGCACGCCGCCCTCGTGGCCGAGTACCTGCGGGCGCTCGAACAGGAGAAGATCGCCGCCGCCGCCAAGGCCAAGGCGTTCGGCGCGCTCAAGGCGCTCTACCTCACCGGCGACGCCCCCGACCAATCCATCGACGCCGGGTTCGCCAAGGTGACGGTGAGCACGAGCGCGCCCCGCGAGGTGGCGGTGTTCCGCGAGGCCGTCGCCCGAGAGTCGGCCCCGGCGTACTGGCGCGAGCACGACAAGCGGGTGGCGAAGTTCACCGACACCGAGGTCATCCCCGGCAAGCAGTCCCTCACGGTGACCGCGAGCAAGCAGTGAGTGTCGGAACCCCGCACTAACCTGGATTAGTAACCCAATCGAAAGGCAGAGCATGACAACCAGTAAGCCCGCGCCCGCAGACGACCTGCCGGTGTTTCACAACACGTTCGCGGAGGCCCTAGCCGCGTTCCAGACGAATCTCCCCTCCGTGAAGAAGGGGCAGACCGCCAACGTCAAGTCGGACAAGGGGTCGTACACCTATGACTACGCCGACCTGACCGACGTGAGCGAGGTCGTGCTTCCGGCGCTCGCCAGGGTCGGCCTGGCGTGGTTCACCGGACTCGACACCGCCGAGGACGGCAACATGATCCTCACGTGGGAACTGCTGCATGGCGCGTCGGGCGAGGGTCGCACCGGGCGCCTGCCCATCGGTCGCGCAGGGGGTGCGTGGCAACAGATCGGATCGGCGATCACGTACGCGCGCCGCTACGCGCTGACCGCCGCCACCGGTGTCGCGCCGGGCGGGGACGACAACGACGGGCGGGACGCCTACGCCGGTGACCGCCCCGAGCCACGGCAGACTCCCATCCAACAGGTCAAGGAGTACCTGCCCGAGGGCCTGTACGACCTGGCGTCGCTGACGACCCGCGAGGAGGCCGAGGCGATGTTCTACAAGGCTCGGGCGGCGAAGCACCTGCCCCTCATCATCGGCCTGCCGGATGGGACGGAAATGGACTTCGGCGGGTGGCTCCGCACGCACGGCGCATCCCTGCCGCCACGTGAGCAGACCGTCGAGGAGGCGGAAGCCGCCGCCGTCGCCGCGCACGAGGCCGAGGTTGCCGCACAGGAAGCCGCCGCCGCTGGTGGCCCCGCGTCACCGGAGGACAACTCGTGACCCGCAAGCCCCTGCCCACCGACCTGATCGTGCACGCAATGGCGGTCAGCGAGGCGGCGAAGATCATCCGGCAAGCCGCCGTCTACCTCGAAGCGCCGGACGACTCCCCGTTCGAGGCGGCGGCGAGCGAGGCCCTGGCGCAGGTCGTCCGCGAGGCGACGGCGAACCGGCTGACCGCACAGCAGACCATCTTCATCATGGCCAGCCTGATCGTGAACACCCTCGAACCGGAGAGCGCGCAGGCGTGGCTCAACGAACAGGGCGCCGCACTGGTCGCCGATCTGAACGGGTACGAGGACGATGAACACTGACAGTCGGGTGCTGAACCCGGTCGAGATTGAGCAGGGCATCCGGTCAGCGGTGGACGAGGTGAGCAAGGGCGTGGTCGAGTACACGCGGGTGCTCACCGTCTACCGGGAGGCCGAGCGGGTGTTCGACCTGGCGTGGGCGCGGGTCTACATGAGCGTCAAGGGTCCGGTCGAGGAGCGGAAGCAGACGTGCGTGCTGGAAACCGCCGACGAGCGGCAGGCGCTCGACATCGCGGAGGTGGCGTTCAAGTACGTGGACAAACGGCTCCGCGCCGCCGAGTCCACGCTGTCGGCGTACCAGACCCTCTCGAAGTCGGTCACGGCGATGTACGGTGCGGCGGGCCATGCCGACTACTGAATGGTTCCACTGGACGTGCAGTGACGGCGCGGCGCAGATCGACAAGGGCGAGCGGTTCGGGACGCTCAAGCCGCTCCCGCAGGTGCCGCTCGGGCGACTGCCGCTGATCTGGCTGACCTCCTCCCGTTCGGCCAGCCGGGCGATGCTCGGGCTGTCCAGTAAGACGCTGACGTGCGACCGGATGGAATGCCTGTACCGGGTGCTCCCCGAGGACGTGGAGAAGGTCGTCCGGTGGGGCGACCTGATCCGTGCGCCGGACTTCGCTCCCGCGCTCCCCGGCGCCCGACGACTGATGGCCACGCGGGGCACCCGCCCCGGCGTCTGGGGCGTCAGCGGACAGCCGATCCGAGTGGAGCGGATCAAGTGAGTGCGCGGGTCGAACAGCGGGGGTATCGTGCCGTCTGTGAGGACCACGACGAGACGTGGTACGGGCCGTCGCAGGGGCTTTGGATCATGGCGAGCATCGACGCTGTAGCGCACGACGTGGATTCGCACGGGCGCATTCCCCCGGCTGGTCCGTGGCAGGAGGTGCCTGCTTGGAATGGCTGACTGGACTCGACCCCTGTTCGTCGTCACGAAGTACGGCACCCGCCAGCCGGACTACGGGGTGACGTTCCGGCTCTGCGACCACCACCTCGGCATGTTCGCGCTCAAGCGGGACGCGCTGACTGCCGGTCACGAGCACGTCGCCACCTACGGGCACGAGCACGAGTGAGCGGGGAGTTCGCGCCAGTCATCCGCCGTCTGATCCTCGACCGGGACCTGGGCCGGTGCGCGTGGTGCGGCAGGCCGTTCGGCGACGCGCTGAACATCCATCACCGGGTGCTCCGCTCGCAGGGCGGCAAGGGCATCGCCTCGAACGGGATCAGCCTGTGCGGGTCCGGGACGACCGGATGTCACGGCGAGGCGCACCACAACCGACTGTGGGCCGAGGAGTCCGGGCTGATCGTGCCGTCGTGGCAGGACCCCGCTGAGGTGCCGGTGGTGACGTGGCGAGGCCGGTATCTCCTCCTCGACATCGAACCGTGGGTGCGGCGACTGGACGCAATCACGCCGAGCGAGTCACTGGACGGGCCAGGAGGCCCGTGGACGCCCGAACCCTCCCACTGACCCACGGCGCGAATCCTGTGGCCTCAGATCGACGGAGAACGATGATGTATTCAACCAACTACCACTCAGTCCACGTCCGGCTCGGTCGTAAGCGCGGAACCGCACGGGGTCTCCCGTGCTCGACCGAAGGATGTACCGCGCTCGCGAATGGGTGGTCGTGGGATCGCACCGGGCCGTCGTGTGCCGGGGTCCACCGAGGCAAGCAGATGTCATGGGGACTCGACCTCGATACCTACTCGCCGCGATGCCGGTCGCACGCGATGATGATGGATCGAGGCGGGACGCTTACGCACTGCCCGAAGGGTCACGAGCGCGCCGTAACCGGCACGTACGCGCACAGCGAGTGCCGCGCTTGCGCGGACGAGAATCGCCGGGCGAGGCGGGCCTCGGCGAAGTAGGCTCGGCATAGAGAACGGGGCGGCGCTGTGAGGGCGCCGCCCCGGTAGAACAGGTGTAACCCGCACCCGTCCTCCCATTGTAGGGGTCACGAAGCGGGACATCGTGAACGCAAGGGAGTTCCGGTATGGCCATTCGACGGCCCAACCTCGTCACCGACAGATTCACCATCGTCCCGAACGACTGGGTGCGCGACACGTCGCTGTCGTGGAAAGCGAGGGGCCTCCTCGCCTACCTGGTGTCCCACTCCGAGGGGTGGTCTACGTCCATCCGCGACCTGGTATCGCATGGGCCGGACGGCAGGGAGGCGGTGCGCACCGGCATCCTCGAACTCGAAGCGGCGGGCTACCTCATCCGCGAGCAGGGCCGTGATGACGAGAACCGGTTCGTAGAGGTCGATTACGTCGTCAGCGATCCGAGGTCCGAAAATCGGGCAACGGGAAAGCCGAGAACGGAAAACCGGACCACGTATAAGAAGAACAGTTCTACAGAAGAACACCAGTCAGAACACCATGAACAACAACCGCGCCGGGGGCGCGCGACTGAAAAGCAGGTGGCGCTGATCGAGGACTTGTACCGGGCGTCGGGTCGATGGCCCACGGATGAGGTCATAGCATCCTGGCAAGCCATGTCTATCGCCGCCGCTGACACCGAGATTCGCGCCCTCCGTCGAGAGCGCGAACGGTGGCAGGCGTGACCGAACGGGAGTTGTTCGACCTGATGTGGCAGGCGGCGTGCCGGGCCACCGATCAGTGCATCGCCCGTGGCCTCGGTCGCGGCGACAAGATCACGAAGGCGTCGGCCCGAGCCGCCGCCGACGAGGTGTACCAGCAGTACCGCGAACACGACGACTCCCCGGCGCCCGTGCTCGCTGCGGTACTCGCGGTTCCACCGGTTGTACCCGCCGTCCCCGCGACTGTCCCCGTGGACGACGCATGGCGCGAGCGGGCCGATCTGGACTAACTGGGATTAGACATCGGGCCTGCCAACGGATAGGATTTAGGTGTAAGCCAAACAACCGAAAGGCAGAGCATGTCAAGAGAGACAATCGAGTGGTTGAACGCCAACTCACTCATCGGGTTCACTGACGAACGCGGCATGGCGTGGCATCACCTCGAAGGCGTGGACAACCACTATCCCGGCGCGATCCCGTATGAGCGGGTGCTGGAACTCATGTCGTATCCGCTGGCCGAGGGTATCCCGACCGTCGCCGTCCTCACCGACGACGGCGTGCAGACGTTCGAGGCGAAGAAGCACAAGGGCATCGTCCGACTGGACACCGGCGAGGTGTTCAAGTTCTTCCGCGAGGGCTATCGCATCCACCAGCCGTCCGAGTGGTGTTTGAAGAACCTCGACACACTGACGGGCGGCGGACTGAATCTCGCCGCCGCGATCCTCCTCCGGGGCGGGGCGCTCGCCGCCGTACAGGCGGAACTCGAAGGAACCCGCGAGGGTGCCGAGGGAGTGAAGCACCGGCCCTACATCACCGCCGCGACCTCGATGGACGGGAGCATCGCGACGACCTACCTCGTCGGCACCCGGCTGTGGGTCTGCGACAACACCCTGACCTACGCGCTCGCCGAGAACACGGCGCTTCGCCACAAGGTGCGTCACTCCGCGAACAGCCTGGGCCGACTCGGAGAGGTGCACGCCAACCTGGGCCTCGTGGTCGAGGAGATTGGCGACACGGTGGACGAGGAAATCAAGAGGCTGACATCGCAGTTCGTCAGCGACGAGCGCTGGAATGCCTTCACGAAGGCGTGGGCGAACCTCAACCCGGACAAGCCCGGCAAGGCGCTGACGAACGCCGAGCGGAAGATCGCGACGCTGAACAACCTGTGGGCGCACGACGACCGCGTGGCGCCGTGGAAGAACAACGCTTGGGGCGTGCTCGCCGCAGTGAACACGGCTGAGCACCACATCTTCGGCACCGACGCGAACCGCGAAACCCGCAATGGTCTCCGCACCATTCAGGGCAAGTGGGACGGCATCGACCAGAACACCCTGCGCGTGCTCGCGACGGTGTGACCGACGCGGTTACGGCAGGAATCCTGGCTCCTGCGCGTGGCCGTTCGGGGGGAGCAAGACCGGGAAGCCGGGGCGGTCAGTCTGGGGAGCCTGACCGCCCCGCACAACATCCAACAGAAAGGCAGTACCGCATGACACTCATCGCTGACCTCGTGCTCGAACGGCGCGACCAACAGGACAACACCGTCGAGTTCTACCTGCCGAATGGGGCTGACGGCGACCAGGGCGTGGTGGCGCTGTTCACCCCGCCGATCAGCCCCGACTACTGGCAGTACCGCGTCATGGTGTGCGACGGCCAGGCAGTCGTCGGGTTCCCGAAGTTCACGACCATCGGCATCGGCTTCGCGGTCGAGGACGACTGGAACGCCAACCTGCCGTACACGTCTGAGGCGAGCGACATCGCCAACCACATCTGGCACAACCGTGGCCCGCTCCCCGACGACGTGCCGTCGTTCGACCTGGTGGTCCGCGCCGTGCAGATGATCCAGGAGGCGGCGACCGCCGACCGGGAGGTGCCGGATGAGTGACGTGCTCGAACCGTTCGAGGAGGAGGTGAAAGAGCGCAACGCGATCTGGGGCGGCAAGACCGCCGTCCCCCGGATGGAAGCGCGCCAGCATCGCGACGGAACCTCGACAAAGGTCCTGGTCCGCTCGAACACCGAGCGGGCGGGCGGCGAGGTGGTGAAGGTCGGCGTGACCGTGCACTTCACCCCCGAGGAGTGGCAACTGCTCACTCGCGCGGTGCTCGCCGGGCTGGGCCTGATGACGTACGAGGATGCGCAGTGAGCGACCCCGACGAGTCTGAGTTCGTCCACACTCACACCCGGTCGGGCGGACAGGACACGTCGTACGGCGCGGCCCGCAAGGCGTTCCAGTCCGGCGCTCACGTCAAGGCGCTCATCGTCGGCCAGTTGCGGCTCGGCCCTCGACCTGACGAAGCGTTGGAGGATGCGCTGGCGCCCATCGCCGACTCGACGGTGTGCGCACGCCGGGCCGACCTGGTGCGCGAGGGCAAGGTGACCAAGGCACGCGGCGACGACGGCAAGGTGGTCAAGGCGCGCAACCGCCGTGGGAATCCGTGCATCGTGTGGCGACTGGTCGAGGAGGGCGAGGTGCTGGCCGAGCCACCGGCCCCGACGACTCCTGACCCCGAACCGGAGCCGGTGGCCACCACGGCGCCCGAGACACCGGACGAGGTGATCCAAGCGGCACGGTCACTGGCGCACTGGGCGAACGCGCAGAAGCACGCCGGTCTGATCGTCGTCGCACCGGACTGGGACATCGTGGACGCGGTGACGGCGCACATTCTCGGAGAGCCATGAGTCCGTGCCTGAGCGCGCCGCCGTGCTCCTGCCCGTTCCATCGGTCGCAGATCGAAATGTTCCTGGCTTGGCAGGAAGAAATGCACGAGCAACCCGCTAAGTCTGGTTAGACTGTGAACTGGTATCGCCTCCGCGTCCAGCGGGAGGTTTGCCGCCTCGGTTGGGTGACGCCAGGGCCGGGAGCATTGGCTTACAACTCTGCTCCCGGCCCATCGTCGTATCTGGGGGCTAACTCCGATTAGACACCGGCCCACCGGGCAGACTAGACTATAGGTATCACCCGAACCCGAGAGAGAGGCAGGCCATGAGTGCAGAACTCAGCGACGCCGCCGTGGAGGTCGGACTGCTGACGCTGAACGACATCGCCCGCATCGTGGGCATTTCCCCGGCATCAGCGCGCACGTACCACACCGATGCCAACCGGCGCAGACGGGCAGGGGCTTCCCTGCCGCAGGACATGCCCGCGCCGGATGTCATCATCGTCCGAACGCCGGTGTGGCGACCGGAGACTATCGCGGCGTGGTCCGACCGCCGCCGCGTAGCCGCCGAAGCCAACATCGCCCGACTGAAAGAGCCGAGGGGCGCACGCTCCTGACGCACGACCGAACAACCGAAAGGCAGAGCATGACAATGAACACACTGGCGACGGATCAGACAGCGACGGAGCCGCGAGTCGCCTGGGAGTGGATCACTCCCGAGGACGCCACGCGGCTCCTCGACCGCAACGACTCGAACAGGAACATCCGCGCCCGAGTCGTGTCGGCATACGCCCGCGACATGGAGTCGGGCCGCTGGCTGACCACCGGCGAGACAATCAAGTTGGGCCACAACGGCGAACTGCTCGACGGCCAACACCGACTCGAAGCGATAGTCACCACCGGCATCGCCCAGCGGATGCTGGTCGTCCGGGACCTCGACCCCGAGGCTCGCCGAGTGATCGACACCGGCGCGATCCGAACCGGTGGCGACGCTCTCCGCATGGCGGGGATGGGAGGCGGCAACCCCTATGCGCTCGCCGCCGCCGCCCGGCTCTACGCGCTCTGGGAGTCAGGTCGGCTGACGCACATGACCTCCGGGACGCGCGGGGAGGACAGGGCCACGCATCAGGAAATCCTCGACGTGGTGACGCGCCGACCGGACCTCCTCGACGCGGTGCACGACGCGACCCGCGACTACCAGCGCATCGGCATCCCGCCAGGGCCGCAGGCAATGGCCCGGACGGTGCTGGCCGACCTCGACGCGGGCGACGCGATGCTGTTCTGGGACAGCCTCGCAGGCTACTCGACCGAGGGCGCGACCGACGCCCGCGCCGTGCTCCTGTTCACGATCCGGCAGATGCGCGAGGCGGGCCAACTTCGTCGCCCCGGCGAGAGCATCGGACTAGTGTTCACGGCGTGGAACGCGTGGCGGGACAAGCAGAAGGTCACGACGCTGACGACGCGGGATCACAAGGGCCGTCCGCTCCGAATCCCGACCCCAGTGTGATCGTTCCCACCGTCGCCGACCTGGCGCACATCGGCCTTGCTCATCGGGACTCCTCGGTGCGCAAGGGTGAGGTGGCGAGGTTCCTAGTGACCGACGAGGGTCACCGGCTGATGGGGGACGCCATGCGCGCGAACGCGCTGGCGATAGTACGTGGTGGAGGGGCGAAGCCATGAACCCCGATGAAGCCCGGCTGAGGACGTGCGCACGGTACTCAGCCCGCAGGAGATTCGCCCGGTTACAGCGACAGTGAACCGGGAGCGGCTGACCACCGCCTGTCTAACAACGGTGGGTGTCATCGGGTAGCGATGACGCAAAACGGTCCCAACCTCAACCGAAGGGCAGTGCAGATGGGTGATTGGAGCCAGGAGCCAGAGGCTCAGGCGTGGATCAAGGACGTGCAGGAGAACATGGTGCCGAGGATGCAGGCCAGCGGGGCGGTCGTCAGCATCCAGCAGGGCACGACCGACGTGAAGTTGGCCGTCGAGTTGGGCATGGCGCTCCTCCTCGGCAAGCCACTGATCCTCGCCGTCACGCCCGGTGTCGAGGTGCCCGAGGGGCTACGTCGCGCCGCCGACGACATCATCGAGTTCGACATGACCGAACCCGCCGCGACGGCGCAGGCCGTGCGCGATGCGATGGACCGGATTGCCTGATGCCGATTGCCAACTACTCGACCGACGTACCGGCAGTGCGCACCATCGGCCAGATCGCCGGGATGCTCGTCACGCACGGCGCGAGCAACGTGACTCAGCACATCGCGGACGGCCAGGTCATCGGCATCGAGTTCGGGATCGACACCGAGTTCGGCTGGCGCCCGTACCGCCTGCCGGTGCGGATCGAAGGGGTGCACCTCGCTCTCAACCGCGACCCGGCTGTGTCGCCCCGACAGCGCACCGAGGCGCACGCCGCCCGCGTGGCCTGGCGGATCGCGCACGACTGGCTGAGGATCAACCTCGCGCTGATCGACGCCGGGATGGCGAGTCTGCCCGAGGTGATGTTCCCGTACACGCTGGTCAACGGCCAGCAGACCGCTTTCGAGTTGTACGCGAAGAAGGAGTTGGAGAAGTGACCGAGTATGTGCTTGCTGTCGAGGGACAGACGACCGAGGACAAGCGGCTGATCCGCCCCGGCGCTCTCACCTGGGAGACACCGATGCCGGTCTACGGCCCGCGTACAGAGGGCGAGTGGGGCACGCCGGTCATCGGCACCATCGAATCCATCCGGCGCGTCGAGTTCGGACGCCGTGCCGAGTTGCTGGCGACGATCACATGGTTCGGTGAGGAGCCGACCGACACCGGGCTGTGCGCCCAGGTGGACTCGATGGAGGCCGACCACGACGTGACCGACGAGCACACGCTGATCCTCAAGGGCGGGCGCATCCGTGCCGCCTTCATGGGCGCCCCGGCCTGGCCAGAGACAAGGATCAACACCGGGGGCATCGTGCCGCCGTTCATCACCGACCGCATCCCCGGACATGAGGGTGACCAGCCCTAACCTCGATTAGACGAACTGCCTCCGGTGGGTTAGACTATAGGTATAACCCAAACCGAAAGGCAGAGCAAGTGAGGTATGGAATCGTGAACAGTCGCGACCTGGGGATCAACTGGGCGGCTGAGGCTCACCTGCCCGCCGACCCTCCTCCGATCCCGGAGGACGTGCGTCGGCTGGCCGAACAGATCGGGATGGACCCCGAGCGGGTCCGGCACAACTGCCACGGTGTGAGCCTGGCGATTGTGCAGTCCGGCATCTACCCCGGTGCCCGCGTCGCGCGGGGCTGGGCACGCCAGGTCCGAGGCCAGCACTCCTGGGTCGTCGCCGATGGCGGTGTCTACGATCTGGACGCGCACATCATCGACGCGACGCTGTGGTCGTACGACCCGAAGATCACCGGCGTGTGGCAGGGCACCCAGCGGGACGGGCGACACAGCCCGCACCAGTCCGGGCACTTCATGCACGCCGGGATGCCGACGCATCACGGCGGCGAGACCGTGCACCTGACCGCCGACCCCGGCCCCGAGGCACGCAGGTTCCTCAAGACCATCGGTGCGCCGTTCGACAACCACGGCTGGATGGAAGTGGCGAACCTGCCGGTGGACGGCTGGCCTGCGAAGGAAATCATCGAGGCCATGCTGGACACCCCCGGCCTCGCCGCCCTGGTGCCGCTGGACGTTCAAGGCCACCTGACCGACAGGAACCCCGGTGGCCTGTATCTCCCCGGAGGTGAGAAGTGACCGCTGACATCTACCGCGACGGCAAGATTCACGTCCTGAGCGAGAAGTGCGCGACCTGCATCTTCACGAAGAACCGCCCGCTGGGCGTCACCGGTGCTCGCGTGGCCGGGATGGTCCGCGACACGAAGGATGATCCCGGTGCCACGATCCCGTGCCACTCGACGCTGTACCGCCCCGGCAAGGAGGAGAACGCGATCTGCAAGGGCTGGTACGACAAGTTCGCCGACGCCGACCCGATGCTCCTCATGGCGAACGCCATGAACGTGATCGAGTACGACGACCCGCCCACCGATTCGGTGTGGCCCAAGCCGAAGGCAGAGAAATGACCGAGTACATCGTGATCGACAACCGCCCGTCGCATCACCCGCGACCCATCGACTACGAGCGGATGCGCCGGGAGTGGCCGAGGCAGAAGGCCGCGCTGACCCGTGCCCGCAAGACCGGCGACGCGACCAAGGTCGCCGCCGTCTGCATCGCCGCCGTCAGAGTGTGGGACGACGTGGGCGCGTGGCCGGACGACTGGCGGCTGTTCGAGAGCACGTTGAACGACATGCTCCACTGGCGCCAGCAGATCACGCTCGCCGCCGTCGCCTACGGCCAGGTCAGGATTGCGAAGGTCAGCGATGAGTAAGGACTATGTGGCGCTGAGCGAGGCCACGCTGATCGAGATTCGCGATGCGCTGGATGCCGCGAGTGCGGCGGCGGACGGCGACTCGAACGACAGCGAGATTGCCGCGTTGCAGGACTGCCGGGACCTGCTCGCGCAGATCGCCGGTATCGCCCCTCACCCGGAGGACAGGTTGTGAGACTCCTAACCGTGGGTAGTACGATGGGCAACATGACCGCTATCACCACCGAGGTCGCCGAGCCAGTCAGGGCCGTGGGCGAGGCGTTCGCCAAGCGCCGCGAACTCGCACAGCGGCTCGCCGACCAAGACCTGTACATCGGGCAAGTCGTTCGCGACGCCCGAGCACAGGGTCACTCGTGGGCAGAAATGTCCCGCGCCGCCGATGTCAGCGACGTTGCAATCCTCAAGGCCGCACGGCGCCCCGAGCGCGCGGCGTAATCGAAGGGCACGACCATGACTCTCGTCCTCACCATCATCGCGTTGCTCGGCCTGATCCTGTTCGTCGTCGGCGGACTCCTCTGGCTGTTCTCCGTGCCACGTCGTCCGACCGCCGTCACGCTCGGCCTGGCCGGACTCCTGGTCTGGGCCGTTGCCACGATCATCCTGACGATCATGGCGCTGGTATGAGCAACGACAAGGTGGAGGCGACGTTCCACCCCGACGACGAGCGTGCTCAGATCGCGGAGGCACGCGGCAAGCGGCACGAGCCGATCCCGAAGAATCACGGCGGTCTCGGCTACGACCCGTCGAAGGGGCCGAACCCGCCTCAGCACATGGACGAGGACTGATGCCTGAGCCGGACCTGGCGCCGCAGATCACGATGGTCGCGATGCGCGACCTGCAACCGAACCCCGACAACCCGCGCGTCAACACGTCGGCTGTCGCGGCTGTGTCCGAGTCCATCCGGCTGTTCGGCTTCAAGGTGCCGCTGGTGATCGACTCCGAGAACATGATCCTCGCCGGGCACACCCGCTACCGCGCCGCGCTCAACCTGGGACTGACGGAGGTGCCCTGCATCAATGCGGGCGACCTCACTCCCGAGGAGCAGGCCGCGTTCGCTATAGCCGAGAACCGGACCAGCGACTTCGCATTCTTCGACCTGCCCAAGTTGGCCGAGGTCGTCATGGACATCCCCGCCGACCTCCTCACCGCGTTCGACATCGACGTGCTTATCAACGGCCAGGGTGACGACGAGGAGGAGAAGGCCAGGTCCGGCAAGGCCGAGAAGCGGCCCGGTCTCGACCTGGCGCCGTTCGAGAAGTACCAGTACGTCGCGATCATCTGCCGTACCGAGTTCGACTACATCAACCTCCTCACCCGGCTGGGGTTGGAGAACGTGCAGAAGCGCTACGTGGACGGTGCCCTCAAGCAGGGCGCATCCTACGGTCGGGTCATCGAGTACGCCGACTTCGCCGAGCGCATCAGTGAAGGTTGACCTCGACGGGTTCTGCCGCGACTTCGATGTCGCGGTCGTCGTCGTGTCGCGGGACCGCGCCGCGATCCTGGCCAAGGCGACCGACCTGCTCCTCGACGGCTACCACCTGTTCTACAGCGGCACGGGATACGACTCGACACCACTCCGAGCGGGCCAGCGAACCGAGGTGCCACGGGGCATACAGGGCCTAAGCGCGGTACGGAACTTCGTGCTCGACACCCTCCCGAACAGGGTCGTGGTGTTCTTCGATGACGACGTGAAGATGGTCTACTGGGTCGCCGGAACCCGGTCGGTACGACTCGACACCGAACGCGTCCGGCTGGCGATCATGGACATGGTGGTGCACGCGCTGGACCAGGGGTCCGAGGCGTTCGGCATGAGTCCCCTCGACCTCCGCAAGTCGTCCCCGCTGGTGCCGTTCCGGCTCCGGGGCGTGTTCGGAACGGTGATCGGAGTGGTGGGCCGGGACCACAAGTTCGATGAGCGGAACATGCTCAAGGTGGACTACGACTTCTGCCTGATGACGATGGCAGGCTCGGCGCGGATCGTGCACATGGACATGCGCTACTTCGCCGCGTCCGCGAAGGACGAGTTGGCGGGCGGCAACATGGAGTTCCGCACGCAACAGCGGCGGCTCCACGAGATTGACAACCTGATCCGGTGGTGGGGGCCGGACGTGGTGATCCCCTCCGACAACAAGGGGAACGAGAAGTTGCGGGTGAGCGTGCCGTGAGGGTCCTGCAAGTCGGCTACGGGGCTATCGGGCGCGAGGTGTTCCGCGACTACGCGTCCCGGCTCGACCTGGCCGGGCACACCTTCATGGTCACCGACCTCCGGGAGCGGGTGCCGAGCGGCTACGAGTGGGACGGCGACCCGGTGGACCTCGCCGTCGTCCTGGTCAACACTCCCCGAGCCGAGGGAGGCGGCTTCGACCACTCCGACCTGCTGCACGCCTTGCGCGAGTACAGCGGCATGGCGGGGTTCCTCCTGATCCGCTCCACCGTCACGCCGTCGTTCCTGGACACCGCGATGTATCGGGCGCACGCCGGGAGCATCGGATTCGCCCCCGAGTTCTACGGCGCGACCGAGTTCAGCCGCCGTGCCGTGCTCGACATGGGGTTCAGCATCTTCACCGAGAACGTCCCGGCCTGGTTTGTGGACGCGGTGCGCGACGGCGATGTCGTCAGCGCCCGACCCATCGAGGTGATCCTGGCGAAGTTGGCTGAGAACGCGTACCTCGCGACCAAGGTGACGTTCTTCCACGAACTCCAACTCGCCGCCGAGGGGTACGGTGCTGATCCCGACCGGGTGCGGCACCTCGTCGGCCTCGACCCCCGGATCGGCCTCGGCCACACGATCATGCGGGAGCCGGGGTGGACGAGCCACTGCTTCGACAAGGACGTGCCCGAGTACGCGGCCTACGCGAACTCCGACCTGGTGCGCGCCGCGATCCTCGTGAACCGGGCCAACCTGCTCCCCCGTCGCTCCCAGCCGAACCCCGGATAGGCTAGAATTGAGAGACAACCCCAACCGAAAAAAAGGCAGATCACATGGGCTATATGCCACGCACCAAGGGCGGATACGACTTCGGCGAGGTCGCCAGTCTCCTACAGAAATCGCTCCGCAGGGGTGATGCAATCCTCGCGTCGCGGGCGATGAACGAACTCTTTCCGCAGTACGTGAACTACGCGTGGAACCGACTGATGACGGTGAGCGCCGAGGACTGCCGGGGGATCATCACCACCGAGGTCGTCGCACTCTACGATGCGTGGTCGAAGGTGAACACCGGCAAGGGACTCAAGGACAAGGGCCGGGTGTTTCTGGCGAAGGCGATCATCCTGCTCTGCACGTCGGTCCACAGCCGGGACGCCGACATCCTGAATCTGCTGGTGAGTGACCGACTCCCCGAGGACGTGTTCGCCGCCGAGGTCGAACTATCCGAGGGACTGATCGACGTGCCGAGCGAGCACTTCGACATTCCGGGCTGGGTCTACGACGTGCACACCATGACCGGGAAGCGAGCGGGCAAGACCAAGAAGATGTTCCTCCGCGAGGAGGAGGATGGGCTGGCGAACGGCGAGTCGGTGTTCTCGAACCTGGACTCGATGATCGAGAGCGACACCTACGTGGAACCCACGGGTCGCCTGTTCTGATGTCGGTGCACTGGGAGTCAATCGAGGTCGGACTGCACTGGTATGCGGCGCAGGTCGCCGACGACCGCGAGGTTCTGCACACCGACCCGACTCCGTACGATGCCAGGGTAGATGCCGCCCAAGCCGTGGTCCGGCTGAACAGCCGACCGGAAACGAGGGTCACGTGACGGAAGCCGAAGCCCGCGACACCATGCGGCGCATCCTCGCTGAGCAGGGCATGGACGTGAACGGCGCCAGCCCGCACTCCTGGCGGTGCGAGCACCCCGACCGCTACCCCGGCTACTGCACCTGCGTGGACGACCTCATCACGGCGATCATCGAGCAGTTCGACCTGGTGCCCAAGGTGCCACTGGAACCGGCGAACCCTGCCGACTACGAGGTGGTCCAGCCCGACCCCGCGTTCGACCCAGTGATCGTGCATCACAACGCCAACGTCGCTCGAAGCGTCGGCTACCGTCCTCCCGGCGCATGAGCGACTACCAGACCGCCGCGCTGACGGTGCTCGATGAGGACTACGCCACGTTCACCGGCGAGGGTGTCCGCATCAGCATCGCGACCGGGAAGTGGATCGCCCTGGGGCGCCCGAGCCACGTCACCCGGTTCGGCGACGAACTGTCGAGCGAGTACACGTTCTACTCCGAGTCACCTCCTACCCCCGGTT
>Ga0070678_100000799_pt1 | contig 15849 bp, 12 predicted proteins | sample KBSM73metaG_FD_65647 | JGI IMG/M metagenome (GOLD analysis project Ga0070678, IMG submission 65647) | Miscanthus rhizosphere microbial communities from Kellogg Biological Station, Michigan, USA - KBS M7-3 metaG | ecosystem: Host-associated > Plants > Roots > Rhizosphere > Soil ...
TCGACCGCGATCTCGAAGCTGCCCCAGTGATAGACGCCGGCCGGCAGCGCCGCCCGCGCCCGGAGGAGCAGCGCACGAGCGGCCTCGTCGATCGTGTGATCGCTCGCGCGGCCGAGCACGGCGCGCAGCTGGTCGAAGCGATCGGCGACGAGCGCCGGCACGAACGCCGTGACGTCATCGAACGCGACGTCCGTGGGGTACGTGAAGTGGATCGGCGACAGCGGGCCGTAGCCGGCGCTGGCGTGCCAGTAGCGCGCGCCGCCGACCTCCGTTGCCGCGGTCGGCAGGTCGAACGCGCCGCGCACGGACTCGAGGTCGGCGAGCACGCCGCGCTGAGCGACGCCATCGACGATGTACGTGTTGTCGGTCGACGTCGAACCGGAGAAGGAGACCGAGTCCTCGTGCTCGCGGAACCCCTTGCGCTCGAGCGTGAGCGTGCTGATGTCGCCACCGCGGCGGCCGAAGCCCTGGCCGGCGACCGGGCCGCGCGTGACCACGTCGCCCGCCCAGCGGTCGCGGTCGAAGCCGAGGTGACCGTCGAGGATCTCCTGCTGCTCGTTCATCCGGTTGCCTTGCCAGCCCTGGTTGTAGTTGTAGAAGACCTGGAGCGGTGCGCGCACGATCTCGGCGTCGTCGGGGATCGCCGGCTGCTGCGCGGTCTTGACGTCGATGTGATCGGGCATCGCGTACGGCGCCCACGTGTCGCCCGCGCCCTTGGTCACGCCGTACTGCGCGTACATCGCATCGTTCTCGAGCACGAGCAGCGAGGTGTGGCGCGATAGCAGGAAGTACTTCTTGCCGAGCGCGACGACCTCGCGGCGGATCTGTTCGTCGCGCGTCTCGCGGCGCTGGTCCTCGGTCGCGCACGGCTCGCCGGCGCACGGCGGCGCGGGCTCGTGCTTGGCGAGCAGGCGCGCTGCGATGTGACGCTGCGCCCACAGCCGCGGCAGGTAGCCGCCGTCGTGCGGCGATGCCGAGAGCTCGATGCGCTTCGACCACGGTGCGCCGTCGAGCGAACCGGTGAGCTCGAGCGCGGCGGGTGCGCCGGCGCCGGCGAGCCTGGCGACGAGCTCGATGTCCTCACCGTCGGCGAGCTGCGGCGAGCGCAGATAGGCCGTGGCCGGGACCGTCGTGCCCGTGGCATCGACGAGGCGTGCCTCGAGCCCGGTGACGCGCGCGGTATGGAGCGCCGCGACCAGATCGAACGTGCGCCAGCCGAGGTCGTCGGCGAGATCGATCGTCGTCGCGTAGCCGCCGGTGGCGCCGGCGAGCGCGTCGAGCGTCTGGGTGTCGGCGCCATCGCCGATGCCGACGCCGATGAAGTGCGCCTTGCCCGCGAGCTTGGCGCGCAGCTCGTCGAGGTGCCGGCTGCCCGACGTGATCACGCCGTCGCCGAGATAGACGATCGTCGTGTCGTCACCGCCCAGCTTCAGCGCGGCATCGAGCGCGGCGCCGAAGTCCGTCGCGCCGACCCCGCCCTCGCCTCGCAGCGACTCGCGCAGCGCGCGGCGATCGACATCGAGCACGCGGGTCGGCGCGAGCTTCTGGCGCGCCTCGACGTCGAACGCGATCACGGCGAGCTTGTCGTTCTCGTCGAGCTCCTTCGCGAGTGCATCGATGACATCGGCCTGCGCGCGCAGCTCGTCGGGGTGGCGCGATGCGCTCACGTCGTCGAGCACGATCCACGTGCGCGGCTTGTACTCGCGCGGCTTGCTGCCGAGGTCGGCCGGCGCGCGCACCAGCAGATAGCGCTCGTCGCCGGTGGTGTGCGTCGCCACGGTCGCGGTCTTGCGCGGGTCGCGTGCGTGCAGCACGAACGAGTCGAGGTCCTTCGCGCCGGTCTGGTGCACGTGGACGATCGCGTCGTCGCCGGTGCGCTCGACCGTCACCTGATGACTCGTCGATGACAGCTCGCAGTTCGCGCAGCCCTTCACGCGCACCGCGACGTCGAGCGAGCCGACCGGCTGGTCGACCTCGGGCAGCGGCACCGTCAGCGTCCAGTCGTCATAGAGGCGCGGGAGGCTCTGCGTGTAGGCGAGCATCAACCGCTTGTCCTGGTTCGCGTGCAGCGGATAGACGCGCAGATCGAGGCGGCCGGTGCCAGCCCACTCGAGCAGCGCCGGGTCGACGCGCCGATAGACGAGCTCCTCGTAGATGCGGCGCGCCTGCATGCGCTCGACCACCGCGGACTCCTCGAGCTTGCCGTCGACGTACATCGCGAGGCGCTGGAGCGCGGCGTCGGCCGGAATCGCGAAGCGGTACACGCCTTCGAGCTCCTCGTTCGCATTGTTGTGGAACGTCTGATCGAGCGCGACGCGCGCGACCTGATCCTCGACGGTCACATCGACGGTGAGCTGCTCGAGCGGCAGCGGATACTCGTTGCCCCACGGCGGATGCGAGCGGATGCCCGGATCGCGCGCGAACAGCGAGCCGTGATGCACCGAGGTCGTCTTCTCCTGCTTCGCGCGCATCTCGCGCGCCCAGCTCGCCAGGTGCGAGAGGCGCGGAGCGGGGCTGCGCACCGGCGGATGGCCCGGCTCCGCGATGCCCTGCTCGCCGGCGTGGAGGATCACCGAGCCGAGGTTGCTCGCGAGCCTGACCTCGCCGCGAATCACCGCCGTGAGCGTGCGCGCGGCATCGCCCTCGACGAGGAACCGCGTGCCGAGCACCTCGATGCGCCCGTGCGGGGTCTCGACGACGAACGTGCCCTTGCCGGGCGCGACGTCGAGCAGCGCGGTGCCCTCGACGCGCACGTGGCGCGGCCCGAGCACGGTGACCTTGCCGCCGGTGTCGGCGAGATACGTCGAGCCGTCGGCGAGCGCGTGATCGACGCGCGTCAGCGGGCGCGGTCGCGGCCCGACGACGAGGCCGAGGATCACCACCGCCGCCGCAGCCGCGACGAGGCCGAGCGCGATCGGACGCGCCCGCGAGCGCGGCACCTGTGCGACCGCGAACGTGTGGACGAGGTCGGCGCGAATGCGCGTGCGCGCGCCATCGCCGATCCGCGGCGGCTCGCCGCCGGTCTCGATCAGCGTCTCGACGTTCTGTTCGAGCACATCCTTCTTCATACGGCCTCCGAGAGCTCGGCCGAGACGGTCGCGAACGTGTCGCGGAACGCCTTGCGGGCGCGAGCGAGAAGAGATTTGGCGGCGTCGACGGAGATCCCGAGCTCGCGAGCGAGCGTCTCGAGGGTCTCGCCGTCGACATACTTGCGCGTGAGCGCGCTGCGGTACTGCGCGGGCAGGTTCGCGATCGCCATGTGGACGAGGTCGCGGGTCTCGGCGCGCTCGAGTACCTCGCCGGGCAGCGGTCGCTCGGCCATCGCCGCGAACGTCTGCGCGAGCGTCGCGTCGATGCGCTCCCATGTCTGCGCGATCGCGTCGCCCTTGCGATGCGCACGCATGTGATCGCGGATCACGTTGCGGGACAGCACGGTCAGCCAGCTGCCGACCGAGCCGCGCCCCGGGTCGTACGAGGCGCGCCGTGCGAGCGCGACTGCGAAGGTCTCCTGTACGACGTCCTCGGCGAGCGCGGCATCGCGGCCGACCCGATAGAAGACGAACGTGTAGAGGCCGTCGACGTGGGCGTCGTAGAACCGCTCGATGGCGGCGCGATCGCCATCCTGGGCGGCGCGCAGATCCGCTCCCGGTCCCGAGCGAAACAACCGCGCGAACAGCGCCGCGATCACGAGGATCTCCAGGTCATGGTGCTTGCATGTGTCATCGACCGTGACCGAGGTGTCGATGGTGCCGCAAAAGCCCGTCTGGACAACGATTCCCGTGGGATCGCGGTCATAACGGTATGCGGAAGCTGCCCATCGCCGTGGCGCTGTCCGCGGCCGTGCATGGCGCGGCGATCGCGTGGGTGCAGACGCGTCCGCGCCCGAAGCCCGAGGCGCCGCGCCCGGTTACGACGGTCGAGATCGTGGAGCCTGCGCCGCCGCCACCCCCGCAGGCTGACGATGAGCCGGTCGAGGTGGCGTTGCTCGACGACCACACTGTGAGCGGACGCTCTATCGTTCCGCTCGTTGTCCGGGACAGTGCGAACGAGCGGAATGATAAAGCGTCCGCAGCCAAGGGCGCGGGATCCAAGGGGGTGGGTGCGATCGTCAGTGAGGGGAATGGTAAAGCGTCCGCTTCCGAGGGCGGCGGCGGCGGACAACCGCACTCGAAGTACATGGGCATGCGTGGCAAGAGCTGGCAGCTCCACTGGGACCCGAGCGAGGCGTTCGAGACGGCGTTCAACGCCTATGACAAGCCGCCCGACATTCCGCCGCCGCCGAGCGGCGAGCTGAAGCCGTCGGGCAACGGCACGTACACCAGCGACCACGGAGCGTTCACGGCCGACGTCAATCGCGACGGCACGGTGACCATCAAGGACAAGCCGGATGTCGGTGACGTGCACTTTTCCGGCATCGGCATCGCCGGGCGCGCGAGCTTCGATGACTGGGCGATGCGCAAGGCGGGCATCGATCCGTACGCGAGCGCGAAGCGGCAGTGGCTCGACAAGACGCGCGACGAGCGTGCGCGCATCGGCATGGCGAGCCGCAAGGAGGACCTGCATCGCGCGCCCGAATTCATGAAGCGCAACGTCGCGTGGGCGTGGTCGAAGACCGCGGGCGATCCCGAGGCGCGCAGGCAGGCGCTGTTCGATCTGTGGGACGACTGCGCCGAGAAGGGCGACGACGACCTCGTCGCGGCGGGCACCGGGGCGCGCCTCTACGTCATCGGGTTCATCCGCGCACATCTTCCGCAGGGCGCGGCCGGCGCCTTCACGCCTGACGATCTGACTCGCCTGAACGCCCACAAGCGCAGCTCGGCCACGTTTCAGCCGTACTGATGCTACAAACGCGCCGGATGCCTGCGTCGCCCGCGTCGCCCTTCGACGGCGCCCTGATCGGCGGTCGCTACCGCCTGGGCGTCAAGCTGGGCAAGGGCTCGCAGGGCGAGATCTTTCTGGCGCGCGACGAGAAGACGAAGGAAGAAGTCGTCGTCAAGCGGCTCACGCCGCGCGGCACGTGGAAGTCGTTCGAGCTGTTCGAGCGCGAGGCCAAGGTGCTCTCGCAGCTGCGCCACGCCGGCGTGCCGCGCCACATCGCGACCATCGAGGAGCCGCCCGGCACGTTCAACCTCGTGATGGCGCGCGCGCCCGGCGAGAACCTGCGCGAGCTGTCCGCGCGCCGCCGGCTCAGCGAGACCGAGCTGCGCGACGTGCTCGTACGCTGCCTCGAGATCCTCGACTACCTGCACACGCGCGTGCCCTCGGTCGTTCACCGCGACATCAAGCCGTCGAACATCGTGCGCGCGCCGAACGGCACGTGCTCGCTCGTCGATTTCGGCGGCGTGCTCGACGCGGCGCGCGAGAAGGGCGGCTCGACGATCGTCGGCACGTTCGGCTACATGGCGCCCGAGCAGCTGCACGGTCAGGTCGTGCCGGCGACCGATCTCTATGCGCTCGGCGCGACGATCGTGGCACTCGCCGGCGGTATCGAGCCCGAGGATGTCCCGCGCAAGGGCCTGCGCATGGACCTCGACAAGCACCTCCCGCACATGGATCCCGGCTTCCGCGCCGCGCTCGCCGCGATGACCGAGCCGGAGCCCGACAAGCGCCCGCAGCGCGCCCGCGATGTCGTCGCACTGCTCGCGAAGAGCCGCCCGCGCGAGTCGAAGTCCAGCGCGCTCGTCGCCACGAAAGGCGCGCAGCTCGCGCCACGCCGGATGTTCGCCGACGTCCAGGAGCCGCTCGGCACCCTGCTCCGCCTCGGCGTGCTCGGCTTCGGCGCGAGTGGCTGGGTCAGCATGATGGCGATCCGGTTCTCGCTCACGGTGACCGTGTGGATCATCGCCGCGCTGTCGTTCCCGGCGCGCAAGCGCGTGACCGGCGTCGGCCGCGAGATCGACTCGATGCTCTCCGAGGGCCAGTCCGGCTTCACCGACATGATGCGCGCGGCAATGGCGCGCAAGCGATGACGGCGTACGCGGCGTTCCTGCGCGGCGTGAGCCCGATGAACGCGAACATGCCCGAGCTCGCGCGAGCGTTCGCAGCCGCGGGCTTCGAGGACGTCGCGACCGTCGCGTCGAGCGGCAACGTGGTATTTCGCGCGCGCGGTGGCAAGCCGGCAGCACTCGAGAAGAAGGCCGAGGCGGCGATGGGCACGAGGCTCGGCAAGACGTTCGTGACGTTCGTGCGGCCGATCGCCGAGCTCGAGGCGCTGCTCGCCGCCGATCCGTTCGCGAAACTCCGCGTGCCCGCCGCGGCGAAGCGGATCGTCACGTTCTTTCGCGAGCGACCCGCCCACATCCCGAAGCTGCCCATCACGGTCGACAAGGCGACGATCTACGCCGTCCACGATCGCGAGATCCTCACCGCGTACGTCCCCCAGCCCGGCAACCCGGCGTTCATGGGTCTGATCGAGAAGACGTTCGGCAAGAACGTCACGACCAGGACCTGGGACGCGGTCGCGCGCATCGTCGCCAGAGCCCCCCGTGGCTAGTCGACAAGCCGCAGACGCGCGTGGGCACGCGGGGTCTGAAGGCCTGCCGCGCCGCACTGCATCACCAGCAATCACGGGCACATAACTTCGGCATCGCTGTTGCTGTATGCCCCGCCATGCGCGTCTTCCTCGGGGCTTTCGTCGCCGCTCATATCCTCAGCGCCTGCACGTCGTCCGGTGGGCCCGACGCGCCGCCGGTCCTCACGGTCACGACCCCGGCTCGCGGCACGTTCGCGGATGGCACCACCATCACGGTCACCGGTCAGGTGACGGACGACGGCCCGGTCCAGGTCACGGTCGCAGGCTCCCAGGTCACGCCCGCCAAGGACGGCACGTTCACCGCGACCATCACGGTCGACCCGGGCGTCTCGATCATCGAGACCCACGCGATCGACAAGGCCGGCCACGACGTGCGCGATGTCCGCGCGGTCCTCGCCGGCACCACCGCACCGACCGACGGCAAGACCGCCGCACCGATCGGTGCCCGCGCCGGCACCGCCGCGCTCACCGCGATCGGCACCTCGGTCGCGAATGCCGCCGAGCAGATCGACTTCACGGCGATCGCGCAGGGCATGAACCCGGTCTACGACAACGGCGGCTGCCTCGGCGCCAAGATCAACATCACGAGCGTCGACCTCGGCGCCATCGACGTCGCGCTCACGCCCGATACCGGCAAGCTCGGCGCCGCCGTCGACATCGCGAACGTCACCATCAAGCTCCACGCCGACTTCAAGGTCGCGTGCATCGGTGGCAGCACGACCATCACCGTCACCTCGTCGAAGGCGCACATCCACGGCGACCTCACCGCCGACGCCGCCTCCGGCAAGATCGAGACGGCCCTGCCCTCGGCGTCGGTCGCGCTCGACAACTTCAACGTCGATGTCGGCGGCGTCCCGTCGGCGATCGAGTCGCTGCTCGACGGCCAGGCGCGCACCGCCGCGCAGAACGCGCTGACCAAGGCGATCAAGGACAAGCTCCCCGGCCTCGCGAACAACGCGCTCGCCGGTCTGCTCGCGAAGCCGGTCTCCGCCGATGTGCTCGGCCACGCGACCATCGCGACCGTCACGCCGAGCGAGGTCACGCTCACGCCCGGCGGCATCTTCGTCGGCGCGCAGACCACCGTCGCCGTCACCGGCGGCGAAGGCGGCACGTACCTCGCGCAGCCCGCCGCGCTCTCGGCGACGATGCTCGAGGGCAGCAAGGGCTTCGGCGTCGCGCTCGCCGACGACCTCGTCGATCAGCTGCTCGGCGGCCTGTGGGCCGCGGGCGCGTTCGACAAGTCGCTGCCCATCTCGTCGGTCGGCATCCTCGCCGCGCTCCTCGACGCCGACGCCGCCACGCTCGACATCAAGCTCTCGCTGCCGCCGACCGTCACGCCGGCGGGCGCCGACCTCTCGCTCGCCATCGGCGACGCGATCATCACGGTCCAGGACGCCTCGGGCGCCCCGCTCCAGCAGATCGCGCTGTCGATCAAGACCACGCTCGCCGCCGGCCCCACGCAGTCGGGCAAGCTCACGCTGACGCTCGGCACGCCGGAGGTTCACGCGATGGTCGTCGAGCAGGCAGACTCGGTGTCGCGCCCGCTCACCGACGAGCAGGTCGAGGGCCTCGTCACCAGCGCGTGGGGCGTGCTCTCTGATCAGGCCGGCACGGCGCTCGCCAAGCTGCCGATGCCGTCGATCGCGGGCGTCACGCTCGGCACGCCGACCGTGAAGGGCGCCGACGCCTTTGTCGCCGCCGACGTTCCGGTCATGTGAGCGGTTCGTCGCGGCGCAACACGAGCACGGCCACCTCCGCATCGGTGCCTTCGCCCACGCGGCGCGTGACGCCCGAGAAGCCCACACCCGGCGTCACGTACATCGTCGTGCGCTCGCCGACCGGATACATGCCGCGGCGGTAGTTGAGGCCGAGCCGCTTCATCAGGCGATCGGTGATGCCGCGCACGTAGATCTGGCCGCCGTGCGTGTGGCCGCTGAGCACCAGGTCCGCGTCGCGCGCCGCGAGCTGCGGGCCGTGGTTCGGCGAGTGGCACAACACGATCTTCGTCATGCCAGTCGGAGCGCCCGCGAATGCGGTGTCGAGGTCGTCGTGGCGCGTGACCGGATCGTCGACGCCGACCATCGCGAGCGGCGCGCCGCGCACGTGGGCGATCGTCGTGCGGTTCTTGAGGACCTCGTAGCCGTTGCTCTCGAGCGAGTGCGTGACCCCCGCGCCCCACGTGAAGTAGTCGTGATTGCCGAGGACCGCGAGCACGCGCGAGGCGGTCAGCCCCGCGAGCTGGTCGGCCACCAACGGCGCCTCGTGGCGGCGCCAGCATACGTAATCACCCGTGAGCACGACGAGGTCGGGGTTTGCCGCATTGGCGGCGGCGACTGCCGCGCGGATGTGCTCCCGGGGCGTCGTCGCGCCGACATGGATGTCGGAGAGCTGGGCGATCCGGACGCCGTCGTGGCGCGGGTCAAGACCCTGGATCCGCACCTCGTGCTCCACGATCCTCGGTGGTGGCAGGGGCATGGAATGCCCACTCTGCGCTCCGGGAATGGAATGGCAAGTGGCAATAGTTGTGGCAGCATTGGAACAGATGGCCGCGCCCGCTGTCGGAGACGCTCGCGTGCCCTGCCCGCTGTGCGGTGGCCTGATCCATCCGGTCGCCGGGCGCTGCAAGCACTGCAAGCAGGACCTCAGCGCGCTGCGCTCCGGTAGGCCCGCCGCGGCGACCCCGCTGCCCCCGCTGCAGCAGGTGCCAGCCTCCGCGCCGATCGCGGTGCCGGTCGCACGCGAGGACACGCCGTCGCAGCCGATCCTGCCGCCCCGGCCGACCGCGCGCTCCGTCGCCGCGCAGCAGCCCACCGGGACGCGGGTGCGGTGGTCGAGCTGGCCGATGATCGTGATCATCCTAGCGGTCGCCGCGATCATCGGCGCGGTCGCGATCATGGTGTGGCCCGAGCATCGCGGCCCCGGCGAGCACACGCTCAAGGCGCCGCCCGCGCCCGAGCGCATGGACACCGATCCGCTGCCACCCCCGGGCGCCGGCAATCCCAACGGCGCCGACCCCTGGAGTAACGGAGCCAACGGCAACGCGAACAATGCGCCGCACAGCCAGGTCGTGCCGCGCTCGACGCCCGATCCGCTGCCGCCCCAGCCTCCCCAGCAGCCCGACGACGATCAGTTCGGCTTCGGCAACCTGATGCCCGGCAACGGCGCCGTCATCGGCGGCGGCGGTGGCAGCCCGGACTTCATGTTCGCGGCGATGGGCCACGCCTGCAACAAGCTCAAGACGTGCCCGAACGCCGACGACACGCTGAAGTCGATCTGCGACGTGTACTCGCAGTTCCCGCCGAGCGCGCCGCCCGCGAACTGTGCGCCGGCCCAGCGCTGCCTCGAGGCGATCGACAACATGAGCTGTTCTCAGAGCGGCTACGGCAGCCCGCTGTCGGTCGTGAACATGTTCCAGGACTGCACGAAGGCGATCACGAGCTGCTAGCCTTCCGAGGTGAGCTTCGTCCCGTTCGAGATCGTGCGCGACCCGCGCGCGATGCGTGCCCGCACCGAGGACCTGCGCCGCGACGGCCGCCGCATCGCGGTGGTGCCGACGATGGGCGCGCTGCACGAAGGCCACCTGACGCTGCTGCGCGCTGCGCGCGCCCGCGCCGACGTCGTGATCCTGACGATCTTCGTCAACCCGACGCAGTTCGGCCCCAACGAGGACCTCGCGAAGTACCCGCGCGACGAGGCCGGCGATCTCGCGAAGGCGCGCACGTGCGAGATCGATCTCGCGTTCTGCCCCGACGCGACCGCGATGTACCCCGCCGGCGCGCAGACCTACATCGAGGTGCGCGAGCTCCAGAAGTCGCTGTGCGGTGCGAGCCGGCCGGGGCACTTCGCCGGGGTCGCGACGATCGTCAGCAAGCTGTTCCACATCACGAACCCGCACGTCGCGGTGTTCGGCGAGAAGGACTACCAGCAGCTCGCGATCATCCGGCGCATGGTGCGCGACCTCGACTTCGGCATCGAGATCGTCGGCGTGCCCATCGTCCGCGAGGCGGACGGCCTGGCGCTGTCGAGCCGCAACGCCTACCTCGCCCCCGAGGACCGCACTGCGGCACTGGCGCTATCCCGGGGCCTCACTACCGCCGAGACCGCGGTGAAGGCCGGCGAGCGCGATGCAGCGAAGATCCTTGGCGCCGCTCGCGCGTTGATCGAGAGTGAGCCGCGCGCGCGGATCGATTACGTCGAGCTGCGCGACGCCGACGAGCTCACGGCCGTCACGACCTTGTCACGCCCGGCCGTGCTCGCGATGGCCGTCTTCTTCGGTGCGACACGTCTCATCGATAACCGCGTGTTGCGCCCCGTCAGCAAGTAACCGAAGCGCGTCGAACAAGCACTGGCTCCCAGACGTTAGGTCTGAGGATGTGGATCGGTGCAACCAGATCGCTCCGGCTGTTGTCGGAGGGAACGTGAAGCGACGGATCGCGGCCGGCCTGGTCGCGCTCGTGGTCGCGATCGTCGTGTGGCGGACCGCCGCGCGGTCGGCGACGTCCGCGCCGATCGGCAAGGGCAGCGCCGCGGCGATCGCCACCGCGAAGCGCAAGCCGGATCCGCGCTCGCAGGCGCACGCGACCGTGACCGGGCGGATCACCGCCGCCGGCAAGCCGGTCGCACACGCGCACGTATGCGCCGACACGACGACCTCGCTGCTCGGCGTGCTCGGGCGCGACGCGATCTGCACCGACACCGATGCGACGGGCGGCTACCAGCTCGCCGATCTCTACGCGACCGACTACCGCGTCGCCGCGAACGCACGCGGCTTCCGCCCGGCGGTCTCGCGCCTCCACCTCGACGCGGGCATGCAGAAGACCGTCGATCTCACGCTGCCCGCCGGCGGCGTCGAGGTCTCGGGCACGGTCTCCGACATCGCGGGCGGCCCGATCGCGCACGCCCAGCTGCGGTCCGGCGATGCCGTCGGCGAGACCGACGATGCCGGCAAGTTCTCGCTGTGGCTCGAGCCGGGCAGCATCTCGGTCGAGGCGACTGCCGACGGCTACGCGCCGAGCTCGTGGAACGGCCAGGCGCCCGATCACGTGGAGCTCCAGCTGACGCCCGAGTCGTCGCTCTCCGGCTCGGTCCTCCTGCCCTCGGGCGAGCCGCTCGCCGACGCGCAGGTCGAGATCTCCGGGCTCGACTGGCGCCAGCCGACGGTCGACGTGACCTCGTCCGAGGACGGCACGTTCCACGCCGACCGGCTCGCGCCCGGCCGCTACTCGATCACGGTGCGCAGCGCGCACGCGTACGGGACGAGCGCGGGCACCGTGCTGGTCGCGCTCGCCGAGCACACCGATGGCATCGTGATCTCGGTCGTCCCGGCATTCCAGATCACCGGCACGCTCACGACCGCGGATGGTTCGCCGTGCACGGACGGCTCGCTGCGCCTCACCGACGACGATCACGCGCGCTCGCTGTGGACGAGCAGCGACTCGAGCGGCGCGATCGAGCTCGGCGGCGTGCTGCCGGGCATCTATCACGTCTCCGCGAACTGCTCGGGCTTCATCTCGCATGACGGCGCCGATCTCGAGATCCGCGACAAGGACGTCAGCGGCAAGTGGTCCGTCGAGGCCGGCGCGACCGTCCGCGGCAAGGTGACGATGCGCGACGGCACGCCGGTCGAAGGCGCCGAGCTGCGCTTCCAGGGCGCGGGCTGGGGCGCGGTGACGACCGGTGCCGACGGTAGCTACAAGCTCGGTGGCCTCGCGGCGGGCTCGTACACGATCACCGCCAGCAGCGTGCACGGCTTCCAGAACGAGCAGAGCTCGCTCGACGTGCCCGCGCGCGCCACCGTCGATCACGACCTCGTGCTCGAGCCGGCCGCGAGCCTCAAGGGCGTCGTGGTCGATGGCCGCGGTGCGGCGGTCGCGGGCGCCTACGTCCATTTCCGCGATGTCAACGGCAACGCGACCACCGGTGCCGACGGCACGTTCATCATCGGTCCGGTCATCCCGGGCGATCACGAGATCGTCGTCGAGCTCGCCGATCGCGTCCTCCAGCGGCCGGGCACGGATCCCGACAACCCCGAGCCGGTCGGCAAGATCGCCGCCTATGCCGGCGAGACTGCGACGGTGCGGCTCGTCGTCGACATCGAGTCCGCCGAGATCCGCGGCACCGTGGTCGACGCGACCGGCGGCCCAGCGCGCGACGTCGTCGTCGAGCTGTCCTCTTCGACGAGCGACGGCGGCCACCCGGCGCTCACCGGCGACGACGGCGCGTTCCGGTTCCCGGCCGTGCGTGGCGCCCACTATCGCGTCCGCGCGTACGCGGCGGGTCGCGGCGAGGCCATGATCAACGACGCGCAGCCCGGCGAGCCGCTGCACCTCCAGCTGACGAACACCGAGCTCACCGGCGTCGTGCGCGGCGCACCCGACGAGCTGACGATCACGATCTCCGGTCAGATGTGGCGCACCGAGACGTTCTTCCGCACCGGCGGCGCGTTCACGCTGCACGACCTGCGCCCCGGCAGCTACAACATCGTGTTCGACACCGCCGACGGCCACACCGAGCGCACGATCGAGCTCGGCGACACCCCGACACCGCCGCTCGACATCACGCTCGATCCGGTGTTCACGCTCACCGGCCGCATCGTCAGCGGCGACTCCCACGCGCCGATCGCGAACGCGGACGTCCAGCTCCGCATGGGCTCGCAGATCCTCCCCGACAGCGGCGGCACCGTGCAGACCGACGGCGCCGGCCGGTTCACGCTCAAGCGCGCACATGCCGGCCACGCGAGCGTGCGCATCACCGGCGAGTCGATCCAGTCGGTCTGGCTCGATGCCAACGTCAGCGGTCCCGCCCTCGACGATCTCGTCGTGAACCCACCGGCCCCGCCGACCGAGTACGAGTACCAGGACTACAGCGAGGAGTGACTCAGGCCGCGCGGGCGATCGTCGCGAGCTTGCCGGCGAGGCCCTCGCGGTAGAACCGGCGCAGCTCGCCGAGCATCTCGGGGATCCGGCGGCGGCGCACGAACGTCTCCTCGAGCCATGCGGCGTAGCGGTTCGCGTTGTCGTTCGCGACCTCGTAGCGCTCGCGCTCGGCGTGGTCGAGATCGTCGTCGTAGGCGCACTCGCGGAACAGCCGCGTCCGCAGCGCCTCGCTCGAGTCGACGTCGTGCAACAGGCACGTGACGTACTTGTCGACCTCCGCCTGGAGCTCGAGCTCGAGCTGGGTCACGGGCCGCTCCGAGCGCGCGCACTGGACCGCGTAGATGAAGTGGCTCACGCCCTCGATCGCGAGCAGCAGGTCGCCGACGTTGTGACGGCCGATCCCCGCGTCGAGGCTCGCGAGCACGGCGGGGTGGATGAACAAGGCGAGCGCCATCTCGCCGGTCTCTTCCATGACGAGCAGCTGCTCGCGCGGCTTGCGGGTCGGAGCCAGCGCCTCGCGCGCCGCCTCGTCGATCACGAAGTCGCCGACCTCGACGCCGGTATCGACGCGATACAGCGTCTCGAGGCCTCGCTGCATGCGGGCCAGCGCCTTCACTTACTGGATCACCTTGTGATCCGGATCGACCAGCACGCCGATCGCGCGCAGCTTCTTCTCGATCCACTCGTCGCGCGTGCGCAGCCACATCTCGTAGAGCCGGCCCACATCGGGCGTCGCGAAGTCGGTCCGCTTGCGGACCTCGGCGATCACGTCCACGAACTTCGGGAAGTTCGCCGCGAGCTCCTCGTAGACCTCGGTCAGCGTGCGCTGGCCCCCCAGCGACCTGGCGAGCTGCGCGTAGGCAGACTGCCCCAGCCCGACGTAGTAGTCGACGCCGACCAGCGAGCGCGTCAGCGACTCTGCGAAGAACCCGGCGACATAGAGTGAGGTGTCGCCCACGTGCTTCAAGGTCTTCACGCGTTCGGCGGGAGCGACCTCGGCATTCGCGAGCTTGGGCCCGAGCGCGTCATCGGTCAGCCGGACGCGTGTCATGTCGCCGAGCAGCCCGACCAGGTACCAGCTGGCAGGTTCGGAGGCGTCCAGATCGACCGCGGAGAGCGCGTCGGTCACGACCTCGTGGAAGAACTCATCCACAGATGCGGCCAACGTAACGTCCATGATCTGATCTTCACGGATGCGGGGAGATCCGCAAGATCGTGGCAGTTTCGCAGGAATTGAACGTGCTCCCGCGCCACGTTCTGAGGGGGGTGTTCGTGTGTGCACAACACGAAGAAGCGCCTCACCTGCGCGACTAGCAAATTCACGCTGCTAGCCCCTTGCACGGGGGCCCCGCACGCCTTACCAAGAGGCCCGTTAGCAGTCGCCCGAGGTGAGTGCTAACAAAATTCCCGCACATCTCAGGAGACAGCACATGAACGTTCGTCCGCTACAGGATCGCATCCTGATTCGTCGCGTCGAGGAGGTCGAGAAGACCCGCGGCGGCATCATCATCCCCGACTCCGCGAAGGAGCGACCGCTCGAGGGCAAGGTCATCGCCGTCGGCTCGGGCAAGCGCACCGAGGAAGGCGTCCTCGTCAAGCTCGACGTCAAGGCGGGCGATCGCGTGCTGTTCGGCAAGTACGCCGGGACCGAGATCAAGGTCGACGGCGTGGAGCACATCATCATTCGCGAGGACGAGATCCTCGGCGTCATCGAGAGCTAAAGGAAAAAAGAACATGGCTGCCAAGGACATCATTTTTGACGAGAAGGCGCGCTCGCGCGTCCAGGCCGGCGTCGACACGCTCGCCAACGCTGTGAAGGTCACGCTCGGCCCGCGCGGTCGCAACGTGGTCATCGAGAAGTCGTGGGGCGCTCCCACGGTCACCAAGGACGGCGTCACCGTCGCCAAGGAGATCGAGCTCGAGAACAAGTTCGAGAACATGGGCGCGCAGATGGTCAAGGAAGTCGCTTCCAAGACCTCTGACAACGCCGGCGACGGCACGACCACCGCGACCGTGCTCGCGCAGGCGATCTACCGCGAGGGCAGCAAGCTCGTCGCGGCCGGTCACAACCCGATGGAGCTGAAGCGCGGCATCGACACCGCGGTCACCGCGATCATCGAGTCGCTCAAGAAGCTCTCGACGCCCACCAAGGGCAAGGACGACATCGCGCAGGTCGGCACGATCAGCGCGAACGGCGACGTCGAGATCGGCAACATGATTGCCGAGGCGATGAAGAAGGTCGGCAAGGAAGGCGTGATCACGGTCGAAGAGGCCAAGACGATGAGCAGCGAGCTCGACGTCGTCGAGGGCATGCAGTTCGACCGCGGCTACCTCTCGCCGTACTTCGTGACCGACACGGAGCGCATGGAAGTCGTCCTCAACGACGCCTTCATCCTCATCCACGAGAAGAAGATCTCGAACATGAAGGAGCTCCTGCCGGTC
>Ga0070678_100000804_pt1 | contig 15821 bp, 14 predicted proteins | sample KBSM73metaG_FD_65647 | JGI IMG/M metagenome (GOLD analysis project Ga0070678, IMG submission 65647) | Miscanthus rhizosphere microbial communities from Kellogg Biological Station, Michigan, USA - KBS M7-3 metaG | ecosystem: Host-associated > Plants > Roots > Rhizosphere > Soil ...
CGAGGAGGACATCAAGCGCCTGTGCTTCATCCGATCGGCCCAGGCCGCCGGTTTCACCCTGGCCGAAATCGGCGAACTCATCGCCCTCGACGCGGCTGACGACCGCGCGCGAGCCCGGGAGTTGGCTCAGGCCCGCGTCGCGGCCCTCGACGATAAGATCGAGCAGATCCGCGAAGCCCGGGACGCATTGGCCGGGCTCGCAACCGCCTGCGCGAGGAAGCGGGCCGGACCCTGTCCGATCCTCACCGCGTTCGAGCGCAACTAACGCCTGTTCAGGGCTTCGCGAATCCGCGAAGCGAGCATTCCGCGTGTAGGGCTTCGCCAACAGGGACACATTCGGGTCCAGGCGTCCGCCGTGGACGATTGCGCTTTCGGTAGCGATCGACCAAGCGCCGGCTGCTGTCGGGCACCGCCTGCCGCTCATTGACATGGGTGTCCACACGTCAGCGGTAACAGCCCTTCTCCGGCTTGGCACGGTAAAACGATCTTATGCCCGCGAAAACAACCATTTGTTCACCATTCGGTGAGCAAAACCGTTTCCAAAGGTGAGACTCGCCATGGCTCAGGCACAAAAAGTCCAAGAAGAACGTCGCCGCGTCGAGCGCCTCGCGCTTCGGCTGAACGCGACCATGCGCGACGGCACGAAAAGCCGCGTGCGCGCGCGCGTGATCGACATGTCGACGCGCGGGTGCCGGATCGAGTGCACGTCTGCGGTCGACGACGACAGCTGGGTGTGGCTCAGCATCGCGGGGCTCGAGACCCAGTTCTGCCGAGTTGTCTGGCATTGCCAGGAGTTCGTCGGGCTCGAGTTCGAACGCCCTCTGTCCGACCCGGTCTTCGAGAAGCTGCTTGCCGACCAGGACCGACTTCCGGACACGGCGATCAAGGAGCTGCGCGGTATCGCGACGCGTACTCACTGGCTCGCCCGGCAGGCCGAGGACCGCGACATCGCGATCCTCGCCGACCTTTCCCGCAAATGTGCGGTAGACGCAGTCGTCGAAGGCCTTCGCCTCGGCGATGGCTCAAAACGACGCTAAGCTGAAATAAGCCGAACTAAAGCAAGCAATTAAGGCCGCCCATTCAGGCGGCCTTCTTTGCATCTCCGTTCAGGACGTGGCCGATGCCGCCGGCCGCCTCGAGACGCTCCACGAGCGTGCCGCGCGGCAGTTCCTCCTCGAAGGCCCAGGCAAGGACTGCCTCGAGCTGCTTGATCGTCAGGTCGTCGCACGTGCCGTCGAACGCGAGCTTGACCACCGGCTTCATCGGCGACCGCAGCTGTATTTTCAGCCCCTGCGCTTCGACGAGCCGGAGATACTCTTCGGGAGCGTCCTCGGCGTCGAGAGCGAAATCGTAAGCGGCGCTCAGCCCCTCGTAGAGAGCAGCGGTCGCCCTAAGCTTCGCCAGGCGGGCTTCATCGGCCTTGGCGCGCACATCTGTAAGTTTGTCCTGCAAGGTTCCCTCCGATGCTCTGGACGGTCGTTCTTCCTTCGCCGCCTTGGCTGGCGAAGCGGGTTCTGATGCGACCGGCTCAACTTCCGGCGCTTCCTCGGGTTCGGGAGCAACTTCGGCTACTGGCTCCTCGGCCTCAGCCTCGGGCGCCTCTTCGACTTCAGCCGCGGGCGTCTCTTCAACTTCCACGACCTCCTCGACGGGCTCTTCCAGCTCTTCCGTTTCTTCCGTCGATTCGAGGACGGGCTCGACCTTTACAGGCTGGCTTCCGTAGAAGCCGGTAAGCCCCGCAATGCTATCGAGAAGCTTCGAGAAGCCCGGAGCCGCCTTGGCAACCGTTTGCGCCACAGGTTCAACGGCCTCTTCGGGCTCGTCGGCTTCTTCCGCGAATTCATCGACGGACTCAACGAACTCCTCGACGGCGTCGTCCGCCTCCTCGACTACGTCCTCGATCTCGGCGGGAGCCTCGTCAACGGGCGCTTCGACCTCCTCCTCGACCGGCTCCTCGACCTCTTCGGCGACCGGCTCTTCGAGGTCTTCGGCCACCGGTTCCTCAGCCTCTTCGACAGCCTCGTCCTCGACTGCATCCGCAATCGGCTCAGGCTCGGGCTCCGGCGCCTTCTTGGCTTTCTTCGGCGCCTCGGCCGTGGTGCCGGCATTGTCGGCGCTGACCAAGGCATAGACATAGTCGACCCAGGCCCCGCCCGCGCTCAGCGGAAGCAAGGTGACCCAGCATTTGACCGGGCCATCGCCCGCGTCGAAATGATCCTCAAAGGCGAGGAAATCGCGGCTGATCGCGACGATCGGAAGCTTCTTGGCGATGCAGGCGAGGATCGACGGGCTCGGCGCGTCGATGATTCGCTCTACCCGCTCCTCGCCGGTGATGCCTTCGCCCATATGGCGGATCTCGGCGTCATGTCCGCCGCTGATCAGCTCGAGAAGGATCGAATTCGGACCAGCGTCGCTAAGCTCGAGCGGGTCGAGGTCGTGGAGCGGCGGGAATTCCTTGTCGCCGCGAATCGACAGCCAATAATTGAGCACGCTCGCATGCTTGCGTCGCTCCGCTGCACTGATCGTCTTGAACGCCGTCAACAGCGTCTCCGCCGTCGGCTGGTCGGCCGCCTTCATGCCTGAACCGGGCGCCCCCATTCCTGTTCTCCGCTTAAAAACCCGCCGCCCTTGTGCACTTAGGGTGCTTAGAAAGGGTTAATTGGTCGGCTGCTTTGTTGAGTAGCTGCGACCGCAGACCTAAACTGCAGGCGTTAACCCGATCGGAGTCGTCGATGGGCACGAGTTTGTTTCTTGCCGGCCTGGCGCTTGCTTACGGCGCCGCCGCACCCCAGCCCCCTGCGCCCGACTCCCCCATTCTCGTCCAGGGAACTCACGACCGTGACAGGAAGATCAGGAACTTCATCAAGGACCTGACTCCCGCCCCCGTGCACGGCCAGCTCAGCCGCTTCGACGCTCCTGTCTGTCCAGCGGTGGCGGGGCTTTCGCAGTCCAAGGCTGACATCATCGTCGCTAGAATGCGACGCGTCGCCACAGAGGCAGGAATGCGCGTGGCACACGAAAACTGTGCTCCGAATGTCATCCTGATCGTCGCCCGCGACAAGAATCACCTGCTGGTGCAGCTCCAGCAGCACCGGCCTGAATATTTCCCGGCGAGCTGGAGCAGCTGGCACCTCCGGGAACTGCAGACCGATCCGTATCCGGTAGCTGCCTGGCAATTTGAGGGCGAGTTCTGGGCCGACGGCCGGCCCATATCGAACGACGTCAACGCGAGCGGGATCAGCGACATCGGCCAGTTGCAGCGGACCATCGAGCCGCTCACCCGCCTGAAGCCAGCCGCGAGGCGCGCCTTCGAGACGTCGATCGTGGTTGTCCAGGCCAACGCGCTCGACGGCCTCACCACAACCCAGCTTGCCGACTATGCAGCGATGCGCGCGTTCGTCAGGACCGATCCGAAGAACCTCAGGTCGTCCAGCAGCGACACGATCCTCAGCATCATCGACGCGCCGATGGGCACAGCCGTGCCGCTTACGCTCACGCCCTGGGATTTGAGCTTCCTCAGGGCGTTCTACGCAAGCGGCAACAACAGCTATGCCGAATATCAGCGCTCAGAAATGCAGCGCCTAATGAAACGTGAGCTGGACAAGACGCAGGAACGCTGAGTCTTAGCCCTTCTGGGTGCCGATCCATTCATCGACCCGCCGCTCGAGCACTGGCAGCGGCTGGGATCCATTGCTGATGATGAGATCGTCGAAGCCCTTGATATCGAACCTGGGCCCGAGCGCGGTCTCGGCCTTGCGGCGGAGCTCCATGATCTTGAGCATGCCGATCTTGTAGCCGGTCGCCTGGCCCGGAAGCGTGATGTAGCGCTGGACTTCCGAGCGCGAATGATCCTCCGACATGCGAGCCGTCTTCATCAGATAATCAATGGCCTGCTGCTCGGTCCAACCCTGCGCATGGATGCCGGTATCGACAACCAGGCGCGCGGCGCGGAACAGCTCCGCGTCAAGGCGCTGGAAATCGGACGCAGCGTCGGGATACGCGCCCATCTCCTTGCACAGCAGCTCGGAATAGAGCGCCCAGCCCTCGTTGAATGCGACGTAGCCGCCGGCCTTGCGAAACTTGGGCGTGCCCGTCTGCCGGACCTGGATGTCGCCGGCCATGACGTGACCCGGAATGCCTTCATGACACATGAGGTCGGTCACGGCCGCTGGATCCTCGGTCTTGCCCAGGAGGTGCACATAAACGCGACCCGGACGAACGCCGTCCGGGCTCGGGCCCGATGCGTGCGCGGCGCCGCCGGCCACTTCGCTGAACGATGGCTCGCGAACGACTTCGACGCGATATTGCGGCAGGTTGTTGAAGCGCTCGGGAAGCAGCGAACGATTATGCGCGATCGCGTCATTTGCCCGCTTCAGATAATCGGCGCGCAGGGCATCGGTCCAAGGCGTCGGCGGGAAGCGTTTTTCCCGGTCGGCATAGAAAGCGTCGCGGTCCTTGAACCCGGCTTTGCGCGCTAGCGCGTCCTGCTCTCCTTCAATCCGCTTCACCTCGCTGAGGCCGGTCTGGTGGATCTGATCTGCAGTGAGATCGAGCGTCGTGTTGATCTTGAGCGCGGTCGCATACCATTCCGCGCCGCCCGGAAGCGAAATCGCCCCGACCCGGCCGCTGGGCGCAGTCGGCAATTCGCTCTCACCCCATGCAATCACCCGCTCGTAGGCAGGCTTGAGGCCAAGAAGCGACGCGCGGGTGTCCGCGAGCAGGGATTCGGCGTCCGCAGCACTGATCTTGCCCGAGCTCTGCAGCTTTGCCACCTTCGCCTTGGCGTCGGCCCAAAGCGGCGAATCCTTGCCCCCGTCGAACGGCGCGCCGCTAATCAGCGTCTTGCTGCCGGAGATGACTCGCTGGATTTCGAACTTCGGGGCATGCACCCCGGCAGCATCGGACAATTTGCTTTGCGCGATCGCCGTATCGAGCACAGTCGGGATGCCCTTCAGGCGCGCATTGTAGGCCTTCATGTCGCCCGCATCGGACACCGTATGCGTATTGATCATGAAATCGGGCACCTGCGAGTGCGCCGAATAAAGGAAGGAATAGAAGGGCGGCTGGAAGCGGCGGTACTTGTACTGAAGCTCGGCGCGCTGGAGCTCGGTTTCCCAGATGTCGTAATTGGTCTGGCCGGCGGGCGAGAGCTTGCTGCGGTCGAATTGCGCCTTCATCCGCGCGACGCTGGCCCGGCGGGCTTCGAGACGCTGCAGCTGGCCGGCGTCGCTGATGTCGTCGAGGCGATCCCCTCCTTCTTTCATGCCCAGCCGCGTTGCGAGCTGCGGCCTGAGCTTCAGGTCCTGAGCAAATTCCGCGTCGAGGAATGAGGTCAGTCGCGCATCCTCGGCACTCTGCGAAGCGGCAGGCGCAGCCTGCGCGATGGCCGGCGATGCGCCGGGAGAAACAGCGACAACCGACAGCGCCACGCCAATGAGCAATGAATAACGCATCCGACCCTCCAAGATTCGGGCGGGACGCTAGTTCGCCGGACGCAGGAGGTGAAGCGGCTTCGGCAATTTGATCCGCAAAAAAGAAGCCGCCGCCCGGGTTCACGAGCGGCGGCTTCACCTTTCTGATTTGCTTGATGCTTAAGCGAGTTCGCGCTCGCGCTCGTCGACCATGGCCTCAGGCAGGCCCGCGTCCATGTCGACGGGCTCGGCCCTGCCGGCTGCGACATCGCGCTCGCGCTTGTCGAAGAAGGCGGCGCGTTTGAGGCGATGCTTCAGCGAAACCGACGGATTGTTCGGCGTCGGCCCGCGATAGGCCCGCTGCACCCAGCTCTCGCCAGGCATGCGGTCGTCGTCCTCGGCCTTCGTGGCGGAAGCGCCGGAAGACTGGCGCGACTGATCGTTGCCCCACGCGAAGGCAGAAGGTGCGACGATCGCGGGCTGTTCTTCGTGAAGGATCGGATCGTGGCGAGGCGTCTCAGCAACGGGGGCTTCGGCAACAACGGGCTCATGCTCCGTCGACTGCTCCTCGACCCATTCTTCCTCGTCCTCGTGACGACGACGACGCGAGATGGCGAACGCTGCGCCGCCGAGGGCGAGCAAGCCAAGCGCGCCGCCGGCTGCGATCGGAACCATATTGTCGTCCGTTGCCGGCTTGGTGGCCGTCGTGGCCGTCGGAGTGGCCGGCTTAGCGTTCACGTCCACGACCGGCGCTACAGCCGACTCGGACCTGGCCGGCGAGGGCGGCGCGGGCACTGCTGTGGCGGCAGGCTTTGCAATCGCCGCGGGTGCAGCAGGGGCGGAACGGGCGGCCGTGCGCGTCACCGCGCGACTAGCGGCAGGCTTCGCCGCCGTAGTGCGAACTGCCCGCGTCGACCTGGTCGGCGCTGGCGCCGCTTCGGTCGTCGTCTCCGTGACCGGTGTTGCAGTCGACGAATCCGTGGCGGGAGCCGCCTCTGTCGTCGGTGCAGGCGCGGTCGTCGGCGGAGGAGCAGTCGTCTCAGTCGTCACCGGCTGGGACTGCGGCACCTCCTGGGCGAGCGCCGTGGTTGAAGTGAGCGCCAGGGCCGCGGCAATCGCGGGGAGGGCGCTGGTCTGTGCGTAACGAGTGGTCTTCCTCATAATGAAGAACAACCGTTGGACTTGCTTACAGTTCGCCCGATTACGCTGAAATGGGCAATATTGTCGCTATTCCGATTTGGGTTAAGTTATTGTTTTCTAGCCAATAGCATCCGGTCGTGGAACTTTTGTTCCATTCAATTCATCGGATTATCCGGGCCAGGTTTCGCGCTACTTCAGCGCTTTGACGGCTGCCAACGTCCTGGCGACATGCTCGCTGAAATTGAGATCGTCGTGAACCATGACGATCTTGCCCTTCCGGTCGATGACGTAGGAGGTTCGCGTCGTGATGCCGGGATGCGCCGCCCAGGCAACGTCATAGGCCTTTTGCGTCTCCGGGGTCGCCGTCGCTACCGGGAATGCGCTGCGGCACTCCTTTTGAGAGAAATCCTTCAGGATTGTCAGGTTGTCAGCCGACATGCCGATGACCTGCGCGCCGGCCTTCTTGAAATCGTCGATTGACTCGCTGAACGCGTGCGCTTCGGCGGTGCATCCGCTCGTGAAGGCTTTAGGAAAGAAGTAGAGGACCACAGGCCCCTTCTTCAGCTGTTCGGCGAGATGGAGCTTGAACTCCTTGCCCCCTACCGCACCCGTCGTGTTGAAGTCGGGCGCCTTGGTTCCGACGTTCAGGGCCGCATGGCCGGGAACGGCCAGAGAAATGATGGCAAGGCCGACGAGAAGCTTCCGCATGGCGATTCTCCCTTCGAGCCGCTGCCTATCGGACAGCAGGCCGCTTCACCAGCCGTACGGCTGACATGGCCTTCTTTTAATCCTCGTCTTTGTCCCCCAGCAATGCGAGCGTGCTCTCGTCCGGCTCGCCGTCGAAGAACCCATCGAGGGCCAATGCAAAGACGCTGGCGGGCGCAACCCGGTCGAACAGGGTCAGGCTGGAGCGGAGCTTCAACGTGTCGACGGTGCCGAAGATCTGCTCAGGCGAGCGCTTTCCCGCCCACGGAAGCAGGACCTCGACGCTCTGGTGAAGATGCTGGCCGAGCAGAGGATGGGCGAGATAGGCGTGCGCCTCGTCGAGCGCTGAGATACCAAAATATTTGGCGGTGGGACTGCGACCGAGATCGGCGAGCTGAGGGAAGATAAACCACATCCAGTGGCTCTGTTTCGATCCCGCCTTCAACTCGGCAAGCGCGGTGTCGAATATGCCTTCCTGGGCATCGGCGAAGCGCTGGAGATTATAGGGATCGGTCATGCCGGCATCTTGGCCCTGCGGCCGCCGGCGCGAAAGAGCGGCTCGCGCCTATTGGCGCGGCGCGAGCAGCCCCGTCAGGACATAGAAAAGAATCATCACCGGGCCGGTCAGCAGGGTCGCTGCCACCATGCCGAGACGGATGATCGTCGGATCAACGCCGGAATAATCGGCGAGACCGGCGGCGACGCCCATGACCTTGGCGTCGCCGCGGTTGATCAGGAAACGTTGATTCATGGTTGTTTCCTTGGGCTCGAGTGGCTTCAGGCGATCGGCAGCGAGGTGGCGGCCGAAACGAGCAGAAGCGCAGAAATGAACGCGCCAGCGAAAACGGTGGCGGATTCACGGACGGTAGAAATCGAGAACATTGGTAACCCCTTTGCATGGTCTTCTCGGACCCGACCATCGGGCCCGTGCCTCTAACAATGCAGGGGGCGTGCCAATTTGAAAAAGTCGTTATTTTTCAGTGACAGACGTAGGTCGTGTTGGAAAATACACCAAGTGATTGGGCCGCGTGTTGGTGAAAAACGCTAAATCGGTTGTCGCGTTCGGGGCCAAAGGTGTTCGATAATGGACATTCGCTACACCTGTAGCGCCCGTTTCCGGTCAACTTGAGGTGAAACCGCCCCCGTTGGGGTGGAGAACCTGCCCGATCATGTAACTGGAATCCTCGCAGGCGAGGAACAGGAAGGACGGCGCCACCTCGTTCGGCTGTCCAGGCCGACCCATCGGGGTGTCCTTGCCGAAATCGGGAATGTCTTGAGGCTTCTGGCCACCGAACGGGTTAAGCGGCGTCCAGATGGGCCCCGGAGCAACCGCGTTCACGCGGATCCCCTTCTCGACCAGATTCTTGGACAGCGAGCGGGTGAAGGCCGTGATGGCGCCCTTGGTCGAACTGTAATCGAGCAGGTGCGGGGAGCCTTTGTACATCGTGACCGAGGTGCAGTTGATGATGGCCGAACCGTTCTCGAGGCGCGGCAGGGCCGCCTGCGTCAGGAAGAACATACCGAAGATGTTGGTCTGGAAGGTCCGCTTGAGCTGATCCTCCGTAATGTCGCGGATGTCCTCGTCCGGATGCTGTTCGCCCGCATTGTTGACGAGAATGTCGAGCCGTCCGAGTTGGTCGACCACCTGCCTGACGGCCTCTTCGCAGAACCCCTTGCTTCCGACATCTCCGGCGATGGTGATTGCGCGGCGGCCCTCGCCCTCGACGATCTCCTTCGTCTTCGCGGCATCGTCATGCTCGCAGAGGTAGAGGATCGCGATATCCGCGCCCTCGCGAGCGAAGAGGGCAGCAACCGCTCGCCCGATTCCGCTGTCCGCGCCGGTGATCAGCGCCACCTTGCCTTTGAGACGTTCTGATCCCCTGTACCGCGGCTCCCAGTCCGGCTTGGGCTCCAGCTCACTTTCGTGGCCTGGCAGACGATCCTCATGGACCATCGGCTCCATCACGTCCGACATGACGCTTACTCCTTCGGCGCGACGCCCATGCCCTCGCGCTCGAATTCTGCCGAAGTCGCCTGATTGAGCTCCTCGGGATCCGCCTTCCTATCCCGCTGAACAGGCGGTTTCTTGGTTTTCGGTTCGTTGTTTTTCATGCGTTCGAAAACCCGCGGCGGGTGATCGCGGTTCCTCGATTATCCGCGGCGAGCGCGGGCAGGGACCGGCTTGGCTCGTTGCGTTTCCGCGGACTCCTGGGCGCCTGCACGGCAGCGTGCAACCAGAGTCGGAAAATCGAAGTTGGTATTGGCTTCGAGCGCCGCTGTCGTTGCGGCCGAGCATTGCGATTCCGTTTCGTAGCGAGTCTGGAGAGTCGCGACCGGCGTGCAAGCGCTTCCACCGTCCGCACAGCCCATGATGGCAATGATGAAATATCCCGGACCCATCGACGCATACTTCCCTGTTAACTTGCTGTTCTAACCTCCGAATCTGCAGCGGGTTCCGAGAAGACCCGTCCTCAAGTTTGCTCCGCCCGCGTCGCCTTCCTACCTAGGTCGCATGGCGTCAGCAGAGTCAGAACCCCAGGCAAAGCCCAACGCAGGCTTCGCTGCGCTGTGGCGATTCCTGCCGATGCTCTGGCCGAAGGACGACGCCGAGCTGAAGGCTCGCGTGGTCGGTGCCGTGCTTCTGGTGCTTGCCGGCAAGGCCGTAATCCTGCTCGGCCCTTATGCGCTGAAGCTGGCCGTCGACCGGATGAGCGCGCACGCACCTTTCGCGGCCGTTGCCGGACTCGTCCTAGCCTACGCCGTCGCGCGGTTCGGCGGCGTCCTATCCGACAACCTCCGCAACGCCGTCTTCGAGAAAGTCGGCCAGAATGCCGCACGGCGCCTTGCCGCGCGGGTGTTCCGCCACGTCCACGACCTTTCGCTGCGCTTCCACCTTGAGCGGCGGACCGGCTCACTGACGAAGATCGTCGAGCGAGGAACGAAGAGCATCGACATGATGCTCTACTTCCTCCTGTTCAACATCGGACCGACCGTGATCGAGCTCGGCGCGATCTGCATCATCTTCTTCGTGAAGTTCGGCGTCGGACTCGTTGCGGCCACGCTGGCGATCGTCGCGATCTATATCGTCTTCACCCGCAAGGTGACCGACTGGCGATCCAACATCCAGCGGCAGATGAACGACGTCGACAACAAGGCGATCGGCCGTGCGGTCGATTCCCTGCTTAATTACGAGACGGTCAAATATTTCGGGGCCGAGGATCGTGAAGCGCGGCGTTATGAAGAGGCAGTAGGCGCTTTTGCCCGCGCATCGGTCCGCAACGAAGTCTCCCTCGCATGGCTGAACATCGGTCAGGCGCTGATCACCAACCTCATGATGGCCGGCGCGATGATCTTCACGGTCTGGGGCTGGAGCCGCGGACGTTTCACGCCGGGCGATGTCGTCTGGATCAACGGCCTGCTGATGCAGCTGTTCAGGCCGCTCGATATGTTGGGATGGGTCTATCGCTCGATCCGCCAGGGCCTCATCGACATGGAGGCGATGTGGGACTTGCTCGACACGCCGGCGGAGGTGGTCGACAAGCCGGGCGCGCCGGCGCTGGTGGTCGGCAAGGGGGCGATCCGGTTCGACGGCGTCCATTTCGGTTACGACCCAGGACGCGGCATCCTGAAGGGCATCGACCTCGAGATTCCCGCAGGAACCAGCTGCGCGATCGTTGGCCCCTCGGGCGCCGGAAAGTCGACGATCGCTCGCCTGCTCTACCGCTTCTACGACCCGTCCGCAGGACGCATTCTCATCGACGATCAGGACATTACGGAGGTCGCCCAGCGAAGCCTTCGCGCCGCGATCGGCATCGTTCCTCAGGACACCGTGCTATTCAACGACACGATCGGCTACAACATCGGCTACGGCCGCGAAGGCGCTGATCAGGCCCAGATCGAAAGCGCCGCGAATGGCGCTGCGATCGACAGCTTCATTGCGAGCTTGCCCGATGGATATGAATCGATGGTGGGGGAGCGCGGACTCAAGCTCTCCGGCGGCGAAAAGCAGCGCGTGGCGATTGCCCGCACGCTTCTGAAGAACCCGCCGATCCTCGTGCTCGATGAGGCGACCAGCGCGCTCGACAGCCGAACCGAGCAGGCGATCCAGGAGACGCTGGACCGCGTTTCCGAGAGCCGGACCACGATCATGATCGCCCATCGCCTGTCGACGATCGTCAACGCCGACCAGATCGTCGTCCTCGACCAGGGCAAGGTTGAGGAGCGGGGGACGCACGAGGAATTGCTCGACCTCGGCGGGCTTTATGCGGAGCTATGGCAACGCCAGGCGGCCGAACAGCTCGCCGAGGAGATTGCGCAAGCCGCCGAGTGAGGCCAAGGCATTGCGGATCGCGGCGCCCGGGGTCGCAGTTAAGAGTGACAATGACCGACCCGCACGAACTTCTCAAAACCATCTTCGGATTCGATCACTTTCGCGGTGTGCAGGAAGAAGTGATCGGACGCGTTCTCGTCGGACAGCACACGCTAGGCGTGATGCCGACGGGCGCGGGCAAGTCGCTTTGCTACCAGCTGCCGGCCGTTGCGCGCGAAGGCACGGCGCTGGTCATCTCGCCGCTCATCGCGCTGATGCACGACCAGATCCGAAGCGCGAATGCGATCGGGCTGCGCGCGGCATCGCTGACCTCGGCCGACACGGATCGCGACCAGACTGTGCAACGCTTCAGGGCGGGCGAGCTGGACCTGCTTTATGTTGCGCCGGAACGCGCCACGGGCGAGGCCTTCCGCCGACTCGTAAGCCGCGCCGAGCTCGCGCTCATCGCGATCGACGAGGCGCATTGCGTCAGCGAATGGGGCCACGATTTCCGCCCCGACTATAGGCAGCTGAAATCACTTCTCGACGACAATGTCGACGTGCCTCGGCTTGCGCTGACGGCGACGGCGGACCGACGCACGCGCGCGGACATTCTGACGCAGCTTGGCATCCCCGACGATGGTCTTGTCATCGCAGGCTTCGACCGCCCCAACATCCGCTATCACGTCCGTCCGCGCGACGGAGTCTCCGCTCAGCTGAAGTCCCTGCTCACGCAACAGCCGGGGCCCGGCATCGTCTACGCGCCGAGCCGCGACAAGACCGAGCGCATCGCAGAACAGCTGGCCGCGACGGGAAGGTCGGCCGTGCCCTATCACGCCGGACTCGATCCCCAAGTGCGGGCGCGGAATCAGGCCGCCTTCGTCGAGTCAGAAGAGATGGTGATCGCTGCAACGATTGCCTTTGGAATGGGCATCGACAAGCCGGACGTACGCTTCGTGGCCCATGCTGGAATCCCCAAGTCGATCGAGGCTTACTACCAGGAAACCGGCCGCGCCGGCCGGGACGGCGAACCGGCGGAGGCTTGGCTGTTCTGGGGCGCGGAGGATTTCGCGCGCGCGCGGCAGCGGATCGAGACGGAAGTCGAACCCAATCGACGGGCAGGAGAACGCGAGCGGCTGAACGCCCTGGCGGCGCTGGTCGAAGCTCCGACATGCCGGCGCGCAATTCTGCTGCGGCATTTCGGAGAAGATCCGCCCGAGCGTTGCGGCAATTGCGACAATTGCCTCGATCCGCCGGCGACGATCGACGCAACCGAGATCGCGCGCAAATTGTTGTCGGCGGCGTTCCGGACCGAGATGCGCTTTGGCGTCGGCCATCTGGCCGATGTGCTCGCCGGCAATGACAGCGAGAAGGTGCGCAGCTTCGGGCACGATCGATTGTCGGTGTTCGGCATCGCGTCGGCTGAAGAACTGGCGCTGGTTCGACCCGTCGCCCGCGCACTGATCGCACGCGACGCATTGCGCGCAGATGCCTATGGCGGCCTCAGTTTCGGACCGAGCGCCAAGCCGATCCTGAAGGGCGAGGAGCAATTGACCATCGCCGTCCCGCCAGCGCGCAAGCGGACCAGTCGCACGCGGTTCGATGGACCTCCAGATCCCCTGTTCGACGCCCTTCGCGAGGCCCGGCGCAAGTTGGCCGCGGAAGCCGGGGTGCCACCGTATGTCATCTTCCACGACTCGACGCTGCGCGAGATCGCTTCGAGGAAACCTCACAGTCTCGACGAATTGTCGACGGTGCAAGGCGTCGGCGCGGTGAAGCTGGAGCGCTATGGAGAGGCAATGCTCCTTGCGCTTTCGGCCAACGCCTGATGTTCAGGCTTGCGTAACGGGCGACTCGGATGGAGAGGCGCCTGAGCTGAAACGAGAGCATTCGAGGACATGATGATCCGCAACATTCTTCTTACGACCGCGGCGCTTGCGGTTGTTTCCGCAGTGCCGGCGAGTGCCGCGACGAAAAAGACTTCCGCCACATCCGCGACGCTGCCTGCATCCAACCCGTTCGCGAAGCCGAGCACATTGCCGTTCGAGACGCCCGATTTCTCACGGATCAAGGACAGCGATTATTTGCCCGCGATTCTTGCCGGCATGGCGCAGGAAAAGCGCGAAATCACCGCGATCGCCAATCAGAAGGCCACGCCGACGTTCGACAATACGGTCGCGCAGATGGAACGTTCAGGCCTGCTCCTGGAACGAACTCAAAATGCGTTCGACGCGGTGAATGGCGCGAACACGAACGACACGCTGCAGGCGACGGACACCAAGACCTCCCCGCTGCTCGCCGCGCACCGCGATTTCAAATATCTCAATGCCCCCCTGTTCCAGCGTTTCAAATATCTGCGCGACCGGCAGGCGGAGCTGAACCTCAACCCGGAGCAGGCGAAGCTGCTCGATTATTATTACAAGCAGTTCGTGCACGCGGGCGCGGAATTGTCCCCGGCGAAGCAAGCGCAGCTCAAGACGATCAACCAGCGCCTCAGCACGCTCGGAACGTCCTTCGGCCAGAAGCTGCTGGCGGCTACGAAGGCCGGCGCGCTGCACGTCACTGATGCAGGCGCTCTGAACGGACTCTCGGAGCAGCAGATCGCCTCCGCCCAGGAAGCGGCGAAGGGCCGCAAGCTGACCGGCTATGTCCTGCCCCTCCAGAACACGACGCAGCAGCCGTCCGGCGAATCCCTGACCAGCCACGACACTCGCCAGAAGTTGCTCGACGCAAGCCTCAATCGTGCCGAGCATGGCGACGCGAACGACACGCGCGCGATCGTCAGCGAAATGGCGCAGCTGCGGGCGCAGAAAGCGGCGCTGTTCGGCGAGCCCAATTGGGCCGACTACACGCTCTACGACCGCATGGCGAAGAACCGCGCGACGGCGATCGGTTTCCTCGACCGGCTCGCCCCCGCGGTATCCGCCAAGCAGCGCCAGGAATGGACCGACATCGTCGCGCTCGCCAAGTCGCAGGGCGCGACCTTCCAGCCAACAGCGGCCGACTGGAACTTCTACGCGGAGCAGATCCGCAAGCAGCGCTATGCGCTCGATAGCGACGCGATGAAGCCCTATTTCGAGTTCAACAAGGTGCTGACCGACGGCGTCTTCTACGCGGCCAACCAGCTTTACGGGATTAGCTTCACCGAGCGGAAGGACATCCCGACCTGGAACGCCGACATGCGCGTGTTCCAGGTCACCGATGCCAACGGCAAGGACCTCGCGATCTTCATGATCGACCCCTGGAAGCGCGACAACAAGGGCGGCGGCGCCTGGATGTCGAACCTCGTCAACCAGTCCTATTTGCGCGGCACGAAGCCCGTCATCTTCAACGTCGAGAACTTCACCAAGCCGGCGCCGGGACAGCCCATGCTGATCAGCTGGGACAATGTCACGACGATGTTCCACGAGTTCGGTCACGCACTGCACGGGATGTTCGCGGCGCAAACCTATCCGACCCTATCGGGTACCAGCGTCGCCCGCGACTTCGTGGAATTCCCGTCCCAGTTCAACGAACATTGGGCGCTCGATCCAAAGGTGCTGCCGCACTATGCAGTCCACTATCAGACGGGCCAGGTGATCCCGCAGGACCTGGTCGAGAAGATTAAAAAATCGCGCACCTTCAACCAGGGTTATGAGCTCGGCGAAGCGCTCGAGGCTGCACGCCTCGATCTCGACTGGCACTCCCTGCCCGGCAACACGCCGCGACAGGACGTCGACAAGTTCGAGGCCCAGTCGCTGGCCGCCAGCGGCTTCGACACGGCCGACGTTCCGCCACGCTATCGCACCACTTATTTCTCGCACATCTGGGGCAGCGGCTATTCGGCGGGATATTATTCCTATCCGTGGACCCGAATGCTCGCTGAGGATGCTGCGGCCTGGTTCGAATCGCATGGAGGGCTGACGCGGGCCAATGGCCAGCGTTTCCGCGACATGGTCCTGTCTCGCGGCAACACGCTCGATTACGCCGACATGTACCGCGGTTGGGCCGGACACGATCCGCAGATCCAGCCTTATCTGGATTATTATGGGCTAACCGGCGGTGCTACGTCGGCGCCCGCCGCGGCTCCGGCTCCAGCCCCGGCACCGGCACCGGCACCGGCACCGGCACCGGCACCGGCACCGAACAAGACTGAACGCGGGAGATAAAACATGATCCGCCAGCTCGACGACAAGGTGATGATATGCGGCCAGGTCGCACCACATGAGGTCGCCGGGCTGGCGGAACAGGGCATCACCGTGCTCGTGAACAATCGA
>Ga0070678_100000817_pt1 | contig 15759 bp, 15 predicted proteins | sample KBSM73metaG_FD_65647 | JGI IMG/M metagenome (GOLD analysis project Ga0070678, IMG submission 65647) | Miscanthus rhizosphere microbial communities from Kellogg Biological Station, Michigan, USA - KBS M7-3 metaG | ecosystem: Host-associated > Plants > Roots > Rhizosphere > Soil ...
GTGGTCTCGTTGATGTGGTCGATCATCGCGGCGAGCGTCGTGGACTTGCCGCTGCCGGTCGGGCCGGTGACGAGCACGAGTCCCTTGTCGCGCTCGGACATCCATTTCAGGATCGGCGGCAGGTTGAGATCGGCGAAGCTCGGGATCTTCGTCGGGATCGTGCGAAACACCGCACCCTCACCGCGGTTCTGCACGAACGCGTTGACGCGGAAGCGCAGGTCGTCGTCGAGCGCGAACGCGAAGTCGACCTCGAGCTTCTCCTGGAACACGCGGCGCTGCGCGTCGTTGAGAACATCGAACAGCAGGCGGTGCGTGTCCTCCGGCGTCAGCGGCGGCCCGTCCAGGCGCTCGATGTCACCGTGGATGCGGAGCAGCGGCGGCTCGCCCGCGGACAGGTGGAGGTCCGATGCCTTCTGCGCCACTGCGAACCGCAGCAGCTGATCGATCGTGAGCATCTAGAGCTCCTCCGCGTACGCGATGTGAACCTTCGCGACGAAGCTCACCTGCGTGCCGTCGTGGACGACGACATGTGTGAGCGGGTCGTTCAGGCAGTCGGCGGTGCGGCGGCGGCCGGCGGGTGCGATCCAGCGGAGCTCGCCCTCGATCGAGCGTCCGCCGCGCAGCCGGAGCCGCACGCGCTGGCGCTCGAGAGGCAGCTCCGGATCCTCGGGAGGCGCATCCATCGCCTGGACCGTGAGGCAGGCGATCGAGGTGCGAGCGACCAGGCGCAGGCCGTTCGTGTAACTGACCGGCACGAATGGCGCCGCGTCTTCGAGATACCGGATCACCGATGACCCGGGCGCGATGAACAGCAACGCGTGCGCCTGGTCGCCGTCCTCGAGCGTGATCATCACCGGCATCTGGTCGCGCGGGAGGCGAAATAGCTGCTGCGACCGCTTGTCGGGACTGAGACCGCTCACGACTTGAGTATCGGCCAATCGCAGCGACTGTCGACCCTGCTCGGCGAGGTTCGCAGAGCTGCCGGTGCGATGATGTGCGACCCGTCAGCCCTTGATGCCGCGCAGCACGATATCGACGAGCTCCGCGGTCACCCGCGGGATATCCGCAGTCGGGGCGCGACGCTTTCGCAGGTGCGCGAACAGGATCGCGTCGATGGCACCGAGCACCGTGAGCGCAGAGATCTCCGGATCGACCGCACGGATCAGGCCATGGTCGCGCGCGATCTCGGTGAGCGCGATCGTCCGCGAGGTCAGCGCGTCGGCCAGCTCCGCGATCGCCGGTGGTGCGGCGCCGTGTGGGGCGCGTGCCTCTTGCAGATACAGCAGCACCCGCGGAGCGTGACCCACCACCATCTGCGAGAGCTCGCGCGCGAGGACGAGATAGATCGCCGCGATGTCGTCGCGCCGGCCGGTGCGCAGCCCCTGCTCGCAGCGGTCGAGCGCCGCGGTCGCCTCGGCGATCACCGGCGCGAGGATCTGCCCGACCACCTCGTCCTTGTCGGCGGCGTAGCGGTAGAAGCTGCCCTTCGCCATCCCGGCGCGCTCGACGATCCGATCGATCGTCACGGCCGCGGTTCCGCTGGCCAGCATCAGCGCCAGCGCGGCATCGAGCAGCTTCTGCTGGTTCTCACGCCGGTTGGTGTCGCGCTTGCCACCGGCGGGCCCGGGCCGTTTCCTGGGCAGTCTCGGGCGCTTGGAAATCGGGCTAGCCACGGTGCGATAATAATGTGACTATTCAGTCATCATTTCAAGAGGAGTCGTACGATGCTCGGCATTCCCCTCGGCCTCGCTGTTTCCAACGCCACCGAATGGTTGATGCACAAGCACGTGCTTCACGGTCTCGGCCGCAAGAAGGGCAGCTTCTGGGCGTTCCACTGGCACGACCACCACAAGAACGTGCGCCGTCACGACCACGTCGATCCGGACTACGACCGTCCGCTGCTGTCGCGCTGGAACGGGCAGAGCAAGGAAGCCCTGGCGCTCGTCGCGGCTGCGATCGCCGTCGCGCCGCTCGCACCCGTCGCACCGTTCTTCGTCGGCACGGTGACCTACTGCGCCGTCAACTACTATCGCAAGCACAAGCGTGCGCACCTCGATCCGGCGTGGGCGCGCGAGCACCTGCCGTGGCACTACGACCACCACATGGGGCCCAACCAGCACGCCAACTGGTGCGTCACGCGGCCGTGGTTCGATCAGCTCATGGGCACGCGCGAGCCGTACGTCGGGACCGAACGCGAACGCCACGATCTGGACCGGCACGCGCGGCGACGAGGACGAGACGCGCCGATGCAGTGCCGCGTCGGGTAGCGCCCGTCCGTACGAAACCGATGATACAACGCACCAGAGCGCCTCTGGAGCGATGTCTCGGCCCGCCGATAGCCTGTTCCGCCGCCTCGCACGTGGCGTCGCCCGCGACTTGGACAACGAGCGCTTCGTGGCGATGGTGCGCAACACGGTCGCGGTTGCGTTCGTGCTGGTTGTCTCGTCGGAGCTCGCGGCCCTCGTCTCGCCCGCATTCCCGCGCGACGTCGTCGGCACGTCGATCATGGCCAGCACGCTCGCTGTCGTCGGGGCGGCATGTGTCCTCGGAGGCTCGCGTGCACTGGTCGCGACACTCACCGTCCTGATGTTCGGCGTGCTGGGCTGGTACGTGGCCCGCGCGATCGGTGAGAGCGGTGGACTCCACTCGCTTCATCGCGACGCGATCTACTCCGTGCTGGCCGGGGCATATGCGCTCCTGCTCTTCTCCGCACTCGAATTCACCGCGGTCACGCTCCTGTTCACGGGCGCGATGGCGATGACCACGCTTGCTCGCGGCGACGTCACGCTCTCCGAGCTCGGTCTGCCGGGGTTCTACGTGCTCTCGTTCTATTCGCTCGCGATGGTCGGGATCATGGCGCGCACGCGCCTCCAGCGGTCGGAGCGCGAGGCGCACGACGAGCTCGAGCGCTTGAATGCGACGCTGCGCAGCGAGGTCGAAGCACAGGTCGCACGCATCCGGCGCGCCGAGACGTTGAGCCGCTATCTCCCGCCCGAGCTCAGCGAGCAGGTGCTTGCAAGCGACGCCGGCGACGCGCTCGCTCACGGCCATCGCAACGTCGCGGTTCTGTGCGCGTCGCCGGTTGGCTTCCTCGAGAGCCTGTCCGGACTCGCGACCGACCAGGTCGCCGCGCTGGTCAACTCGTTCGTGTCGGCGATGTCGCGCGTCGCGTTCGACCACGGCGGTGTGATCGAGCGCTTCGTCGGGCCGCGCCTGACGGTGCTGTTCGGCAGCCTCGCCGAACAGGAGCTCAGCGAGTCGGTGAAGCGTGCGGTCGCCATGGCGCGTGAGATGCAGCGCTCGTGCAACGTGTTGCTGCTGCAGTGGGAGCAGGAAGGGCTACCCATTCGCCTGCGCATGGCGATCGGCATCACGGCAGGCCCGTCGGTGGTCGGTACGTTCGGCTCGGAGCGCCGCGTCGAGTACTCCGCCCTGGGCGAGCCGATGGTACGAGCGCACCGGCTGACCGCGACCGCGATCCCGGGCGAGATCCGTCTCGACGCGGCGGCTGCGGAATGGATGAAGGACATCGAGATCGGCGCCGGCGAGGCCGTCGAATTCGCGCCGGGGCATCCCGAGGCGACGTACGTCATCGATCCGCACCGTGGCGAGACGCTGCCCGTCGACTCCGACCGCGGCAGCGAGCGCACGGACCTGAACGCCGCGCTGATGGCGACCAGCGCCGCGCGTCCGGCGGACTCGCTCGCGTTGGGCGAGACGCTGATGTCGCGAGGGCTCACGCCGCCGGCGCGCGCGGCACCGCCGACCCTCGAGCCGGGCAGACTCTTCGACGGCCGCTATCGCATCGAGGCAAAGATCGGGCGCGGCGGAACCGCCACCGTCTACCGCGCGGAGCACATCGCCCTGCACGAGCCGCGCGCGATCAAGCTGCTCCATCCCGAATCGCTGGCCCGTCGCGGCGCCGTGGAGCAGCTGCGGCGCGAAGTCGACGCGACCTCGCGGATTCATCATCCAAACGTCGTCCAGCTCCACGACTTCGGTCGCAGCGTCGAGGGCCATTACTACCTGAGCCTCGAGCTCGTCGACGGCGAGTCGCTGGCGGTGGCGCTCCATCGCGGCGGGCCGCTGCCGGTGCCGCGCGCCCTCGCGTATGCACGCGGGATCCTCGAGGCGCTCCAGGCTGCGCACCGGCTCCACCTCATCCATCGCGATCTCAAGCCGGGCAACGTGCTGGTCGATCGCCGCGATCAGGCGCGCGTCACGGATTTCGGCATGGCGCAGTCGCTTCACGACTCCAGCGGACACGACCAGATCGCGGGCACGCCAGCGTACATGTCGCCGGAGCAGTGCGAGGGCAAACCGCTCGACGGCCGCACCGACCTCTACAGCTTCGGAGTCACGCTCTACCAGATGCTGTCGGGCGCGCTGCCGTACCGCGACACCTCGGGAGATCCGTTCAAGCTCGCGCTCTCGCCCGATCGCGTCCCACTCGAGCAGCACGTGCCGGAGATCGCGCCGGAGCTTGTCGCGATCGTCGCGCGCTGCCTCGCGATCGATCCCGCCGCGCGGCCGCCGTCGGCGCTGGCGGTTCTGCGCGACCTCGCTGCACTGTGAGCGGCCGGATCGTTCGTGCGAGCGGGGGCACTAGTTCCCAGCGCACGACGGCACGGTGCCGGCGCGCCATCGCTCGTGTATCGTCGCTCGCATGAAATCCCTCGCGCTTGCCGTCCTCGCGTTGACCTGCGCGTGCGCCCCCGGCCGCAGCACGTTCCAGCGATATCCGAACGCCACGCCGACGTTCGATCGTGCGAAATCGGATCCGAAAGCCGTCGAGCTCGCCGACAAGGTCCTCGCCGCCGCGGGCGGAATGGACAAGTGGAACACGGTCAAACAGCTCCGGTGGAGCGAGCAGGTGTCGAACGAAGGCAAGGTCGTCATCGACGGCGAGGAGGCGTGGGACCGCTGGAACGCGCGTCACTACGGTCGCGTGTTCGGCGATCACGGCGACGTCGTGATCAAGCGCGAGCTTTACGGCGAGCACCAGGAGGCCTGGGGCGAGCAGCCCGGCAACAAGCGCGCGCAGCTCGATCCGAAGGAAGCCGAGCAGGCCACGAAGATCGCGGCCGACCGCTGGCAATTCGATACGGCCGCCCTGTGCATGCCGTTCCTGCTCGAGGAGCCGGGCTCGCACCTCGCGTACGGCGGCCAGGCGCAGGGCGACAGCGGCCCGCTGGAGGTCATCACGCTCACGTTCGACGCGAACGACAAGGCGCGCGCCGGCACCTCGTACCAGGTCGGCATCGACCCGGCGACGAGCACGATCGCGCGACTCGAGGTCGTGAAGCCGAGTGGCAACCTCGGCTACAAGCTCTCGGGGTGGACGGACGTGAACGGGATGAAGTTCCCGACCGTCTACAACAACCTCGGGCTCACGTCCGAGGTCATCAACGTCAAGGACATCAAGATCGGCGATCCCGAAGAGTCGTTGTACGTGACGTTCTGATACCTGCGACGCGTCACTCGCCGGGTGGGAGCTCGCGGTTGCGCCTGGTCAGTGGGAGCTTCGCGACCTCATAGACAGACAGCAGTCCCACGGCGCCGGCGACCGACGCGATGAAGCCGGCGTGCGCGCCCATGGCGGATGTCTGTCAACTTTGTGCGAGCACCGAGATGGTGAGTCGCAGCCGCTTGGCCCCGTCAATTTGTGACACCAGCGGTGACACTTTCTGGCGGTGCGTCGCGCGACGAAGGCCTTCGTGGCAAAGCTGCATGGCGGACGTTGAAGAAACGCCGCGAACCTCACGAGCTCGACCGAGTGAGCGGACGGCGCCGTTCCGCCCGCCACCATCGTCCGATTCACCGGATCGAAGTCTCGTCGAAGAAGACTTTCGGATCGTTCGTGCGAGCGGGGGGACTCGAACCCCCACGACCTTGCGGTCACTAGGACCTAAACCTAGCGCGGGTACCAAGTTGCGCCACGCTCGCGAAGTGCGGTTCGTATAGCACGATCCACGGCTCGGACGCGCGCGAGTTCCCGCGGCCGTAGGTATCGGTCTGCGAGTGGCAGTTCGGGCACAGCAACCGAAGGTTCTCGAACCGGTTGTCGTTGTGGATGCCGTTGATGTGATCGAGGTGTAGCGTCCGTGGGTTGCCTTGCCACTCATTGATGCCGCAGGTCGTGCATGCGTACGCCACACCCATCCGTAGCAGGCGCTTGGTGAGCGAGGAGCCGTTGATCGATGGTGGCGCGTTCTCAACGAAGACCTCGTGATCTGGCAGCGTGAGTCTGCGGGTGACCCGCTCGACAGCTGGATGACTGTTGCTGTATTTCGACGCCACCATCGATCGTAGGCCGCAGCTCTCACACTCGACGAGCGCTTACATGGACGCACCGATAGTCCTTGCGTCCTCACCGGCTTCGCGGCGGATACTGGGGCGTGGACCGCAAGCTCGCGCTTGTCGTGCTCGCGGCTGGATGCTCGTTCCAGGCCCACAGCGCGAGCATCGACGGCACCGCGGGCGGCGATGACGACGCTCCGATCATCGGCGACGGTTCCGGTGGCGAGCAGGTCCATCGCATCGACGTTGTCGGCACCGTAACCGGTGGACCGCACGCCGATTTTCCGGTGCTCGTCTCGATCGCCGAGAGCTGGTTGCGCGATGCCGCGAGCGGCGGCGTCGTGACGAGCAGCGCCGGCTATGACATCCGGTTCTTCGGCGACGCGGCCGGTACGACGCGCCTCTCGTACGAGGTCGAGCGGTACACGCCTGCGACCGGTGAGCTCGTCGCGTGGGTGAAGCTGCCGCAGCTCGCGACTGCGACGTCGTTCTACGTGCGCGCCGGCAACGCGGCGATCACCGCGAGCCAGGAGGACGTCGCCGGCGTGTGGAGCGCCGGGTTCGCGGGGGTGTGGCACCTGAGCGGAATCGCCGAGTCGACCGGCATCGATGCGACCACCGAGTCGGGGGCCACCGACAGCGGCGATGCGGCGGCGAAGATCGCGGACGGGCGCACGTTCAACAGCGCCATGCTGTCGGCGGGCAACGCGGTGCAGGTCACCGACGCGTTCGCGACCGGCGGCACCGCCGAGGCGTGGGTGTTCGCGACCGGCGGCGGCGGTGGCGGGTTCGGCCGCATCTTCGACAAGGGGCCGTCGTACATGGTGCTGTCGACCTGCGAGACGAGTGTCACGAATTCGGTGCTGTTCGGGCGCACGTTCACGGGCTCGCCTGGCGACTGGTGCTCGGGCGCGAATTCACTGCCGGCGAGCACGTGGACGCACGTCGCGGTCACGTTCGACGATCGCTCCGCGAGCAACCTTCCCACGATCTACATCAATGGCGCAGCGGTGCCGCTGGGCTCCACGACGGCCCCGGCAGGGACCGCGTACTCCGACGGCGCGGGCACGCTGACGATCGGCGATCGCACCAGCACCGGGCGCGCGTTTGCGGGCACGCTCGACGAGCTGCGCCTCGTGCGCACGATACGAACGGCCGGCTGGATCGCCACCGAGTACGCGAACCAGGTCGACCCCGCCGGCTTCTTGCACGTCAACTAGCGCAGCACGCGGCCGTAGCCCTCGGCGAGCAGCTCGACATACTCGACGAGCGAGCCGGCGACCTTCTGCGGCGTGCGGTCGAGCTTGTTCGCGGTCGTGATCGCGCCGCTCTCGGGATCGAGCGTCACCCACGAGAAGTGATCCGGGTGCTGGTCGAGGATGAGCTCGTCGGCCTCGACGGCGCGCTCGAAGAGCGTGGCGATCGGCGCGAACACGAAGTACTCGGCGCCGTCGTCGAACGCGTGCTCGCCCGGCTTCGTATCCGGCTCACACCACAGGCCGCCCAGCTCCGCATACAGCGCCTCGAGGAGCGGCGGCAGCTCGACACCGCGCGCGGCCTCTGCTGCGAGCAGCTTCTCGAGACCGGCCGGCGGTGGCGCGATCGCAAATGCGTGGTGCTCGTTCTTCTTCAGCAGCTCGCGTGACCGCCACAGTGCCGTCGCCGCCGCGGTATCGGCGAGGCGCGTGCGCAGATGCTCGACCGCACGTGCGAGCGCAGCATCCTTGATCTGCGTGCGTGGCGGCGCCGCCAGCAGGCCCGCTGCCACCAGCGAGCGCTCGTAGTAGCCGGCGCCGCCGTCGACCTTCGCGAGGAACTGCTTCCAGGTGGCCAGGCTCGCGTCGAGGCGCTGCATGATCGGCTCCTGCGCGGCGGCGCGCAGCTCGTCCGGGATCGTGAAGCCGAACACGCTCGTGCCCGTGAAGCCGGCGCGCGCCTGCACGATCTGGCTGAAGCGGTTGCGCGCCTCGCCGGCATCCTCGTCGACGGGCGAATAGTCGACGATCTGCGCGTCGACCCACGCGAGCAGCTGGTCCGGCGTCATCCCACCGCTAGCGTATCAACGGTCTACCAACTCCCGAACGTGTTCCACCCGGTGTTGTACGACCCCGTCACCGTGCACCCACATCCGTCGAGGTTGCCGCTCGTCGAGCACGCGTACTTGCCGAGGTTGAAGAACGCGTTCTTCGGATAGGAACGCGCGACCGAGCCGGCGAGCGCGGTGGAGATCGCGGCTTCTTGCGCCGGCGTCGCGTTCTTTGGCGCCCAGGCGAAGCCGATGCGACGGCCCGGGTAGCCGTTGTTCGCGGCCCAGAAGTGGGTGGCGAAGACCTGGAGGCGCGAGTACTTCACGAAGTCGTCGACGCCGATCACGTTGTTGCCGAAACCGTTGTCCGAGTTGAACGCGGCGCTGACGAGCGGCAGGTAGTGATGTGCGAGATAGTTGCGCGCGGTCGCGGTGGCGCTGCCGCCGGCCGCGGCGAGGCGCGGGATGTGCTCGAGGAACGCGTTGAGGTTCGCTGCGTCGGCGGCGACGTTGGAGCCGGGCACTCACGCGTCGTGCGGATCGGCGTAGACCTCGTACGAGAACCATTTGACGTAGGAATTCATCGATGCCCACCACGTGTCCTGCTGCAGCCAGCCCTTCACGTTCGCCTTGTAGACGCTGAAGTTCTGGAGCGACTGGCCCATGCCTGCGAGGTAGGCGACGCCGCGCACGGTCATCGTGCCGTCGCCCTCGGCGAGACCTTTCACCGCGCTCCGCTCGTGCAGCCAGACGTCCTCCTCGCCCGTGCGCGTCGACGCGGGGAACTCGTTGATGGCCCAGAGGTCGCCGCGTGCGACGTCGTAGCCGGCGGTGGCCATGCGCGAGCGGAATGTCTTGCCGGCGAGCTCCCAGTCGCGCGTGCCGGGCGAGGCGGCGATCCACTCGCGCCAGGCGCCCCAGCTGAACTCGGCCATCGCGAAGAAGTTGGGGCCGAGCGCGTGGACCCTGTCGGCGTCGGGGCGCGGCATCGTCTTGTCGCCCGACAGCGCAGGCAGATGCACGTAGTAGCGCGTGCATGGATCGGCGTGCGCCGCGAACGCGCCTGGTAGATAGAGCTCGCTGGTCTCCTCGGAGTAGAGGACGACCGTGGTCATCGCGGTGCAGCCGCTGACGTCCGGTGTGATGTCGCCGTCGCTGACGTCCACGCCGCCCTCGGGCTCCTCGCCCGGCATCTCCTCGACGTCCGCAACGCAACCGACCAGCAGCACCGCAGCAAGGATGGCCCTCATGGTCGGCCTTCCTGAGCAGACCTCGTACCAGATCGGCGGACGCGCGAAACCCGTGTGATCTCGCAGTGGCCAGTCGAGTAGCCAATGGGCCGGCGGCGTCAGGTGCCCACGACAGAGTGCAACATCGTCGCGACGGCGAGCAGCTGGTGGTCCGCACCGCGGCGGCCGACGAGCTGGACGCCGATCGGCAACCCGGTGGTGCGCCACGGCAGCGAGATCGCCGGCTGGCCGCTGACGTTGAACGGCGCCGTGTATGCGCCGAGCGCCGCGGCGGTGCGAAACGTGGTCTCGCCGTCGAGCTGGGCGAACGCACCGACGTGCGGAGGTGGCTGCGCGACCGTTGGCGTGATCACGAGGTCGGCATCGCCCATGAAGGCATCGACGTCGCGGGTCAGCGAGTCGGCGATCGCGCGCACGTCGCCGAGCGTGACGCCGCGGCCCTGCGAGCGCAGCCAGCGCGTGGTCGGCTCGAGCGAGCGCTCCATGATCGGCAGCAGCGGCACGCGCGCGATCATGCGCGCCATCAGCGGCAGGAAGCGGTCGAGCTCGCCGACGATCCGCGGCGCGTCGCTCACGGTGTGCCCCATCCGCTCGAGCGCGCGCGCGGCCTCGTGCACGGCCACCGTGTGTGCATTCGCGGTCGCGACGCCGGGCAGCGGTGCATCGACGAGCACCTTGACGCGCAGCTTCCCGACCGGCGCATCGCAGGCGCGCGCGAACGCACCGGAGGGACGCTCTGCGAGCACGTCGAGCATGGCAGCGGCGTCGCGCACGGTCGTCGCGAGCGGCCCGATCGACGACAGCCCGATCGGATCGAACATCCCGGCCGGATTCGGAATCGCGCCGCGGCTCGGCTTCACGCCGACGAGCCCGCAGAACGCCGCCGGGATGCGAATCGAGCCACCGCCGTCGGAGCCCGGCGCGATCGCGAGCATGCCCGCGGCGACCGCTGCAGCGGCGCCTGCACTCGAGCCACCGGCGTAGCGACTCGGATCGTGCGGGTTGCGCGTCGGCGGATGCAGCGTGCCGTGCGCGTACGGCAGGATCGTCAGCTCCGAGCACGCGGTCTTGCCGAGGATCACGAAGCCGGCCTGGCGGCACCGCCGCGCGACGTAGCCGTCGATCGGCGAGATCACCCAGCGAAACGCACGCGAGCCGAGCCGCGTCCCGAGCCCGCGCACCGGCTCGTGATCCTTGATCGCCGTCGGTACGCCGAGGAACGGCGCGTGCGGTCCCTTGCGGCGAAGCACGGCATCGGCACGCTTGGCCTGGAGCAGCGCCCGCCGCGCTGCGACCTCGACGAACGCGCCGATCTCACCGTCGCGCGCGCGGATCGAGGCGATCGCCTGCTCGACGAGCTCCACCGCCGACACCTCGCGGCGCCGCAATCGTTCCGCCTGCTCGAGCGCGCCCTTCACGGCGCGAGCATCTCACGGCGCAGCCGTGGTTACGGGCCTTGCTGCAACGTCGTGCGATCGCTCGCCCGACTCTGCGCTACCCGAGCAGAACGGTCTCGCCGAGTGACGCGATCGCGGGGCCCGCGTACGCACCTCGCGAGATCACAGCGGTCGAGCGGCGACTGCGTGCGATCGATGCGATGAGATCGATCCGCACGGAACCACCCGTGAACGGCACGCCCTGGGCGAGGCCGAGCGCGATCTCGAGTGACGCTTCTCCCGTGTAGCGGTCGATCGTGAGCGCGCGCAGCCGGCGCACTTCGATGGCGCCCGCGCCGGGGAGCGCGCCGTCCCACGTTCCCGGCGCCACGATCAGGTTCCGGACCCCGCCGTTTGGCTCGCGGCCGCGCAGGGCTGCCTCCCGCGGCGAGAGGGCCAGCCCGGCTGCCAGGCCGTGCTCGACGAGCGGGAACCGGCGCACCGCTTCCCCTTCGTCACCGAGCGGCGCGGACTCGAGCCCGTAGGGCAGTGCGCCGTCGCTCTCGAGTGTGAGCGGCTCCGCTGCGGTGTCGGCGCCCTCGACGATCGGCGCGTGCTCGCGGTACCGCGTGAGTCCCTGGCGCTCGGTGGCGGCATCTGCCTGCGGCACGAAGGCCTGCCAGACGCCGAGGCCTCCGTGGAGCATCGCTTCGGTGTGCAGCACCAGCGTGCAAGGGCCTGGAACCGGTGCGCGCGCGGTGGCGAGCAGCGCGAGATCCTTCTGTGCATCGTCGATCGCCGCATCGAACGCGAGCCCATCGAGCGTGCGCGAGGCGCGCGTGACCGCGAGGCTGCGGTCGGCCGCGGTCACCAGGGCGTCGACGCGGATCAACGTCGCGGGCCAGGTCGTGTGAAAGCCCGCATGCGTCGTCACCGAGACGAGCTCGCGCATCGCCGTGACGGTCGCGAACACGCCGGCGTGAGCTGGCAGCGCGCGCTTCACGGCGGCGACTGGATCTCGCAGCGAGCCGTCGTCGAGATCCACGCGCGCCGGGGCCGCCGGCGGTGGCGAGCTCCACGCCGGGCCGATGCCGGCATGTGCGAGCGAGATCGCCTGGTCCGCAATCGCGTCGACAGAGCCCGCGAGCACATCGAGACGGAGGTGCGCGGTGCCTCGCCCGGCCGGCATGTCGACGTCGACCGTGAGGTACCAGCGCGTGCGCTGCTCGCTGCGGGTGAGGTCGGCGTCGAGCGTGGCGATGTGCTGGTCGCGCTCGACGATCGTCCAGGCCGAGGCGCCTCGACGGACGAGGGCGCGCGCGAGCGAGCGGGCGTCGATCACGCGGGCCTCCGGCGGGCGCGGAGGGTGCCTCGCGTGCGCAGAGCGGGGACGGTGACCGAGTGGAAGAACGGGAGGTGGTCGACATCGTCGCGGGTGCCGAACGTGTCGGTCTCCTTCGAGGCGGCAGTGACGGCCGAGAGGAGCGGCGTGAGCTCGCCGACGAGCTCGATGTCCGCGTAGAGGCGGCCGGTGCGCTTGCCGCCGAGACGCTCGCGAGCGCGCGCGGCCGAGATCACCACGCGATCCGAAGATGGATCGATGAACGCCGACAGACCGGACTCGAGCTCGAAGCCCTTGTCGAGCAGCGCGCCGGCGGCAACCGAACCCGCGGTGACCGACAGATGCGACGGCGCGGCCGCGAGCGGACCGATGTGCCCCGGACGCCGGCGCGGCGGCAGCACGCCGACGACCTGGCCAGCGTCGAGCAGCTTGATGGCCTCGGCGCGTTCGCCGCGATCGTCGAATGCGAAGCCGCCGTAGGCGCCCGGCGCGAGCGGATCGTCGACGAGCGACACGAGCGGCGCTGCGATCCTGCGACCGATCGCCATCCGACGGGCGACCTCGGGGCGGCGCGCGGCGGGTGCGGTGAGGAGCGTGCGCACCGCGGTCTCCATCAGCTGGGCGACGATCGACGGATCGAGCGCGACGGCATGGTCACCGTCGGGAAACGCGGTCGGCGTCATGAGGGCGAGCGCGTGCTCGCGTGCCGTGACGAGATCGGTGTCGGTGAGGTCGTGGTCCTTGTCGTCGACCGCGCCGGCCCACGCGCGCGCGACCTCGCTGACGATCGGGCGCGTGCCGTTCCACGCGACTCTGGTGATCGACTTCTTGACGCGCGTGATGCGCTGCTCGAGATCGCTGCCGGCGGCGACCGCCCAGAGGTGCGTCTGGTCGAGGTCGAGCATCGCGGCGGAGTAGACGATGCGGCTCGAGAGGTCCGTGTCGCGCGTCGCCAGGTGAGTGACGCGATCGAGCAGCTCGTAATCCGCGAGCTCCTTCGTCACAGGCAGCGGCGTGGGCGCGTGGCCGAAATCGACCGACGCCGGCGCACGCACCGAACCGGCGAGCGCTCGCACCGCGGCCTCGATCCCGGCACGCGACAGGTCCGTCGTCACCTGCTCGGCGGTGCCGGTCGAGAGCACGACGCCGTCGGTGCGCGCGTGCGTGATGCCGGCACCGAGCACGTCGAGCGCCGCGGACGTCCGGTGACGCGTGACCGCGAGCGCGCGCGCATGCGTGAAGCCGGCGCCGTGGAGGCGGGAAACCGCATCGCGGAGCCAGGTGCGGACCTCGCCGGCGTCGACCTGCGGGTGCACCGAACCGCGGGACGGCGCCGAGCAGCCGAGGAGCACGTGCGCGGCTCCCACGCCGAGCGACGCCAGCACCTCGCGCCGGTTCCAGGTCACTCGCGCATCGTAGTCGAAATCCGACGTCTAGGCCGCGAGGCTCTCCTTGATGAGCGCGAAGCCGAACATGCGCATGCCGTCGGGCGTCGCCGGGCTCACCGCGCCGGCGCGAAGCTGCGCGTAGAAGTCGGCCAGACCGAGCACGGTCTCGGCGGTCTCCGGACCGCTCGCGGCACCGGACATCCGCAGAAAGATCGCGCCGCACATCGCGGCGACCAGGCGGCGGTATGCGATGAACCGCGGCGGGACGACGGTCACGGGCGCGCCGTCGTGGGCCGAGATCAGCCGCAGGCACGTCGGTTCGTCCATGCGCAGGAACATCGCCACGGTCGCGAGGTCGTAGAGCGGATCGTTGACGCTCGCGGTGTCCCAGTCGAGCAGGAACAGTCGCGCGCCGTCGAAGACCAGGTTGGACGGGTTGACGTCGTTGTGGCACAAGGCCGGCGCACGATCCGCCGGCGGGTCGGTCGCGAGCGCACGCGCGATCGCCTCGCCGACGAACGCAGGCACTGACGCAAGATCCGGCTGCATCGACGCGAGCATCTTGCGCGCATCGGCCACCTTCGCGTCCGGCGGCGGGGGCAGCGCGTGCACGCGGCGGAGCAGGCCGCCGATCGCCTCGATGGCCATCGCGCGCCGGTTCGGATCGAAGTAGAACGGAGCGAACCCGCGGTCGACGACGAGCTCGCTGACGATCCCTTTGTGGGCTTCGTCGACGTGGACGATCGAGGGCGCGACTCCGGCCGCCGCCGCGGCGCGCTGGATCGCCAGCTTGACGGGCCACTCCTCGGGCGCACCGTGGTGCAGCTTCAGCACGAAGGCGCCCGTCGCCGCCTCCACGCGGTACACGGCGGCACCCGAGGCACCGCCCCGCAGCGGGGTCACCTTCGCGCCGCGCAGCTCGGCCGGCAGACAGTCGTCGGGGTTCACCGCCGCAGTTTACGGCTTCGCGACGCGGCCGCGAATGTCCCCGTCGATCTTCAATGGCCGGCGCGCCTTCGCCGATACCGTGACCTTCGCACCCGGAGCCCCGCGTTCGATCCAGCTCGCGACCCGGTTGAAGTCCGCGAACCGCGTCTGCTTGCCGTCGGCGCCGAGGAACGCCATCACGATCTCGCGGTCACCGAGCTTCGCAGCGGTGATGTAGCAATAGCCCGCGGCCTCGGTGTAGCCGGTCTTGCCGCCGATCACGTCGTACTTCTTCACGACGAGCGGCTGGTTCGTGGAGCCGTAGCCGATCTTCGGGCGGCCGCCCTTGCCGACGATCGTCTCGAACGGGTCATTCATGATCTCGCGCAGCACGTCGTCGGTGAGCGCGGCCCGGAGCGCGATCGTCATCTCGCGCGCGGTCGACACGTTGCCGCGCAGGCCGGTCGGGTCGGTGAACGTGGTCCGCTTGAGATGCAGATCTTTCGCGATCCCGTTCATCGCGGCGACGAGCTCCTCCGGAGTCATTCCGGCGGCCCGCCCAAGCGCGGTCGGGGCGCGGTTGTCTGAGGCCATCAGCATCGCGCGCAATAGGTCGTGGTTTCTGAACGTATCTCCAACGTCGAGGCGCGTTCGCGAGCCGCCGTGCGCGGCGCGGGCGTCGGCCTTCGAGATCGTCGTCCAAGCGTCGAGATCCAGGCCCTTCTTGCGGACCGCCATCGCGACAAAGATCTTGGTCGTCGACGCGATCGCGCGGATCTCGTCAGCATCCTTGCCGAAGATCTCCGCGCCGCTCTCTGCGTCGATAGCGATGGCGGACCTCGATTTGACGTCCGGCAGCTCGTCCGCAAAGGCGGGGCCCGCGAGCACACCTACGACCACCCATAACAACAAGGTGCGCATCATGAATAAGATAACGCGCAAGGCCACCGGGCCGCGACTTTTCACCGGGTTGCGGCTAGTATGAGGCCTCGCGGAGATTCCATGGACCCTCAATCAGGGCCCCCGCAATCTGACCTCTTGATCGGGCAAACCGTCGGCAACTATCTGGTCACCCAGAAGTTGGGCGAGGGCGGGATGGGATCCGTCTATCTGGCGGAGCACCCCACCATCGGCAAGAAGGTGGCCCTCA